>Ga0129312_1000803_pt1 | contig 22454 bp, 21 predicted proteins | sample O827metagenome_FD_94434 | JGI IMG/M metagenome (GOLD analysis project Ga0129312, IMG submission 94434) | Orangutan group fecal microbial communities from Wisconsin, USA - O827 metagenome | ecosystem: Host-associated > Mammals > Digestive system > Large intestine > Fecal | place: USA: Wisconsin... | reverse complement strand
TTTTAATAAAAAATCAATACTGAAACGAGGAACCGATATTATGAAATTGCAGCAGCTACTAAGTCTTACCAGAAAAGCAGTAGATACTTACCGCTTAATTGACGAAGGAGATCATATTGCCATCGGTGTATCCGGCGGAAAGGATTCTCTCGCATTACTATATGCCCTGCATGGTCTGCAATGTTTTTATCCAAAGCATTTTTCTCTGACAGCGGTCAGTGTGGATCTTGGATTGGAAGGATTTGATCTGAGTCCGGTGACACAACTTTGTGATGAGCTTGGCATCTCACATCATATCGTAAAAACACAAATTGGACAGATTGTATTTGAAGAACGCAAAGAAAAGAATCCATGTTCCCTGTGTGCAAAAATGCGAAAAGGTGCATTATACAATGCTGTAAAAGAACTTGGTTGTAATAAAGTAGCTTATGCACATCATAAAGATGATTTTATTGAAACTATGATGATGTCACTGATTTATGAAGGACATTTTTATTGTTTTCCTCCAAAAACATATTTAGACCGCATGGATCTGACAATCATCCGCCCATTTCTGTATGTAGAAGAAGCAGATGTGATCGGTTTCAAAAATAAATATAATCTTCCGGTAGTGAAAAATCCATGTCCAGCGGATGGTGCCACAAGACGAGCATATATCAAACAGCTTATCCGAACTATCAACCATGAAAATCCAGGAGCAAAGACGCGCCTGTTTACCGCACTGGTCAATGGGCATATTCCGGACTGGGAAGAGCAGAATGAGTAACATTTTTTTCTGATAAACGAAAAGACAGTATCCAAACACAATTTTTTAGAAAGCATGATTTGATATGAAAGAACGAAAATACAGTGACCAGATCAATATTGAAAACGAACAGAAACTCCGTGCATTGGTAGCCGAATTACCACGTTTCTGCCGCGAATACTTTATCGGTATCGAGCCGTCGACGTCTTCACGGACTCGGATTGCCTATGCCTATGACCTAGGCGTTTTTTTTCACTATCTGCATGAAAATAACGCTGCAATGGCAAAAATGGAGATTATCGATTTTCCGATTGATATTTTAGAACAGATTACACCAATGGATATTGAAGAATATCTGCAATATCTGAAACTTTATCATCACAGAGGAAAAGAATATACTAATGATGAGCGTGGCCAGATGCGTAAGCTTGCCTGCCTGCGCAGTTTTTATAACTATTTCTTTCGTAAAGAGATTATTGAAAAAAATCCTGCTGCACTGGTAAAAATGCCAAAGCAGCATGAAAAAAATATCATCCGTCTGGATGTGGATGAGATTGCAATTTTGCTGGATGAGGCGGAATCCGGTGAGAAATTAACAGAACGTCAGAAGATTTATCACAATAAAACGAAAAATCGGGATGTGGCGATTCTGACGCTTTTACTGGGCACAGGAATTCGTGTATCTGAATGTGTGGGGTTGGATTTGAATGACATTGATCCAAAAAATAATGGTATTAAAGTTCACCGAAAAGGTGGTTCTGAAGTTATGGTATATTTTGGAGACGAAGTAGCTGAAGCACTGGATGCCTACCTGGATGAACGACTGGAGATGGAGCCAAAGGAGGGAAGTACCGAAGCTGTATTCCTTTCCATGCAAAATAAACGTATCAATGTGCGCAGTGTAGAAAATCTGGTAAAAAAATATTCCCGCCTTGTGACAACGGTAAAAAATATAACACCGCATAAGTTGCGCAGTACTTATGGTACAACATTATATCAGGAAACCGGGGATATTTACCTTGTAGCAGATGTCTTAGGACACAAAGATGTCAACACAACCAAAAAACACTATGCAGCACAAGCTGACAGCAGACGCCGTATGGCAGCAAAAGCAGTTCGGCTGCGGGAAAAGTTGCCTGAATCTGAAGAGGAATAATTTTACCTCTTGTACAATAATTTTCAGTATGTTATAATCTGATTTGATATTGAGAAAAGCAATGAAAGAACAAGTACTGTATGTTGAAACATTCCAGAGAGAGCAGGTTGGTGGAAGCTGCTTATGAATATCATACAGGAATACCAGTCTTGAGCTGTACGTGAAAGAATCTCTGAATTGTAAGGAAAGATTTTTAAACGTTACCGTTTTGCCGCGTTACAGGCTAAATAAGTAAAACATTAAGGTGGAACCGTGTATAATATGCACCCTTAAGTATATCTGGTAGCAGGTATTCTTAACGGTGCTTTTTTAGTTTATAGTAGCAGATCAATAAACAAGGTTCTGGAAAGGAAAAACAATGGTTAATTTTAAAGAAGATGAACAGTTAAACATGCTCAATCACTCCTGTGCCCATCTGATGGCTCAGGCTGTTAAGCACCTGTATCCACAGGCAAAATTCTGGGTTGGTCCGGTTGTAGCAGAAGGATTCTACTATGATATTGATCTGGGCGATGATGTTATCCGTGATGAGGATATCGCTGCAATTGAAAAAGAGATGAAAAAAGTTGCAAAATCTGGTAAAAAAATCATCCGTCATGAAATTTCCAAGGAAGAAGCTTTGGAAATGTTCAAAGATGACAACTACAAACTGGATCTGATTTCTAACCTGGAAGATGGTAAGATTTCCTGCTATACACAGGGTGATTTTACAGACCTCTGTCGTGGACCTCATGTAGACAACGTAAAATTATGCCGTCACTTTAAACTGATCAGACATTCCGGTGCTTACTGGAAAGGTGACAGCAAAAATAAGATGCTGCAGCGTATTTATGGTGTATGTTTCCCAACTGCAGAGGAATTGGAAGCTCACCTGCAGTTATTAGAAGAAGCAAAAGAGCGTGACCACAGAAAAATCGGCAAAGACATGGGATTATTTATGGTGGATGATCTGGTTGGTCGTGGACTTCCGATGTTCCTTCCAAAAGGATATGTAATCTGGCAGGAACTGGAAAATTATATCAAAAACAAAGAGCGTAAACTTGGATATCAGCATGTTATGACACCATGTGTTGGTACCGTAGATCTGTATAAAACCTCCGGTCATTGGGATCACTACAAAGATAATATGTTCCCGGCGATGGAAGTTGAGGGAGAGTCTTTTGTATTAAGACCAATGAACTGCCCGCATCATATGATGATTTATGCAAATAAAATTCATTCTTACAAAGATCTGCCAATCCGTATCGGTGAGATCGCACATGATTTCCGTTTCGAGGCTAGTGGTACTTTAAAAGGTATCGAGAGAGGACGTCATTTCTGCCAGAACGATGCGCATCTGTTTGTAACTCCGGAACAGATCAAAGATGAATTCTCCAAAGTCGTAGATTTGATTTTCTCTACTTACAAAGATTTCGGTATCACAGATTACAGATGCGTGCTGTCTCTGCGTGATCCGGAAGACAAAGAGAAATATCATGATGATGATGAGATGTGGAACAAAGCAGAAAACGCACTTCGTGAAGTTATGGATTCCCTTGGTATCCAGTATACAGAGGAAATCGGCGAAGCTGCTTTCTACGGACCAAAACTTGATGTAAATGTAAAACCAGCAGTAGGTAATGAGTATACACTTTCTACTTGTCAGCTGGACTTCTGTCTGCCAGCTAAATTTGAGCTGACTTATGTAGACCGTGATGGTGAGAAAAAGACACCTGTTGTACTTCATCGTGCAATTCTTGGCTCTCTGGATCGTTTCATGGCCTATATCCTTGAAGAGACAAAAGGAAATCTGCCAACATGGTTAGCACCGGTTCAGGCACGTATCATGCCGGTTAAAACAGATGATCCGGAACTCAATGAGTATGCTCAGAAAATTTATGATGCTCTGGATGCAGCTGATGTTCGCGTTGAATTAGACAACAGAGCTGAGAAACTTGGTTACCGAATGAGAGAAGGACAGGTTCAGAAAGTACCGTACCTGCTTGTTATCGGTATGAAAGAGAAAGAGGACGGAACCGTAGCATACCGTCTCCATGGTCAGAAAGAGACAACTGTTCTTCCATTAGATGAGTTTGTTGAAAAACTGACAACTGAAATCGAAACAAAAGCCAGATAAAATAGTAAGGTAAGACCGTTAGAGTCATCTCCCAGATGATATAAATAAGTTCCAATGTATCATTAAACAGAGTATTTTTATGAATATCTGTTTATGACGCAGTGGAACTTATTTTTTTATAATATAGAAATTGTCATGCTGTCTGATGCTGTATTCTAAATACATTTCAAAAATCGAGAACCCAAATGGGAACATTCTTTTACAACAATCCGTCCAGAAATAACGGAATCAGCGGGTTGTCATTTTCACGGGAATAAATCACATATAAAATCTCACGAATCCCATTTGTGTCCAATGGAATATAGGAAAGATTCAGTGGCATGGATGCCTTTTCTATTTCAAGCTCTGTAAGGATTCCAATTCCCATGCCGGCAGCAACCATCGTCTGTATCGTAGCAGCGTCATCGTTGGTTTTGGAGATATTTGACATTAGATCGTCATTCAGATAACCGGCCGGAAAATCATTTGGGAATTCTGACTTGCTGCGGCTGAAATTGTGGATGATCAGTCGTTCGTATTTTAAATCTTCCTGGGTAATCAGATCCTTATGTCCCAGTGGATGTTCCGGTGGTATGACTGCATAAAAAGGATATTCGCCAATTTTAATAATTTTATCAGATGCCGGATAGGAGAGCAGTGGACTTTCTACGTTAAAAATTATGTCATATTCGCCCATCAGGAAATCATCATGCAATGCTACTGCATTATCCCGTTTCAGATCAATACCAATCCCAGGATATTTGTGATAAAATTTCTGAATGATCCTCGGGAAACTTCCCATTTCCATACATTTAATATATCCGATGCGCAGTGTTCCGGATCGCCCATGCTGTACCGAATGTACGCGTTCAATAGAATCACTGACTTTTGCCAGAATCTGTTCGGCTTCCCGCAGGAATACCTGCCCTGAATCCGTTAGCGACAGGCGGTTATTTTTCCGGATAAACAGATCCAGCTTCAGTTCTTTCTCCAGACTTCGAATCTGTTGTGTCACAGCTGACTGTGATATGAAAAATAACTCTGCTGTCTTTGAAAAATTCAGATTATGTGCTGCTGAAACAAAATACTCTAATTGTTGTAAAGTCATGGTTTCCCCCTTATTTTTCTTATTGTTCTGATTTTTAAGTATCAAATTTTCTGTGGATAATACAAATAATTCTAATGATTCACGTTCCTTTCCATAAGTTTAACTTATTCTACCATCTTTCTTTTCTATTTGCAAGATATCCATGTAAAACGTATAATATTTTATATCAATCAGGAGGTTTGTTTTATTATGAGAGAGATTACATACCAGCCACTGCGCAGTCTGATCTATGTGGACTGTGTCAGAGAGGAATACAGACACAAATTACAGCACTGGCTTTATTATTACCATGCGCCAGAAAGCATTGCAAAATTTGAGCCGTGGGTTACAAAATATGCATATTACAATGCACTTCCAACACCGCCGGAAGGAGAACGTTTCGGCACATACCGTATGCAACTCACAGAGCATTACTGGATGGTAAACCCGATGAGCCAGGAAAGTCTGGTAAATTCACTGAATGAATACTTCCCAATGGATGCTATGATCTGGCAGGGAACGATTCCGGAAAGTGCCAAAGAGGATGGTTTTATGGCAGACGGAGAAGCGGCACGTTCTTCAGGTGGTGATAACGGATGTCCGCCATTTATCTTTGCATTTTTACCGATTTTCTGGGAAAAAGATTTAAAAGGTGCCGGACGTACAATGGTTGACGGGCCAAACTATCGCTGGCAGTTCCTTGTTTCCTATCCTGATGATCACAAGGAAGACGGTGATGCATGGATGGTGAATGAGGTATTACCTGCTTTTGCAGCAATGCCGGAAGTAACACGTATCATGACAAGCAAAGTAAAAAAAGAGATTAACAACTGTCATATGGATCGTTGCGTGGAAATGTGGTTTGACGGACCGGAAGAGTGGTATCACTGTGCCGTAGAAAATGCAGCTGCTTTCACGAAACCGGAATGGGCAGAATATGACAAATTCCCGTATCTGCGCCCGCAGTTCCAGTTTGCAAGTCTCTTCCTGACAGATATTGCAACCAGTGACAATTTAAAACAGTACAGAGGTTATCTGCCAATGCGTTAAGCCAGGCAAATAAATAAATAAGGAGAATGTAAGAATATGAAGATTTTAGGTATTTCAGGTGGAAGTAAAAACGGTGCAAACGATTGTATGTGTAAAGAAGCGCTGCTTGCTGCAAAAGAACAGGGCGCTGAGATTGAATTTGTACGTCTGATGGATCTTGACATCAAACATTGTACCGGATGTAAAGCATGCGTCATGAGCCTTTTCTCTGGAAGAGGAAATATGTGTGTATTAAAAGATGATTTCCAGTGGCTTTTGGACAAGATGCTGGATGCGGATGGAATTATTTTCTCTATTCCTATCTTTGAGAAATGTGCAGCAGGTATTTTCCATACAATTATGGATCGTTTTGGACCGCGTATGGGATTATCCAATAATATCGTTGCTGATAAAATTTCCGCAGAAAATGGCGGCAAACGTATCGACCCGAAATATATGAAGACAAGAGTTGTTTCTTACATGGGTATCGGTGGTTCTGACTGGGCAACGGAAATTCAGAATGACTTTTATCTACATGCATTAACTCCGATGTGGAAAGTCATCGATAATGAGGTATTTATGTGGTCTCTCGGCATTCTCACCGATGATTCCAAAGTTGCCAGAGCACATCAGATTGGGGTGAACCTTGCCGAAGCTGCCAAAGATATTGAACATGCCTCCTGGAAAGGCGAAGACGGTGTTTGTCCTCACTGCCATTCCAGAAACTTCTACATCGAAGGAGATCAGGTGGCTGTCTGTGGCCAATGTGGTATCCGTGGCAAATTAGTGACAGAAAATGACAAGGTTCGCTTTACCTTTGATGAGTCCCAGATTGAGCATGCACATGACACTTTAAGCGGTCAGTTTATTCATGCGGATGATATTCAGAATAATGAGAAAAATGCAGGCGCTGCTGCAAGAAGTGATGAGTATAAAGCAAAAGTACAGCGTTATGCTGAGGCTATCACAGCAGTAAAACCGGAATAATAAATTAAAAATATGTAAAAAATATAACAGGAAAAGCCCTGTATGTTGTTTTAACAACATACAGGGCTTTTCTTTTTGGTTATAATATGATCAGTATTTCGATAACAGAGTTTTTTACAAAATAATTTAGATACATAAAATGTAGTGATTTTGAATAAAATATGTTGGTTTATGCCAACCAAAGTCACATACATTCATGTTAAATTATTAATCACTGATTTTATCCAAAATATACCCAAAACATATTTACAGCAAAGGAGAATTTTTATTATGGAACAGAAAATGTTTTGCTACCAGTGTGAACAGACTGCCGGATGCAACGGTTGTACAGGAGCCGCAGGTGTCTGTGGAAAAGATGCAGCTGTTGCCGCTTTACAGGATGAACTGACCGGCGCCCTGATCGGTCTGGCAAAAGCCTGTGGAAATAACCCGAAAACAGAAAATACCGACCGCATCATCATTGAAGGATTATTTACAACCGTCACGAATGTAAATTTTAACGCAGAAACACTAACTGCTATGATCCAGGCAGTAAATGAAGAAAAAACAAAAGTTGTACCAAACTGCAGCAGCTGTATGTCACCATGTGGAAATACGTCCAACTATGATATGAAAAATCTGTGGAACGAGCCAGACGAAGACATCCGCTCCCTGAAATCCCTGATTTTATTTGGCATTCGTGGTATGGCAGCTTACGCTTATCACGCAATGGTTCTTGGCTATACAGATGAAACCGTCAACAGCTTCTTTTACAAGGCGCTATCTTTTATCAGCTATGATCTGGAAATGGAGCATCTGCTTCCGATCGTTCTGGAAGTGGGAGAGGTAAACTTAAAATGCATGGCATTGCTGGATCAAGCGAACACCACTACTTACGGTACACCGGTGCCAACCAAAGTGCCACTTACCATTGAAAAAGGTCCATTTATCGTTGTCACAGGACATGATCTCAAAGATCTGGAGCTTCTTCTGGAACAGACGAAAGATAAAGGCATCAACATTTATACACATGGAGAAATGCTGCCAGCCCACGCTTATCCGGAATTAAAGAAATATCCGCATCTGAAAGGAAATTTTGGTACTGCATGGCAGAATCAGCAAAAAGAGTTTGACCATATTCCGGGGGCAGTTTTATTTACAACCAACTGTCTGATGCCGGTAAAACCAAGCTATGCCGATCGTGTGTTTACCACAGAGGTCGTATCTTATCCGGAAATGGTTCATATCGATGAAAAGAAAGATTTTACACCGGTAATTGAAAAAGCTCTGGAACTGGGCGGATATGACACGGATCAGGACAAAACAGGCATCAACGGCGGTCATTTTGTTATGACCGGATTCGGACATGGAACCGTATTAAGTGTTGCCGATACTGTCATTGATGCCGTAAAATCCGGTGTAATCAGTCACTTTTTCTTAGTTGGCGGATGTGATGGAGCAAGAACTGGAAGAAATTATTATACAGAGTTTGTAAAACAGACACCGACAGATTCCATCATTTTGACTCTGGCTTGTGGAAAATATCGCTTTAACGATCTTAATCTTGGTGAAATCGGCGGATTGCCACGAATTATGGATATGGGACCGTGTAATGATGCGTACAGTGCCATTCAGGTTGCGGTTGCACTGACAGAAGCGTTCCAGTGTAATGTAAATGAACTTCCATTGTCTATGGTGCTTTCCTGGTATGAGCAGAAAGCGGTATGTATTTTACTTACTTTATTACATCTTGGAATTAAAAACATTTATCTTGGACCAACACTTCCGGCATTTATTTCACCGAATGTGCTGAATTATCTGGTAGAAAATTATAATATTGCGCCGATCAGCACACCGGAAGAGGATTTGAAAAAGATTTTAGGATAAATATTTTAATCTATATAGCAAGTAGTCGGATAAATTAAATTATTCGACCACTTGCAGGACGGATGTTAGTGGATTACCATGGAATTTTAGATATTTATGAGACGGGAATGAAGCTCCTTATAGAACGAGATATAGAAATAACGAAAGCAAAAGATAATGTTTTTATATTTTCATGGCTTCATAATTATGATATAATTTTTGTAATCTAATATAGTCGGATAATTAGATTTATCCGACTATATGTATTCATATAAAAGGTAATGAACTTTTCGTATTTAACAAATTCAAGAAGTCTATTATTAAAAATAAAATATTATAAAGGAATCGAAACATGCCAAAATATAAAGAGGAACAGGAGAGCAGATATATTTCACGAACGGTGGCTATTTTATCAGAGTTACCGGAATTTTGTACTGTATTTTATGATAAAAATCAAACTACATTTTTACCCAAAACACAATATGACTATATGAGAAGTATAAGAAGCTTTCTGATTTATCTGCAACAGACACATCCTCAACTTAGTAACCGCAAACTTACAGATTACACATTAGATGATCTGAATCATCTGACCGTCAAAGATGCCAATGATTTTATCGCGTGGTTACAGCAAACAATGTCCATTTCATCTGTGAGAACCCGCGTTTCATGTATTTCATCCATTTTTACCTTTTTTGCTAAAAGTGGACAGTTAATGGGAAATCCATTTCTTTTTGCAAACCGACCGTCTCAAGGTTCCAATACAAATAATAAGGTAAAGCATATAGCTAAAGAATATTCGGCTGGTATAACTGAAAAAGTTGAAAAACATAAATCTACAGACAAGAATATTGATACAAATATAGATACAGATCTAAATGCAGACACAAATAGAAATCAAACATTGTCAGCAAAGAAAAAGCAATTTGATAATCAATATGGATTACGTGACGAAATTATTTTCCAAATTTTAAAAGAAACTGAAATTCGAATTTCTGAACTGGCTGAATTAAATATACAAGATTTTGATTTGAGGAATCAAAGATTTTATGTTTACAGAACCAAACAGCGATCTACATGGATTACAATGTCTGAAACATTAACAGATTTGATTGAGAGATATCTGGAAGAACGATCAGCATATTTATTTGAAAAAGATGCTGAAGCAATGTTTTTGGTAACAATAGGTCCTTATAGAGGTTCAAGACTTGGTGTTCGGTCAATAGAGCGTATCGTTTCAACTATTCGCAAAAGGCAGCTTTAACGAATAGTTATATATATTATAGAATAGTTAAAACAAATAACTACTTTCATAACGACATTTTGACTGGATTTTACTTCCTTCGTAGATACGCATGCATTCGCAGCATGCCTACAGGAACGTTATATTGTTTGCAAAGTTTTAATAATTTCTCTGTAGAATCATCTTCCGATTTGACTCCGCGGAGCTGCCGGTTCTCCAGGTAAGCGACCAGCTCATCGGCGGATTTGATATCTTTTAGCTGCATAATTTCCTCTAAGGTTTCGTGTGAAAGAAGAGCTTCTTAGTCTTTTTCTCTGCGGATCCGTTCATTAGGCCAGTGTATTCGATACCATTGATGCAGTTCTTCATCAGTCTGGCAATCTTGAAGAATATCATCTGTTTCTGGAATCCACCTACTGTCTTTAACCTTATCAAGTGTTACTGTCATAAATTTGTATGTTCCGCCTCTGGTACCCATTGCTTCATCATCACACAAAACTCGAAATATTCACCCTCATCTTTGATAAGATTTCCGGCTAAGGCCCAATATTTCCTCATCGGAACAGAGAAATGCAATCGGCCATCTGTACCTAAAAATTGCTGCACTGCAATATTATAGCTGCCAGGCATATACGGTTGTTCAAACCAAAAAGTTTTATCTGAATTCATTAAATTAACCCTCTTTTCACGGTATCATACAGAATAGCCAGAGATTCGCTATATTTCATCACCATCATTTTATCTTCCTCGGACGGTTCGGACAGAAAGAATGCCTTAATATCCTCATGTAGTTGAATGATATCTTCTCGTTTTTTATCCCCGGTCATCATCAGAATTATGCTCTGACCTCAATTTTGAGAGAATATTTCGCACTTACAATATCGCCCGGGATTTTGAAAAATCCGGAGACGTTGATGCCGCCTTATCCATATATCTGGACCTTCTGCAGGATTGTCCTCCCGGTATGGATTACTATGTACGTCCCTGTATTATTCTAGAAAAGAAGAAGTCATATGAATTGGCTATTGATATATGTGAAACAGCAATATCTAATATTAATGCCGGATATTTTTCTGGTGATATTGCAGAAATTGAACACCGAAAAGAACGATTGGAACGGAAATTAGTAAAACAGAAGGCAGGAAATAATTAGTTCAAAAAGAAACACCCGTCTGGAATCCATCCAGACGGGTAAATTAATGTCAATTCATTTTATTTTTCGCACAAAAAGCTGTCTTTTCACAACTCTTTGTATGATTTTTGAAATGTAACACCAACAGGATATTCACACTTCTTTATGTCTGTGATATAGTTATCGTATATATAATTCGCGAAATCAACAATCAATTCTATAGATTATACACGGGGAGGAATATACAATGGCAAATTATGAACTATCGGCAGATGAAGTGATTTTATACGAAGGAGATTCTTCCATCACAACCATTGATGGAAACAAAAACTCGCATACACTTCAGATAACACTTACATCTCAGAAATTAATACTCGAAAGAGAAAAAGGTGTTTTTAAAAAAGAGCACGAACTGATTGATATTATCCAGCTTGATAATGTGAAAATTTACAATGATATGGCACAGGTTAAACAAAAATCCAATACCGTTGAAATCCAAGCAGATAAAAATATAAAACTTACATTCAATGGTATGATTGAAGCACGAAAATTTACAGGAAAAATCATCGATGCTGTTACAGGCACCACCCTTGCAAAACGCAGCTCTGAAAAAATCAAGAATGCATTCAACATGGTCGATGACACGCTTGGATTAGATACCCGCGAAACCGTCAAGGGTGTCATCGAAAATGGTGTAACCGGAACTCTGATTCACGGAATTGGACATATCACGAAGAAAAAACATAAAAAAGAAATCTGGAAAAGAAACACCCGTCTGGAAGATCCAGACGGGTAAGTTATAGTAGCTAATTAGTTGAAATATGGATTATCATTAACGTTATAACTCCATTCACCATCGATATAATAATCGCCGGTTTCTGTATTTCCAGTAATTGTGTGATTTCCCTCTCCTAAATCAATATCGTATTTGTAATTTGTACCTGATGAAGCCCCATTTGATGAATTTGAACTGGATGAACTATTATTGCTACTTGAACCACTCTTCTTCTTGGATGAGCCGGAAGAACTTGAAGAAGAACCGCTATTACCACTTGAAGAACCTTTGCTCTTCTTTGAATCAGCTTCTTCCGCAGCTTTAGCAGCAGCCTCTTCTTCCGCTTTTTTTCTTGCTTCTTCTTCTGCCTGTCGTTTCGCTTCTTCCTCTGCAAGGATTGCATTTACTCTGTCGGTATAAGAAGTTACTAAAGTATCAATGGTAGTATTTAATTCGTTGAATTTATCTTCGCTGATTGTGCCGTAAGTTTCATATTCTGTCTTAAGAGCATCTTTGAATGCAGTCAAGGTTGAAACAAGTCCATTTAATTTATCTTTATCTGTTTCTACATTTACATCTGCAACAGTATTGGCAGTAATTGTACTGTTATAATCATCTTCAAAATACTTTTTCTCTGACGCTATAACATTTGCGTATTTTTCCAGGCATTCATCGAAAGTTTCATCTGATTTCTTGTACTTTTCATAGCTGTCCACGATCGCCTGCAAATCTTCTAACTTAATTGCTCTATCTTCTTGCTTCTCGAAAGTGCTAGATAGTATTTCAATTTCACTGTTTGTGGCAGCAATTTTCTCCTGCCTAACTTCCTCTAAATGTTTATCGTATGCTTTCTTTCCGCATACTCCTACGATGACAGCAACGATTGCCACGCAGATAATTATAATGCTGATTTTTAGTTTTTTATTTTTCATAACTTTTCTCCTTATGTTTTCCCTTCTTTAATAATTTCTTCTTTTCATTTTTTACACAAAAAGTTGGTTTTTCACAACTTTATGCGTGATTTTTAAAATTATTTAAAATCCAAGACTCTGAAATAGGTTGTGGAATAACTCTGTGACTGTTGGTTGTATATCTTTAATCATTGGCGCCGCCGATGCAATCGTTGCAACATTTGCTATACCGGTAATAACATCACTAATATGTGATTTTTTCGTCTTTTTTTGTTCTTGCAAAGATTCAACAAGCTGCATCACTTGTGAAAAATGATTTTCGTTTTCAATTACAGTGTCTATTAGCTCCTGAAGCAAAACCTGTGTTGAATCGTCTATTGTTACCAATTCATTCAGTCTCAATAATCCAGAAAAAGTTAATACCGGAGCTCCTATTCTGCCATCTATTAATCCACGTTTTTGAAAATCATCAAAACGGCTACACGTCCTTCTCCTAATGACATCGTTCTCTTGTATATACATTCCATCATTAGTTCTTCGAAACCCTGCTGTCATAAACAATAGTGGCAATGCTCCTTCCTTGATATTAATTGGCACTCCGTCACAACCATTGCATAATCCCTTTAACTTATTTAAAATAAAAACCTCCTCTTGGTGTGGTGTCGTGGGATACCAACAATCTACTATCTCAGGGATTATCTTTCTATTATTCATCGTATTATTTACATGGTAGTTATAGATGCTACGTTTTCCAACGTCATATTTGCTTTTGTAATTCATGTGAGTTTCACCCTATATTCCAAATATTATCTGCTATTTTATCAACCGGTTACAATATGGCAGCAGTTCTTCTATCTTTGCAACGATACGATGCTGCTCTGCAAGTGGCGGAAGTGGAACCCATATACCATTCATTCTAGCTTGATTCATTTTAGGTTGAGCTGTTCCTGTTACATATTTTGCCAAACTTATTGCATTAATATAATATACAAAATACTCTTTTAACACTCCCGTACAACAAGCAATAACGTGAGCGTGATTATTAACCCAGTACTTTCCTGAAGCAATAAATGCTATTGGTGTGCTCCTGTTCAATAAATTAGCCCCATCTTCTCCTATTAGTATTAAATCCTCGGAAAATAAATATCTATCAACTTTATCAATTACTCCAGAGGCTCCATAATAATCATATTTTTTTTCTAACTTTTCTCTTTCTGCTACTGATAATGGAATCCTTTCAGAATCTCTATTGATTGTTATATCTTTAAAACGTACCCACTTCCAGCTTTCGGGTATATCCCATGGGATTTCATCATTTAAAATAACATCAATGGGTTTCTCTTTCTTAATTTTTCCCTCTTTAATGAGGTTTTTCTTTTCTTCACAGATCTGTTCAAAAAGTTCATCTGCAGTTCCATCTTCTGGTCGTTGTTCTACTATTTTTCCCTGCATTGCCAACTGTAGAATACTTTTCTTCACATCCTCTGGAAATTTTTTATTGAAAGCTTCTAGCCTTGTGTAAGCTTTGTCATATTGGTTAATGTATGGAAGGATTTCTTCTATTTTAGCAACAATGCGGCGCTGCTCAGCAAGTGGTGGAAGTGGAATTACAATAGAATCCCATACACTTCTATTAATTATTGGGGTTGCAGTTCCACCAGCATTTTTTTCATAAAATTTTTGAAATAGATACTATCAAGTACATAATAAAAATACTTGCTTATAGAAACTACTGGATAAATAGTATTAATTTGCTGATTGAACGTTATCTCTTGATTACAGATTGCACACTTACCTATACTTCCGCCTATGCACACTTGTAGTATTGAACCCTTATCTGCTACTCTACCAATAGATTTCCCAATCTCAGACAATCCTTTGCTAAACCTTATATTTCCATTTATAATGTCTCCCGGACCAACAAACGGAATTTCATCCTCTGTAATCTCCGGCAGTGGTTTTGACTTTTTTATTTTCTTTTCCTTTGTCAACCGTTCCTTCTCTTCGCGGATCTGTTCAAGTAGTTCTTTTGCAGTCCCTTCTTCCGGATGCTGCTCTACCAGTTTTCCCTGGATGGCAAGCTGTAAAATACTGTTTTTTTAATCCTGTGCAGTCATTTTACTTACCTCCCAGTAGCTCTGTGATTTTCTCTAACACATGGTCAATTTCAGCATTCAATGATGCTCTCTTTTCCTGATATTGGTTGATTAAGTCCATCGGGTCCAGGATTTCTTCTTCCTCATGAGGAAAACCGCATAGGTCAATATTGTATCCGTTTGCTGCAATCTCATCTGCAGTATACTTCTTAGATTTCGGAAATCCATCAACTTCTATCTCTTCTCTGTTCTCCCACTAGTCAAGAACCGGCTGAAAATGCTCCAGTTTCATCGGTTTGGTCTTAGAGAAGTTTTTATATCCTTCTGGCATGTCCATACGATAAAACCATGTCTCTTCCGTTGGATGTGTATTATCGAAAAACAGAATATTTGTCGTTATGGATGTATATGGTGCAAACACACTATGCGGCATTCTGATAACGGTATGAAGATTAAATTCTTCCAACAACTTCTTCTTAATATTGACCTTTGCATTATCAGTACCGAACAGGAAGCCATCCGGCAGGATGATGCCACATTTACCATTTTTCTTTAAACGATACATGATAACGTTGATGAATAAGTCAGCTGTCTCAGAGCTGCGAAGCTCCATCGGGAAGTTTGATTTAACCGTTTCTTTTTCATTGCCACCGTATGGAGGATTCATGAGCACCAGGTCGAATTTCTCCATCTTTTTATATTCTTTATGGTCTGTTTCCAGAGTGTTCCCGTGAATTATCTCCGGATTATCAATATCATGCAGCAGCATATTTGTCACACAGAGAATATGCGGTAATGCTTTCTTTTCCACACCATATACCGTATTATTGTAGATTTCCTTATTTTCATTGGATGTGAGACTGTCTTCGTACAGTTCATTCAATGCAGATACCAGGAATCCACCAGTACCACAGGCAAAGTCCGCAATACGCTGGCCAAGATGTGGTTTTGTCACCTTGACCATGAAATCCGTTACAGCACGTGGAGTATAGAACTCTCCCGCGTTTCCGGCACTCTGTAAATCCTTCAGGAAAGATTCGTAAATGGAGCCGAATGCATGGCGTTCCTCATATTCTGTAAAGTCAATCTCGTCAATAATATTAATCACCTGACGCAGAAGGATACCATCTTTCATATAGTTGTTTGCGTCCTCAAATGCATAACGGACCATAACCTGATTCATTGGTGTTTCTTCTATAATCTCCAGATTTTTCAAGGTCGGGAACAGTTCGTTATTCACAAAATTTAATAATACATCACCTGTAAGTGCTTTGCCATCTTTATTGTCTACGGCCCAGTTTCTCCATTTGTATTTATCCGGAATAATGGATGCATAATCATCATTGATAAGCTCCCACTCTTCCTCCTTTGTATCATATATCTTCAAGAATAACGTCCAGACTATCTGCTCGATACGCTGTGCATCACCATTTACACCAGCGTCATTACGCATAACATCCTGGATTCGCTTCACAAAATTAGTCACTGCCATTTAGTTTCAAACTCTCTTTCGTATATATTTCTTATTATGCAGTAAAGATTTCATCTTCCAGCTCTTTTACTGCCTGTTCATATGCCGCTTTACCGCCAAATGCTTTCACAATCTTCATCGGGCTGCCGAATTTTTGGAATTCATGCAGCTGCAGCACTTTTGTTTCTTCGATTTCTTTTAATCCATCACTGGCGTACTTATCTAACAACGCACCAAGAACTTTCTGTGCAAGTTCGGAATATTTGTAAAGATATCCTCTCTTCTGCACGTTATTGATACGCTCTCTTTTGGTAAGTGGCTTCTGGTCATAAGCCAGATGCAGAATCAAATCAAAATCATCAATATCTGTCTGTTCGGTCTCTTCCCGGATAGCATCTAATAATCCACCATCTTCCCGTAACTCGTCTACAATTGCCTGTTTCTTTTTCGCTTCATTCCATTTCTGCAGAAATACATTCAGGCTCGCATACTGCCCCAAAATGTTTTTCCGTGTGTAATCAACCAAACTTTCTGTGATGAGTTTTCCATCCTTATCTATGTACTGAACACGCTCTGACAGTACTTTTACAGGAACATCTTTGACATAATATTTCTTCGGTTTGCCATTATCATCATCGTCATTTCCCCAGTCATCAGCGGTACCGCCACCGGATCCAGAACCATTTTCGTTTTCATCTGTACCATCTTCCGCTCCGGTTTCTGTTTCATCATCCTCTCCACCTTGGTCCGGATCTACCGGATCCGTTCCGCTGAGGTCAATGACCACTTCCGGATTGCCATCGAAAGCTTTATCTGCAAACAGTCTGGATGCATTTCGAAAATCCATGATGGTAAAGTATGTTTTCCCATAATCTTCTAGCAAACGGGTATCTCGACCTATTATCTGTTTGAACTCAGTCATGGAATTGATGTTGTTATCCAGAACAATCAGTTTGCACATCTTTGCATCAACACCGGTCGTCATCAACTTACTGGTGACTGCAATAACCGGATAAGTACTATCTTCATCGATGAAATTATCCAGCTGTTTCTTTCCTTCTGCATTATCCCCGGTAATTCGCATGATATATTTATGATTTTCAGTATACAGGTCTTTATTTTCATTTATCAGAGCTTGTCTCATACGCTCTGCATGTTCAATGTCCACGCAGAATACGATTGTCTTACTGAACCGGTCTGTCTTTTTTAAGAATTCCGTTATTTTTTTCGCTATAACTTTTGTTCTCTTATCCAGCACCAATGTCCGGTCGAAATCTTTGACATTATATTCTCTGTCCTCAATTTCAAAACCGTTATCATCCAGTTTTCCAGCTTCCGGCCGATATCCTTCCAAATCCTTATCCAGACCGATACGGATTACTTTGTATGGGGCTAAGAATCCGTCATTAATTCCCTGTTTCAGGGAATATTCGTATATCGGTTCCCCAAAATAAGTCTGGGAAGATGCCTCTTTCGTCTCAATCGGAGTCGCTGTCATTCCAATCTGCGTTGCACCGGAAAAATAATCAAGAATTTTTCTCCATGCGGATTCCTCTTTTGCGGAACCACGGTGGCACTCATCAATCAGAATCAAATCAAAGAAATCTGGTTTGAATTGCTTGAATGGTTCCTCTCCCTCATCACCAGCCAGCTGCTGGTATAACGCCAGATAAATCTCATAAGCACTATCAAGATTTTTATTCGTAACCTTGGTCATCTTTCCGCCAAACGGTTTGAAATCACCAGTCATCGTCTGGTCAACCAATACGTTCCGATCCGCCAGGAACAACACCTTCTTTTTCAATCCTGCCTTCCACAAACGATAGATTATCTGAAAGGCCATGAACGTCTTTCCGGTTCCTGTTGCGCAAACAAGCAATACTCTGTCTTTACCACCAGCAACAGCATTTACAGTTCGGTCAATGGCGATTCGCTGATAGTATCGTGGCCTTTTATAGCCAGGCACCCAGTAATACGGCTCCAACAAAGCCTTTTCTCCTGTTTCAGTAGTGTTTGTTTCGAGAAGGTATCGCTGATATAGTTCCTCAGGAGAAGGAAATTCATCCAAAGGTAAATCACGCACTTCACCCGTAATCAAGTCCTGCTCTACGAAAGCATCGCCATTGGAAGCATAAACAAATTTTACATCCAAGGCTTCTGCATAGTCGATGGCCTGCTGCAATCCGGCACCCACTGCATGTGTGTTATCCTTGGCTTCAATAATAGCCAACGGAAAATTCGGTTTATAAAACAGCAGATAATCCGCAAATTTCTTCTTTCCACGTGTTGTGATATTTCCTCTTAAGATAATACGACCAGCTGTGAACGCATATTCATAACGTATCTGCTTTTTCTCCCATCCAGCGCCTTCAACCGCAGGTGTTATATATCTCGCTTTTATATCTTCTTCCGAAAGGTCTCTTTTCCCCATACTTTTCAGCTCCCTTCCCTCTTTTGTAATATTCTTTTAAATATATCAAATCGTTTGTCTGCCGGTATTCAGCTGTCATAAATAACATTAGGTTTATCTTTCATGACAAACACCGAAAAACTGCTCTGCAATCTTGTCTAGCTGTAAAGCTATCCATTTGAAATCACGATTCAAATCCAGTGTTTTTGCACCAATTTGATTACCGCCCATATTAAACATGCAATCTGGTGTGATTTCCTCCTGCGTCTTAGCATACAAGAGTATACCGGACACATTACCAGTATTATTCTTATCCTGATTCTTTACATAAGTGAAAATCTGATAGACATTGCCAGAATGAAGCGTGTACTTATCGTACTGCTTCTGGAGGGTCTTACCGTAGTATTTTGCATCCAGAATCAGAATCTTTTCGTCTTTCCGCAGAAATATATCGGTCTGCATGACTGGCAGGAAACGAATCATCATATCGTCATTGTCGCCCTGTAAGTCCCACTTGACCTGAGCTGCCTTTACCTCCGAAAGATAGGTATGGTGCTGACGGTAATATTCCAGAATGAATTTCTCATACAATCTGGACATATGTTCATCCGAAAAAGCAGTCATTCTGTATTGTCCTTTTTCTGTTGTCTGTAGCATCCCATCTATTACAAAATAGCAGATATTCAGCAGCATTTCATAGTTCTTATTATTACGCTGATAATGCAAACGACTCCATTCGATTGAAGAAGGCTCAACTAGAGCAATACCATCGAAAAATACCAGCAACTTATTCAGCGCAATTTTGTGCTCTTTCGTCACACCACTATCCTTCGCAAGAAGATGCAAAGTTGTTTTCAAAATCTGATTGAACAGATTATTCTCGGATAATTCATCAAACTCACAGGCCAGCTTCTGTTTTCGCTGAATACGCTGTTTAATAGTCTGTGGCATATTCAACTTTCCTCGCATCACAGACAGGACTTCTTGCTGCGTCACATATTCTCGATACAGACCCTGTTTGAGCTGCTTTGCTACGCCCTTTGCAAGAATCGCCGCAAACAAATCCTGCATATTTTCAAAATCCTCTGCAGCAACACTTTCATAATTTGACTGCTTCAGCACCTGAAATGCATAGGAAAGCATGTAGTATATGTTCTTTATAAAGATACCCTTATCATTCGTCATCGAACACACCACGCAATTTTTTTTCCCATCGTTGTAATTTCGCCGGTTCATCAAACCAATATTCTGCCAGCATAGGAAGAATGTCAAATTCCACAACGGAACGCATCCAATCTGTGGTGCATCCACTTTCTTCTCTGCCACAGAAGTAACTGTGACCAATTCTAAAGCCTCGACCCAAAGACGGGTCTTCAACGATTTCCTTATTCAAAATTTTTATCTGGTCAATCAAAGCATTAAAGGTTTCATTTGCCAAAGCGCTCTGGTAATTCTGGAAACCTTCTGAATTGAATCCAGGCTCCATTTCAAAGAAGCTAAATCTTCTGCGAAGGGCATAGTCAATCATTGCCAGGCTGCGGTCAGCCGTATTCATCATACCGATGATATACAAATTCTCTGGAACAGAGAATGGCATCCCACTGTATGCCAGTGTTGCTTTTGTTCCTCGATACCCCTTTTCAATCAACATCATGAGCTCGCCGAAAATTTTACTCATGTTGCCTCGATTGATTTCATCAATGATAAAGAAATATTCCTTGTCTGGGTGGTTTGCAGCTGTCTGGCAGAAACGGTAAAATATACCCTCGGTCAATTTGAACTCGGCCCCATCCGGACGGTAACCCATGATAAAATCCTCATAGGAATAGTTCTGATGAAACTGCACCAACTCAATTCTGCTATCATCCACTTCACCCATCATGGAGTAAGCCAGTTTCTTTGCTGCAAAAGTCTTACCAACGCCAGGAGCGCCCTGAAGGATGATATTCATCTTATTTCTAAGCAACGCCACCAGAACATCATACCGCTCTTCCGTCATAAATACTTTGCTTAAGAAATCCTGTTTCGTGTACTTAGGCAGTGTTGCAGTGACAGATCCGACCGGATTTTCTTCACGGATGATATCCATGATGAAATCATACTCGCCTTTGGTGAGTTTAAAGAGACTACCATTCGGCTGAACAAAGAACTCCATCTTTTCAAGTTCCGGGCACTCTTTTAAGGTCATATATTCGACAGGAACCGATAACCCCTCTTTCTTCGCAAAGTATATACTGCCGCCATCATTTGCCTGTGTGATTTCTGCGATAGCAACTACTTTCTTGACCGGATTTGCCTCATAGCCAATTAAAATATCTCCAGCATTTGCATCTAAGAAATTCTGAAATATACGACGCTTGTTACCGTTTTCATTGTACAGCGTATAACTTTGCTCCTCACCAACCTTCAGGTCGGAAAAACTCCAAATCTTAGGATTGGCAGTGAGCCACCAATATTTCTTAGTCTGTTCTTCTGCGCCATCTTCCTGAGTAGGTGTGGCATAAAGAGGCACATCCGAAAGGTCAACCATTTCTAGTGCGTCCGCTAATTCACTACGCAGACGCCAAATATATGCTCCCGCCTCATTTGCACTTGCATCCTTGCCCATGTACAAAATAGGCCACCATTGCATATTCTCATTATCCCTGGTCATGACTTTACAGCCTGTTTTTTCTGCAATACGACGAGCTAAAGCTGAGGAACCTGAACTATAGAAATTTTTGGTTTCGCCATACTTAATAGCCAACTGGGTGCAAGTTGCCTGACCGCCATAATCCTTCATACGCTTCATGATTTGTAGGGCATTCTGCGTGAATACGGAGGAGTCATTCAGCATGGTCACCCATTCATTTACTGTGATGTCCGGTGTATAATCCTTTGGAAACCAGCCTTCTTCTTCCTGAGCGGCTTCGCATTCTTCCAAATAAAATCGACTGAGATAGAAGCCCACATCCATGGTCACGGTTTTAAGGGCCGGGTCTGCATAGCAAGTATCAGAAATTGCTGAGCGAACCATCTCCACAATTTCAGTATCTCCATTGATGGCTTTGCAAATCTCGTCGTACATCTGATAGCCACCAATTAGGCTATCGACTGAGCCATTTCGCTTAGGACGATATTCAGAATTCAACTCTGCTGCCACATCACGGAAAATCTCGTATTTATAGATGTAATATTTGTCCGGGTACATCAGCCATAAGTAGGTGCTGATGGCATTGGTGTTCTGATAATGGTTGCGCCAAGTACCATCATCATATTTTGCCCGAATAGTTTCAGCAGAATCCTGAAAACTCTCTACCCGTTCCGCAAGGTCATGTGATTCATCAAACAGTTCACGGAACATCTGGCGCACTGCAGCATCATCTGCTTTGGCAAAATTAATAATCATACCCTTGGGGTAAGCATAACCAGATGCCAACAAGTTATAGGTTTTATCTGTAGCCTGCTTAAACATCTCGCCGAAGTTATCTGC
>Ga0129312_1000802_pt1 | contig 22474 bp, 16 predicted proteins | sample O827metagenome_FD_94434 | JGI IMG/M metagenome (GOLD analysis project Ga0129312, IMG submission 94434) | Orangutan group fecal microbial communities from Wisconsin, USA - O827 metagenome | ecosystem: Host-associated > Mammals > Digestive system > Large intestine > Fecal | place: USA: Wisconsin... | reverse complement strand
TTACAGGACGTAGGCTAAATAAAATCATACACCCCAGGGTGTTACCCTGGGCTATGAAGATTTTGCCCCATTCGGGGCGTTAGTAACCCAGCGACTAATGACGGGCTAATACCCAACAACTAATGACGGGCTAATACCCAACAACTAAAGACGGGCTAATACCCAACAACTAAAGACGGGCTAATACCCAGCGACTAATGACGGGCTAATGCCCAACAACTAAAGACGGGCTAATACCCAACAACTAAAGATGTGTTAATAACCAAACAAGCAAAGGCGGGCTGAAAGCCCAATGGTTTTCTTAGCCCAGGGCATCGCCCTGCGGATATGAATGCACATAATCAACCACGTCTTGAAAGGACAAAAGTAACTCAGCTCTGCTCTTTTGCCGAAAACAATAGTAATTCCACATTGAAAAGCATCATTCTTTAGGCTGATTCGTGTACATCACATCGTTGCACTGGTGGTCGATAGGTGGTCGATAATCCTGAATTTCAAGCACTCGACCACCGCATATAGCACTGAATGACAGCGCGATACACGGATCGGTGGTCGAGTGGTCGAAATTTTTCTGAAAACTGAATTTTATGTAAGCACTTCAGGTGCTCTTTTCTGTAGCACCACAGTCGCTTGTCGAATGACGGAATAGAGCCAAAAATGCTGATATTCAACGGCTTCTATTTGCCGAGTTGCTGTCTGAAGTTGAGCGCAGCACCGATGGCAGTACAAAATTCAGAGTATTTCGGTATGTGGAAACGCACGTTGTAGAGCTTTTCCAGCATAGGATAAATCTCTTTGCATTGGGGGTAGAGCGTCAAATTGCCAATCAGTACAAAGTCTTTGATGCCCGTGTTGAGGGCGGAAAGAATGCTCGCAGAACCGATGCTCTGCAATACCATGGTGATAATGCCAAGGGCAATATCTTCGCGTGGCGCGTCATACTGTGCCTTGCTGAATAGCGATGCGGTGGCATTCATGGGGAGGCCGGGCAAGGGGCGAGTAGAGATGTCGCCGATGAGCAAGTTGATGTTGCGGATGTCGCCACGGAGTGCCAGACTCGAAATCTGTTTCGGATCGCTTGTGTTGAGCATCACACGCGATAGTCCCTGTACGGTTCCACCTCCAATACCGATACCTCCGATGTGTCGGATCTCATCGCCATCACATTGCACAAAGCTGGTTCCTGTGCCCATCGATACTACAATAGCTTTCGAGAGACCGCTTTCAAAGCGTGCGCCCAAGCCATCTGCTATGAATTCGTCGGTCTTGCCTGTTGGTAATCCATAGACGGGTCCGTCGATATATGCCGATCCCACACCAGTCACCATGACTTGTTCAACGTCGCTGAGGCTGATGTTGTTGTCGTGAAGATACTTTCCGAAAGCTCCGTAGAGTGATGTGACGGGATCGACCGCAGTAATGCGGATGGGTGAAAGAACATGTTGTTCGTGCAGTCCAACAATCTTGGTGGTCGATATGCCCACGTCAATGCCGATGATGATTCCCATTGGTTTTTACTTTCTTTTTTGTTTGTTAGTTCGTTTATCCGCCGACAAAGGTACGAATAAGCGAGCAGAATAGAAAAGAAATGCCCAAATTTCTTTTTATTCTCGAGCGTGAGTACCTTGGGCGCTAAAGCGCCAAAGTACGAATAGGCGAGCAGAATAAAAAAGAAATGCCCAAATTTCTTTTTATTCTCGAGTGCGAGTACGATATGTAGAAAAGTAAAACCCCTGCCAACTAAATGTTGAACAGGGGCTTAAATGAAAGGAGGAGTGGTACCTCCAGGAATCGAACCGGGGACACACGGATTTTCAGTCCGATGCTCTACCAACTGAGCTAAGGCACCATATTCGGTTTTGCAATCCTTTCGTTTGCGGTTGCAAAGGTACTACATAATTTTGATATACCAAACAAACCGCATGAAAAAGTGCCATTTGTTAACGAATTTTAAGAACTTTCGCCCTTTTTGCCTCCATTTACCTTTGTTTTTGCGCTTATTTTGCCATTATTGCAGTGGATTCCAACCTTGCGCTTTTAGTGGAAATTCTTGGTCATCGCGTGTCACAAGCACCTGTCCGAGGCTATCCTTTGTGATGTGTCCGATGAGGCGAACATCGTCGATGGCCTGGATTTTCTCATGGTCACCAATAGGAATGGTGAACAGCAATTCATAGTCTTCGCCGCCATTGAGTGCGCAGGTGGTCACGTTCATGTTGAGTTCTTCTGCCATTACCGCAGTCTGATAGTCGATGGGAATCTGCTTCTCGAAGATACGGCATCCCACATGGCTTTGCTTGCAGATGTGCATCAGTTCGCTCGACAGTCCATCGCTGATATCCATCATAGCTGTGGGGCGTATGCCGGCAGCACGGAGCTTTTCGATAATATCGCCGCGTGCCTCGGTGCGCAGTTGGCGCTGGAGCAGATATTCTTTGCCGGCAAAGTCGGGCTGGAACTGGGCCAGGCTCTCCAATGCCTTTTTATCGCCTTTGCGCTTGGCTTCGTCAACTTGTGAATAGTAAACTGATTTCTCACGTTCTAAGAGTTGCAGTCCCATATAGGCAGCGCCGAGGTCTCCGCTGACACATATCAGGTCGGTCTCTTTGGCTCCGTTGCGATAGACGATATCCTCTTTCTTGGCTTCGCCGATACAGGTGATGGAGATGGCGAGGCCAGTATAAGATGAGGTGGTGTCGCCTCCTACGATATCCACATGCCATTTGTCGCATGCCAGACGCAGTCCGTTGTAGAACTGTTCCATATCTTCTACGGTGAAGCGCTTGCTTACTGCCAGACTGACGGTCAGTTGGCGTGGGGTGCCGTTCATGGCGAAGATGTCGCTGATGTTGACCATGGCAGACTTGTAGCCAAGGTGCTCTAAATCTATATAGGTGAGGTCGAAGTGTACGCCTTCCATCAGCATGTCGGTGGTGACGAGTACTTCGCTGTTGGGGTAACTGAGTACGGCGCAGTCATCGCCTACGCCGTACTTTGTTGATTCATTCTGTGGTTTGATGTCTTTGGTCAGTCTGTCGATCAGTCCAAATTCACCCAGTTTTGCTATTTCCATGTATTTGTTTATGCTCTGTTAATCATTTCACGCATGATCTCGGTCATCAAAGGCTGTGCCTTGTTGGCTGCATCCTGTACTTCTTCGTGACTTACTTCAACGGGATCGTCGAAACCGCCAAGGTCGGTAATGACGCTCACGCCGAAGGTCTTGATGCCGCAATGGTGGGCTACAATTACTTCGGGGACGGTACTCATGCCGATGGCATCGCCGCCCATCTTGGCAAACATGCGGTATTCTGCTGGTGTTTCAAAGGTAGGACCCTGTACGCCGATATATACACCATGCTGCACTTTGATGCCTTTTTCTGCTGCCACTTTATCGGCTTCTGCCACCAGTTGCAGGTCGTATGGCTCGTGCATGTCTGGGAAGCGAGGTCCGGTGGGGAAGTTTTTCCCGCGCAAGGGGTGTTCGGGGAACAGGTTGATGTGGTCGGTGATGATCATGAGGTCACCGATATTGAACTGTGGGTTCATGCCTCCGGCTGCATTTGACACGAAAAGCGTCTTGATGCCCAGTTCATACATGACGCGTACGGGGAACGTTACTTCCTTCATCGAATAGCCTTCGTAGAAGTGGAAGCGTCCTTGCATGGCCATGATGTCCTTGTTGCCCAGTTTGCCGAAGATGAGTTTGCCAGAGTGGCCTTCTACGGTAGAAATGGGGAAATTGGGGATTTCGCTGTATGGGAATTCGTATTTATCAGTTATTTCGGAAGCTAATTGTCCGAGTCCTGTTCCCAGAATGATCGCTGTTGTGGGATTTGTGGTCATCCTTTCTTTAATCCAGGATGCTGTTTCTTGAATTTTTTCGTACATAGCTGATGATGTATTGGTTAAACATTTCGCCCTGGTCCAGCATGAAGCTGATGGTTACAGGGAGTATATACATATTGTTTTTTACTTCTTCGCTTAGTCCTTCGACGTCGTACAGACGGGCTGCGTCTTTCTCTGTTGTGATGAGCAGACGTGGCTTCGGCAGTTGTTCGAAGGTGTTGTTGATGTGCTGAATGTCTCTGCTTTTGAACTGATGGTGGTCACTGTAGGTCAGCGGAGTCAGGTGCGTGGTGTAGGGCTTTAAGTCCTGTATCATCTGTTTGGGCGATGCAATACCGGTGAGCAACAGAATGTGTTCGTCGGCTTTGATGCTTTCGAGTGGTCGTTTGCCCTGATTCTGTTTGTCCTGTCCGCCGAACATGGGGCGTAGCGGTCCGTATTTCAACGAGGTGAAGTAGAGCGACTGGTAGGCATAGAGCTGCATCATCTTGTTGGTTATGCGATACTCCATCGGTTTCATGTCTTTAGGACATTTTGTCACGATGACAACATCAGCGCGGTCTTTGGCAGACAACGGTTCGCGCAGTCTGCCTGCAGGCAAGAGGCAGTCGTCGATAATCAGACGATGGTAATCCACCAAGAGGATATTGATGCCTGGCTGCACGTAACGGTGCTGGAACGCATCGTCGAGCAGGATGACATCAGCCTTGTTGAGCTCTGTCAGTTGGTCGATGCCGTGGCAACGCTTTTTGTCAACTGCCACGGTGATGTCGGGATATTTCCTTTTCATCTGAAACGGTTCATCGCCGATGCGCTTCATCGGTGTGTCGTCGTCTGCCAAGACAAATCCTTTGCTCTTGCGCTTATAGCCACGACTGAGTACTGCCACCTTGCAATGGTCTTTCAGCAGTTCGATAAGATATTCCACATGAGGGGTTTTCCCAGTACCGCCAACTGTGATATTGCCCACCGAGATGACGGGTATGTCAAACGATCGGCTTTTCAGCATATTCATCTCAAAGGCCATGTTGCGAAGCTTCACGCCGAGTCCGTAAAGCCAGCTCAGCGGAAGTAGCCATTTGTTGATGCGGATGAAATTCCCTCTTGCGTTCATATATTATATAAGGTGTAATTATCGAATAGTAAGGAAATAGGGCAGGCGAGCCTGTATCTTACTCATGTTTTCCACCTGCTTGATGTAGCGGAGCGGCTCGTAGAGTTCGCCGAAAGTGGCTTGCATTTGTTCGTCGAGATAGCTGCCGCTATTGCCACTTGCCGATGCCAGAAGGGTTTCATACCAACTGCTTGAAGTCTGATACTCGCTGGCGTAATATTCGTCGAGCTTTGCCAGTTGAGCGGCTTTCTTGACAGCGTCGTCGAGCGAACCGATTCCATCTACGAGATGAATCTTCAGGGCGTCGTTGCCCAGCCATACACGGCCTTGTGCAATCTGCTCCACTTGGGCTATGGACATCTTGCGTCCGTCAGCCACACGTTTGCGGAAGAGTTCGTAGCCTTTGCCGATATATTTGTCGAGGATAGCCATCTCTTCTGCGTTCAAGAATCGTGAACGCGTGCCGAAGTTGGCATGTTTGTTGGTTTTTACCTCGTCAAACTTGATGCCGAGCTTGTCTTTCATCAGTTCGCTATAGTTGAGGAACATGCCGAAGATACCGATAGAACCGGTAATGGTAGTGGGATCGGAGTAGATATAGTTGGCTGCACAACTGATGTAATAGCCTCCCGATGCTGCGTATCCGCCCATGGAAACCACTACGGGTTTCTTGGCTTTCAACTTGGTGACTGCGTGCCAGATTTGTTCTGAGGCATAGGCAGAACCACCAGGTGAGTTGACGCGGAGCACTACTGCTTTCACATCGTCGTCGTCGGCCAGTTCTTCCAAGTCCTTACACATATCTTTTCCCACGATACAGGTTTGTGGATTCATGGGATTGCTGTTGTCTTCATCTACAATATCTCCATAAGCATAATAGACCACAACCTTGTCGCCACGATTTTTCTTATCCTCCACATTGAGCATATCGCCCAGGCTGAGTTGTGGAATGTCGGTGTCGGTATCGATGTCGAGGCGTTTCTTGATGACGTTTTTCACTTCATCAGCATACATGGTCTTGTCGATGAGGCGCAGTTTGATGAGCTCCTGTGCATCGGTCAAATCCATGAAACGATCGGCGTATGCGTTGAGCGAGTCGGTAGAAATCTTACGGCTGGCAGATACGTCTTTGAGCATTACCTTCCATATGCCTGTCACATAGGCAGTCACCTGTTCGCGGTTAGCTTCGCTCATGCCGTCGGCAGTCACTTGCTCTGGTGCGCTCTTGTATTTTCCTACTTTGCAGAGTTCAAACTTAACGCCAAACTTAGCGAGCAAATCTTTGTAGAATACAGGTTCGGCAGCCAGTCCGTGCCAACCAATCTGACCTTGTGGGTTGAGCAGAATCTGGTCAGCCACCGAGCAGAGGTAGTATTCGCTCTGGCTGTATCCGTCGGAGTAACTGATGATCCATTTACCACTCTTCTTGAAGTCGAGTAATGCCTCGCGAATGGCATGGAGTGATGCTGGCGAGTCTGTTGCCATTCCGTCTGCCTGAATGTAGATACCTTTGATTTTCTCGTTGTCTTTTGCTTTATGGATAGCACTTATAATGTCGTTGAGTCCGTCGATAGTGGTGTTGCTGCCTTTCAGAAATCCTATCGGATTGTCTGTGCCGCGTTCATCAATGTTGTTGTTGAGCACAAGGGTGAATACTGAACCGTCTTTCACCTGAACGGTTGATGCGGTGCTTGCGGCAAGGCCGACCAGCGAAATAACACCCAATATGCCTACGATAACAGAAAGCATGACGATTCCGGTTATGGTTGCGCCTACGTATTTAATAAATTCTTTCATAATTTATTGTTTTGATATGGTTTGTTGTCTTTTGAATAAAATCCGATAGTATACATTTCGTTGCAAAGGTAGTGCAAACCGAGCGAAATACAAAGAAAAACCCCGTTTTTCTTTTATTTCCGAACTGACGAACGAAGAAAGAGCAGAGTCAAGTTCTCTTGAACTCTGCCTTTCAAGGAGGAAGAAAACCTTTAGGTTAGGTGCCGCCTACTTTGGGGCTGTCAAGCCCAGAGTCGTGCAAACCGAGCGAAATACAAAGAAAAACCCCGTTTTTCTTTTATTTCCCCTTTTGCTCTCCCATCTACTTCCCATTATTGTCTGTCAGTTTTGGGGAGTTACTTGGGAGTTACTTAGAACTTACATCGGACTTACTTAATAATCTCGCTACATATAAAGATGGCAACATCCCGAACGCATCCCGAACACCAAAGATGTCATAAGTATCATTAAAAATCGTGGCAGAAGTTATGCTCACATCAGTCTTACACCTTATTTATATATGATTCCCCGCTTCTTTGTGGCAGTCATACACGGAGTGGAAGTGTGACAATGTGTCAGTCTTTGACGAATGGCACACTTTTGGCATATTGACTGACAGAAGAAATTTAAATTTAAAACAGATAAAGATTATGATGAACATTAAACCATTAGGTGACCGCGTGCTGGTATTGCCCGCACCCGCAGAAGAAAAGATTGGTGGAATTATCATTCCTGATACAGCTAAAGAGAAACCTCTCCACGGTAAAATTGTTGCTGCCGGACAGGGCACTAAGGACGAAGAGATGATTCTGAAAGCCGGCGACGAAGTGCTTTATGGCAAATATAGCGGTACCGAACTTGAGTTTGAAGGTGAGAAATATCTGATGATGCGCCAGAGCGATGTGCTCGCCATTATCGAAAAATAAGCAATTGACAATAATAAAAGAATAAGGAAGAAACATTATGGCAAAAGATATTAAATTCAATATTGAAGCTCGTGACCTGTTGAAAAACGGTGTCGATCAGTTGGCTAATGCAGTAAAGGTAACCCTCGGTCCTAAAGGACGCAACGTGGTTATCGAGAAGAAGTTTGGCGCTCCACAGATCACCAAGGACGGTGTTACGGTAGCTAAGGAAATCGAACTCGAAGATAAATTTGAGAACACAGGTGCTCAGTTGGTAAAGAGTGTTGCTTCTAAGACTGGTGACGATGCCGGTGATGGAACAACTACTGCCACCATTCTCACTCAGGCTATTGTGACCGAAGGTCTGAAAAACGTTACCGCAGGTGCCAATCCTATGGACTTGAAACGCGGTATTGACAAGGCTGTGAAGGCCGTGGTTGACCACATCAAGGAGAGCGCTGAGCAGGTTGGCGACAACTACGACAAGATTGAACAGGTTGCTACAGTAAGTGCTAACAACGATGAGGAAATCGGTAAACTCCTTGCCGACGCTATGCGCAAAGTATCTAAAGATGGTGTCATCACCATTGAAGAGTCTAAGAGCCGCGATACCCACATCGGTGTTGTAGAGGGAATGCAGTTCGACCGCGGTTACCTCTCAGGCTATTTCGTAACCGATTCAGACAAGATGGAGTGTATCATGGAGAATCCTTACGTGCTCATCTACGATAAGAAGATCAGCAATATCAAGGATTTCTTGCCCATCCTGCAGCCTGCTGCTGAAAGCGGACGACCCTTGCTCGTTATTGCCGAGGACGTGGATTCAGAGGCTTTGACCACATTGGTTGTAAACCGTCTGCGTGGTGGCTTGAAGATCTGTGCTGTCAAGGCTCCTGGCTTTGGCGACCGTCGTAAGGCTATGCTCGAAGATATTGCCATTCTGACAGGTGGTGTTGTTATCAGCGAAGAGAAAGGTTTGAAACTGGAGCAGGCTACCCTCGAAATGCTGGGTACTTGCGATAAGGTTACCGTATCTAAAGACAATACAACTATTGTCAATGGTGCTGGCAACAAAGAGAATATCAAGGATCGTATTGCACAGATCAAGAAAGAAATCGAACTCACTACCAGCAGCTACGATAAAGAGAAACTGCAGGAGCGTCTGGCCAAATTGGCAGGTGGCGTAGCCGTTCTTTACGTCGGCGCTAATAGTGAAGTTGAGATGAAAGAGAAGAAAGACCGTGTTGACGATGCACTCTGCGCTACACGTGCTGCCATTGAAGAAGGCGTTGTAGTGGGTGGCGGTACTACCTACATCCGTGCACTCGACGTACTGAAAGACGTGAAGGGTGTGAATGCCGACGAGCAGACCGGTATCAATATTGTAGAGCGTGCCATCGAAGAACCACTTCGCCAGATTGTACGCAATGCAGGCGGTGAAGGTGCTGTGGTAGTTCAGAAAGTACGCGAAGGCAAGGGCGACTTCGGTTACAATGCCCGTACTGGCAAGTATGAAGACCTGCGTGCTGCCGGTATTGTTGACCCAGCCAAGGTTGCTCGCGTAGCTTTGGAGAATGCAGCCTCTATCGCTGGCATGTTCCTGACTACTGAGTGTCTTATCGTTGACAAACCCGAAGAGCATCCTGCCATGCCAATGGGCGGCAACCCAGGTATGGGCGGAATGATGTAAAAATTTGTAAGCCAAACATATCAAAAACCGGGAGATTGAACGTTGTTTCAGTCTCCCGGTTTGATTTATATCAATTTTAAGTAATTTTTTGTCTAAATAATTTGCATCGTGTCTATAAAACTCTTATCTTTGCAACGTTGAAAGTTAAAATCAACGCAAAATGATATGATTATTAGAAAATAAGAGATATTTTTTTGATTTGTTTTAGTAGATTAGTTTTTAAGTAGTTTGTTTTGAAACCGGCTGTCGTGATGACAGCCGGTTTTTTAATGTCATCAGATGGGGTTGAAAATAAAACGGCTTTTATTTTGTTTTTCGCCCACTTCATAGTATCTTTGTACCCAATATGAATAAGAGTAATTGGCTAATATGGATACTCAAGGCTATAGTAGCCTATGGTATATATCTCATAGTGTATGGACAGACCACTTCACGTCTGTCGGCTTTCTGCATGTCGCTTGGCATTATGATATTGCTGGTGTTTGCGGAATATGCCGTAGAACAATGGGTGGAGCGTCGTCGTGAACGTAAAGAGAAAGAAGATGAGGAATAGATGGTTGGCGCTTGTCGCATCTTGGTTGTGCCTGTTGCCGATGGTTGCCCAACAAAACTATCGGCCCGAAGGACGTGCCTTTGTCTGCGAGAATGGCAACAACCGTTATACTCGTGCCCTATATGGTGGCCCTACCGACTATCGCATAGAGACCAGCGATCGCCCTGTCTTTGCTATTGCCAAGAAGGGGCATCATCGCCATGTGGCTTTCAAAGTCAATGGTATCGACCTTGAAAATGCTGCTTATTGCAAAGCATGGTATGTTGATGGTATGCGCAGTTATCGCTTGCGCGACAAGAGGTTAGGCAAAACTGATGTGCTGGTGGATGTTGTGGCGCTACACAACCGAGAGGGTGCCGTGTGGCGACTGATGTCTGGCGACAATTCTCTTGAAGTGACTTGCACGCTGAGCGGCGTGAAACAACCGAAGTTGCATCGTAACGGCGACCTGGGTGTAGATGGTCGTGACTGCTTCGATGCTGCCCAGAATGATGCCGACCGACAGGTGGTGAAATGTCCCAATTCCTCTCCCGTATATGTTGTGGTGATGCTTGACAAAGTGGTCAACATGTCGCCCGACCAACAAACACAACTCTTTGCCGAAGCCGTAGCTTATAATCAGAAGATGGCTTCGCGTGTGACGTTCGACACTCCTGATCCTTATATCAATACTTTGGGTGGCGCACTTGTGATGGCTGCCGATGGTGATTGGGATGGACAAACATGGTTGCATGGCTGTGTAGGCTGGCGAATGCCGCTGGCAGGATGGCGTGCCGGATACCTCGGTGATGTGCTGGGTTGGAATGATCGCGCACGCTCACATTTTGATGCTTATGCCCGTAGTCAGGTTAACAAAGTATCAGCAACGCAATCGCACCCTGCACAAGATGAGAAACAACATCTTGCACGTGCAGAAAAACGATGGGGAACACCCATGTATAGCAATGGTTACATCTGTCGGAATCCGAATCGCAACGATCAGATGCACCATTATGACATGAATCTTAACTATATCGACGAACTGCTCTGGCACTTCCAATATAATGCCGATATAGCCTATATACGAAAGATGTGGCCTGTGGTGGAACGACATCTCGAATGGGAGAAACGCAACTTTGACCCCGACGGAGACCACCTCTATGATGCCTATTGCTGCATCTGGGCTTCAGATGCCTTATATTATAATGGTGGAGCAGTCACCCATTCCTCGGCCTATAACTATCGCGCCAACCTATTGGCTGCCCGTATGGCAGAACTCATAGGGCGCGATCCAAAACCGTATCAGCAGGAAGCGGCTGCCATTCTCGATGCCATGAACAGTCGCCTTTGGCTTGAAGACAAAGGACATTGGGCTGAATATGAAGACTTGATGGGACTGAAGCGCAAGCATGAGAGTGCTGCCGTATGGTCCATCTATACACCTATCGACTGCGGCGCATGTTCGCCAGAACAAGCCTATCGGGCCACTCGCTATGTGGATCATGCCATTCCACATATTCCTGTGCGTGGTGATTATGCTACTATTGCCACCACCAACTGGCAACCTTACGACTGGAGTATTAATAATGTAGCAGCTGCCGAGGTGATGCATACGGCGTTGGCCTACTATCAAGCCGGCAGGACAGATGCTGCCTATCGACTGATGATGGGCAATATTATCGACCAAATGTATGAGGGACAAAGTCCTGCCAACTTCGGACAAATCAGTAAATATGATGCTGCACGAGGTGAGTGTTACCGCGATTTCGGCGATTGTATCGGTATTTCCTCGCGCACGCTGTTACAGGGACTTTTCGGCATACAGCCACAAGCTCTCTTCGGAAAATGTATCATCCGTCCGGGCTTTCCCTCATCGTGGGATCATGCTTCGGTCAATACACCTTATCTCTCCTATACCTACCGTCGTATGGGTAGAAAAGTGATGATAGAGGTTAATCAGCATTTCAGCAAACCCTTGAAGATTGTGCTGCGAGTGAATATGGGTGGGGGGCTCTATCGCGATGTAGAGGGCACTACCGAACAGCATCAGGTGCTGACCGTGGAAGAACCGGTTCGATTGCCCGATGTAGAACTTCATGAAGCAGTCACAATTCCCGATGCAACACCCATCGACGAACCAACCTTTGACCGTAAGTTTGTCAAGCAGCGGCTGACTCCATATTATAATGCCAATGTCACAGACATATTCCGTCAGGAGTATCGCACACCTCGTCCGCTATATACTACCTTGCAGATACCTGTGCAGGGAGTGGGAGAGTGGTGTCATCCAGATTATTGTCCGGAAATAGTAGATACCGCCTTCCGGGCAAGTATTGTTAATGGCGAATTTGTGATGATGGGCGTACCTTTTGCCACTCCTGCCGAAGGACAGAACATCGTGTTTACTTCGCTTTGGGACAACTATCCTGATAGTGTCACCATTCCGTTGAAGGGACGTGCAGCCAAAGCATGGTTGCTGATGGCTGGTTCGACCAATCACATGCAATCCCATATCACCAATGCAGAGATTGTGGTGCATTATGCAGATGGTACGACCGACACGCTGCCGCTGGTCAATCCCGACAACTGGTGTCCTATAGATCAGGACTATTATATCGACGGTAAGGCCTTCCGTGCTCCCATGCCGCGACCATATCGCGTTTCACTTGCCACAGGTACTGTGAGTCGCAACCTGGGCAAGGCTCTACATCTCGGAGGTCCCGCCCAACGTAACATTCCCGGAGGGGCTGCCCAAATGCTCTGCATGCCGCTGAAATCCCACAAACCGCTGGCCTCCATCACGCTCCGCACTTGTTCCAATGATGTGGTTGTCGGACTGATGGGCCTCACCTTGCAATAATATTTATCTATTGAATCATCATGCAACAACTCATATCACTCTATAATAAATGGTGCGGAGAAGAACCCGCACAGGTGGAAAAACTGCCCGGTGCAGGCAGCAATCGCGAGTATTACCGTATGACAGCTGCCGACGGCACATCGGTGGTGGGATGCATCGGCACCAGTCGCGATGAGAATCATGCCTTCGTTTATCTTTGTCAACACTTTACCCAGCGCCAATTGCCAGTACCTAAACTTCTGGCAGTTAGCGATGACGAACTCCGATACCTGCAGTCCGACTTAGGTAGTGTGTCGCTCTTCGATGCCGTTCGTGGCGGACGTGAGGCTGGTGGCAGATATACGTTGAAGGAGCAGGAACTGCTGAAACGTACCATTCGACAGTTGCCCAACATCCAAATGCGTGGTGCCAGAGGACTCGATTTCACCAATTGTTATCCTCAGGCAGAATTCAATGTGGATAGTGTGTTGTTTGATCTCAATTATTTCAAGTATTGTTTTCTCAAGGCTACTGAACTGGATTTTCATGAGTTAAAGCTTGAGGCTGACTTCCGTCTGCTTGCCAAAGACCTGACTGCTGAGCGTTGTGATGCCTTCCTTTATCGTGATTTCCAGGCACGCAACGTGATGCTCGACAGCGAGGGCAATCCTTATTTTATTGATTTCCAGGGCGGACGTCGTGGCCCGTATTATTATGATTTGGCATCGTTTCTGTGGCAGGCGTCAGCCAAATATCCCTATAAGCTGCGCCGCGAAATGGTCTATGAATACTACAACGCGCTGAAGCAGTTTACCGAGGTGCCCACACCTCACCACTTTGTAGAGCGACTCTCTCTCTTCGTGCTGTTCCGCATTCTGCAAGTGTTGGGAGCCTATGGATTCCGCGGCTATTTTGAGCGCAAACAGCATTTCATCAGTAGCATACCGCCCGCTATACAGAATCTTCGAGAACTATTGGAAGTGGCACATTTCCCCTATCCCTATCTCATCGACCTGCTCCAGCGCCTGATAGAATTGCCGCAGTTCCAGCAGATAGAACTTACAGCCAGTAGAGCTGATGGCTACAAGACTACTGCGCATAACCCTTACCGCCAGCATCCACAAGACGGTCCTGCCACTTTCTCTAAATACGATTCTCAGGGACCGTTGGTGGTTAAGGTCTATAGTTTCTCTTACCGCAAAGGCATACCAGAAGACGAGAGTGGCAATGGTGGCGGCTATGTGTTTGACTGTAGAAGTACTCACAATCCCGGTCGCTATGAACCCTACAAACAGTTGACAGGACTCGACGAACCGGTCATCCGTTTCTTGGAAGACGATGGTGAGATACTGACATTCCTCGACTCCGTCTATCGACTTGCCGATGCCCATGTGCGCCGTTACATGCAGCGTGGCTTCACATCATTGATGTTTTGTTTCGGTTGCACAGGTGGACAGCACCGTAGTGTATATTCAGCACAACATCTGGCTGAGCATCTTCACGACAAGTTTGGTATAGAGGTGCGCATCTGTCATCGTGAGCAGCACATCACGCAAACCTTGCCAGCGCGTTGAGGCATACGAGTAAAAAAGCATAACCAATCTAAAAAACTGCTATTGCTTATGTATTCTAAAAGTAATAAAGGGAAATTCTTGCGCCAACTGCGCGACTATTGTGTGCTCACCCTTGCTATGATATTGGGAGCCGTTGGTGTGGAACTCTTTCTGTTGCCTAATGAAATCACAACAGGTGGTATCATTGGTGTAGCATCGATTGTTTATTGGGGGACGGGTATTCCAGCCCACGAAACATTCTTTGTGCTTAATGCCTTGTTGCTCGTTGTGGCGCTGAAGGTCTTGGGATGGAGGTTCTGTGCTAAAACCATCTATGGTGTTGTGATCTTTACTGTAGCCTCTACGGTATTGCAAAATATCATGCCACCCGATTTCCATCTGCTTGCCGATCAGAAGTTTATGGCATGTATGGTGGGAGCCGTATTCCTTGGCACATGTGTGGGATTGGGACTTTCTGCCGGAGGTTCTACTGGAGGATCGGATGTGATAGCCGCCATGATACATAAGTATCGTGATGTGTCGCTTGGACAAATCATCTTGTTCTGCGACCTCACCATCATCACATCTTCCTATGTGGTGTTGCAAGACTGGGAAAAGGTGCTCTATGGCTACGTGTTACTCTTTGTCATATCGTTTGTTGTTGACCACATGGTCAACTCACTACGTCAGAGTGTGCAGTTTTTTATCATTTCCGACAAGTATCAAGAGATTGGTGAGGCTATCAATCAGATAGCCGACCGCGGATGCTCGATGCTCAACGGTAGTGGTTTCTTTACGAAGAAAGACATCAAGGTGATTTTTTGTATCGCTAAAAAGAGCGAGTCGCGCTTCATTTTCGACCTCATCGATGAGATAGATCCCAATGCCTTTGTGGCTCAATCGGCTGTGGTTGGTGTATATGGTCAGGGCTTTGACCGAGTTAAAGCACACCACAAAATCAATCTTACGGAACTTCGTGAGAAGTTGGCAAAAGAGCGTGAATTAAATCCAGAAACTACTTCGTCTGGACATTAATCTCCGGTTGGTTGCTTGATAGAACAGGTGGGGACTTACTAAAGAGATGGTTCAAAGAACATACTAAACCCAAATCGATTATTAAGGTTTGGGTGGAATTTGGATTTGTATTTGGTATTTCTTATAAAACTGTACTTGTGAAACTTTGAATGAAATATAATGGACTATGGCGATTTGAAACGCAGAAAATTTTGACTGATCAAAAAAAATACTCTGACCGCGGTAAATGATACTTACAGACCATTCGATAACAGATCCTGCCTTATTAACGGCAAAAGATATGTTGCCTTGTTGATGGATTATTGATTTCTCATCAAAAGTGTTTAGTGTGATTGTGTACCGAATTTGTGTAAAAAAGTGCATAAAAGAGTTAAATAAAATTAAAAAATAGCTCAAAAATGGACAAAGATGGACAAAGATGGACATTTGGGTTTTGTGATGTTGTATCTTTGCAGCCCTACCTGAGGATGATTTCCCAAACAAGATGGTAGCTTTGCAACAAACCATTTAACGAATAATCAAAACAGCGCATTTATGTTTACAAACAGTACATTCAGCAACCCCAACTGGTTACAACAGAAGGATCATGAGTCTTCATTTGACACCCGACCCGTTATCGTTCGGTTCTCGTTCACTTCTCGTTCGGTTCTCGTTAGGTCCTCGTTCGTCTCTCGTTCGTCTCTCGTTGGTTATTCGTTAGTCTATCGAAGACCGAACGAGGACCGAACGAGGAACAAGCAAAAAACGAACGAAAGACGGACGAAAGAAGAACGACTCTCGGACGAGAAACTATCGATAACTCGACGAAAAACTGCCAAACTTGATGAGAATGGCAGACTTCGGTTGATTTATCCCATGGCGAGAAAAGTTGCCATGTGATGGAGTTAACTAACGAAACACGAACTGTCAGTGTTGATGCTTGAAAAGTGTATGTGGCAGCTGATATAGTGAAAAGAGATATCAATGCAAATCTGTCAAAGACAGTCGTTTTGTCAGATTGTGGCATTTCCTTTCGTAGAAAGGCACTAAGATATGCGCTCAATCTAAATAATATATTTAATCAGCGTCATTATTCTTACTCGGAATACAATATGGTTAATACATATTCATTTAATTATGACCTCCGTGGTAGGGAGTTGCTGTTTTCCATTACGTTCACAAAGTGACAAAAGCTCCAAGGTGGTCGGCACTTCGGGAATGCAAAGAAAACTTTGGGTTTCTTTCCTGAACAAGAAAAACTCGTTGCACATCACGATCTGTACGTGCAACGAGTTTGGCTTTTTATGAGTTAGAATACACCAACTATATGGGAAATATAATCCCTCACGCTATTACTTCTTTGATGTAGTCTTTGTGGCTGGCTTTTTAGCGGAAGCGGTTTTTGCTGCAGAAGTCTTCTTTGCAGTAGTCTTAGCAGCCGGCTTTTTAGCTGATGCCTTTTTGGCAGCTGGCTTAGCAGCAGGCTTTTCGCTACCATCCTCATACTTTGCAAGCAGTGTGTGCAAGCGTGCAATCTCCTTGTCTTTATATACGATTTCATCACCCTGATTGCGGATGGTGGTCAACAAAGCATTCAATTCCTCATTGTCGATTTCGGCAGGATAGAGTGCATTGACGCGGTTGATGAAGTCGCCAAGTATATTCATGTAGTTGGTGAAAGCATCAAATGGTCCGCTATAGATACCACGGTCCAGTCCCACGTTGGATGGTTTGGTGGTCATGAAACGGAAGTTGTTGCTTGCCTGAAGGTAGTCCCAGTCCTGATTGATGCCTGGATCGTCGGCAATGCGCAGGCGGTCAGCCACGCTATAGAGCTTATTGAAGGCTTCGCGCTGCATAGCGTTGCCAAGCCATGAGCTTACATCGCGCTCTTCATCTACCCATGATAGCGTATCGGGTACATCAAGTGCACCAACACTCTTCACCTTCATGCAGATTTCTGTAGGTGTAGAGAAGGTGATGCCTTTGTCTTTCGCACAGGCGGGCAATGCCTTAATGAACTCCAGAATGTTGCTTGACAGTGGTTGTGCAATGCCAAGTGCCGAGAGTTCCATGAAGATATTGATGATTTGTTCCTCTTCTGGGAAACGAGCAATGCGGTCTATATATGAATCGGCAAAGAGCGGATATCCTTCCCAGTCAGAATTGTTGAAACGCAGTGAAATATCGTCAGAGAGTTCCACGTCGCGCAGCAGCAATTTGAGGTTGGGGGCCATGGCGCAATGATATACGTAGTGTGGCGATTTCCATCCGAGCACGTGCTTAGCACCTTCGGTGAGCATACCTTTGAATCCCATAGCTGCAGCCTGTGCGCCGATATCGTCGCTGTAGATGAGTGATGAATTGCGCAATACGGTTGGGCGTTTGCCGAAGTATTCTTCAATTTTCTGGCACTGCTTCTTGACGTCGAGGGCAAATGTCTCTTCGTTGGCAAGTGATGACAATCCGTGTGAATAAGGCTCAGCGAGAAACTCTACACATCCTGTGTTGTTCAGTTCCTGTAGTTTCTCCAATACCTGTGGGGCGTGCATTTCCAATTGCTCCATGCCGACTCCAGAGAGGGAGAAAGCCACTTTAAACATCTGTCCGTTGTCGCGAATCATCTCGCCAATGGCATTGAGGGCGGGCATGTAACTGCGTTCTGCAATGTCGCAGATGGTACGCTCGTTCTCGTAGTCATCATAATAATAGTGGTCGGTACCGATATCAAAGAAACGGTAACGTTTCAGATGTGTGATCTGATGTATTTCAAAATATAAACAAATGGTTTTCATAATCTATTCATCGTTTGTTGTTGTGTTATTGATAAGTAACTATTCCCAGCCTAAAGTGCGGAGGTAGAGGGTGCGGATCCATGCGCCAACCTTCTCCCAAGTGATTTGGTCCACTTCCTTCTTGCCTTCCTCTTTGAGGTAGTTGAAGAGTGAATCGTTGGCACAGATGCTATAGATGGCATCTGCCAGAGCGTGGATGTCCCAGTAATCAACTTTGATACAGTTGTCGAGAATCTCTGCACAGCCCGACTGCTTACTGATGATAGTCGGAGTGCCACACTGCATGGCTTCGAGTGGCGATATGCCAAACGGCTCGGAAACAGAGGGCATGACATATACGTCGGAGTCTTTCAGGCACTCATAAACCTGTTTACCGCGCATGAAACCAGGGAAGTGGAAACGGTCGGCGATGCCGCGTTCGGCAGCCAATTGAATCATGGCATCCATCATGTCGCCAGATCCTGCCATACAGAAGCGCACGTGGCGGGTGCGTTGAATGACCATGTTGGCAGCTTCAACGAAGTATTCCGGACCCTTTTGCATGGTGATACGTCCCAAGAAGGTTACCACCTTGTCGCGACCAGTATGGTCGGGACGGGGGATGGCATCGTATTCTTGTGGCAGAGGATATACGGCATTGTGCACCGTGAAGCACTTGCGTGGATCCTGATGATACTGGTTGATGACAGTCTGACGAGTCAGTTCTGATACACACATGATGCAGTCTGCCTGATCCATACCGTTCTTTTCGATAGAATAGACGGTGGGGTTCACTTTTCCGCGTGATCGGTCAAAGTCAGTGGCATGTACGTGAATGCACAATGGTTTACCGCTCACTTGCTTGGCATGTATGCCGGCAGGATAAGTCAGCCAGTCGTGTGCATGTATGATATCGTAATCGAGTGTGCGTGCCACTACACCGGCAATAATCGAGTAGTTATTGATTTCCTCATGCAGATTGCCGGGATAGCCTCCTGCAAATTCCATTGCACCGAGGTCGTTGACGTGCATATAGTTGAAGTCGGCATACAGATGGTCACGGAAACGATAGTAGAGATCGGGATCCATGATATTGCCTACACGCTGGCTTACATAGTCGCGATTGACGTCGCGCCATGCAATAGGCACAGCATTCATAGCTACAATGTTGCATGCCGAGCGGTCTTCATCGCCGAAAGGTCTTGGCAAACATAGTGTGATGTCCATATCGCCCTGAGCATGCAAGCCCTGCGATATGCCATAGTTGGCAGTGGCGAGTCCACCAAACACGTGAGGAGGATACTCCCATCCAAACATTAATACTTTCATAGTTCTGTCCTCCTGTTAGTTACTTTTGGTATGTGTATTTCTCCAACAACTTGAGTGTGCGCAGAATTTCAGCCACATTCATGGCAAAAGCCATAGCGCCACGTCCACTGAAAGGTGGGTTGCCGTCGAAGAGTTCGCTGATGGTGCCGACGGCATGATAGTTCATTTCGTCTTCATAGCTTACCATCTGTCGCTCAATGAAACTGAGACGGCTACGCTTGTAGATTTTCAAACAGGCTTCCATATAGAATCCTTCAAGCCATGGCCATGCTGTGCCCTGGTGGTAAGCATAGTCGCGTTGTGCCTGTGGACCAACATACATGGGGTTGTAGCCACCGCTTTTGGGGGATAGCGAGCGCAGTCCCTTTGGAGTGAGCAGTTCGCGAGTGCATACGTCGAGCACATTTTTCTTCTGATTCTGGTCCAGTGGAGAGTAGTCGAAAGCTACAGGGAAGATCATATTCGGGCGTACGCTCCAGTCCATCATATTGCCATCAACATAGTCGAGCAGATAGCCATACTCGTTGAGGAATGTGTCAACGAATGATTTCTTGCAACGTTCTGCCAATTCTTCGAGCTGCTCGGCAAATTTAGCATCGCCAAATTCGGCTTCGAGTGAAGCGCAGAAGCGGAGCGCGTTGTACCACAGCGCGTTGAACTCAACAATATATCCAGATCGTGGCACTACTGGGCGACCGTTGGCGGTAGAGTTCATCCAGGTGATGGCCTTGTCGCGTCCGTTGGCGAACAGCAGTCCGTTGTCATCGAGGCGCATATTCTCATGACCGTCTTCCATCACATATTTTACAATGTCATGTACCAGTTTGCCATACATCTTATAGCCTTGTTCGCGGCCGGCCTCCTTGGCATACTGCTGGATGGTCCATACACACCATAGGGGGACATCGGGATGTTCTATCTCGTAGAGCTTCACAGTCAGTGGCTTGCCCTCCATATATTCGCGAAGTCCTTTTTCTGAAGTCTTCATCACCAACTCAAAGTAGTCGCGTTCGCCTATGGCAAGGGTGAGTCCCGGCAGCGCTATAAATGTATCGCGTGCACGTGCCTTAAACCAAGGATAACCTGCCAGCAGGTAACGGTCATCATTGGGCTGGCGATTGCGGAACTGATGGGCTGATGCCACGAGGCAATGGTAGAAGTTGTCGCGAGGTTGGCGGATAGCTATTTCCTTTTCAAACAGGTTCTTCAGTTTGCTGGTCTTAATGGCCGATGTAGATGCAGAGAACACAATGCTCTCGCCTTTCTTGATGGGTAACTCAAAATAGCCAGGCACGTAGAGGTCTTCGTTGGAAGCGTAACCGCGCTCCTGTTCCTTCGGATATTCTACACCGCGATACCAGTCGGGCTTGAAGATAAACTCGTTTTTCTTATCAAACTGCATGTAAAGGTCGGGGTATCCCGCATACATACAGGTGCTGATGCCATTTTCCACCTCTTGATAAGCTCTGCTTGCAACAGAGTTCTCGTGAGTAAACTGGCGTACCGAGCGGAACGCAAGGAATGGGCGGAAGCGCAAAGTAGTGGCACTGTGGGCATCAACAAGCGTATAGCGGATGAGGATGCGGTCTTCATAACACTGGAAAATAGTTTCGCGCTTCAGAATCACACCGCCTACGCGGTAGATCATGGTAGGCACTACATCACAAGTAAACTCGCGGATGTACTTGTGACCGTTGGGGCTGTAATTGTTTCCCTGATACTTGTGGAGTCCGAGATTGAACTCAGCACCGTGCTGGATTACCGTACAGTCGAATGAAGAGAGCAACACATGGTTCTCATCGTCAAGTTCTGGTACGGGAACAACGAGCAGACCGTGGTATTTGCGCGTATTGCAGTCGGCAATAGTCGAACTGCTATAGGCACCCGAACGGTTTGTTCGCAGCAATTCACGGCGCAGTGACTCCTGCAGGTTTGTCATTACTGCTTTTTCAAATCGTAAATAACTCATAGTTCCTATTTAGGTTTTGTTAGTTTTATATGTTATATAGGCGTCCATCATATATGCGATGGAGTTTTATTTCTCCAAAGTTACAGAATTTAGTTGTCCCTACAAAATAAAAGTTTGTTTTTTTTGCAAATTCATAGAATTTTAACCCATATCATCGGTAAAAGTACCTATTAGTATTCGTTTTTCTTTATATTCTTTTTGTTTTTTCCATGATTTCAATTAACTTTGCATGCAAAGGACAATGTTTCGATCACGATAAACAACACTAACATGATTATAGAGGGAAAAAATATAGATGACTCTGTTATAGCCAAAGTCCTCACGGACCTTTGGGCACCACTTACTGATGAACAACGTCAGTATCTCATAGATCGTATCACGTTGAAGGACTACAAGCGAAACGAAATGATCTATACCGAAGGTGAGAATCCAACGTCTTTGTTTTGTCTCATCAAAGGAAAAGTGAAGATATTCAAAGAGGGAATTGGTGGACGTCATCAGATAGTTCGCATGGTGAAACCGCATAGTTATTTCGGTTATCGTGCTGGATTTATGGATGAAGCCTATACCACATCGGCATCAGCTATCGAAGCTTCGAAACTTGGTCTTATTCCTATACCTGTTGTCAAACATCTTATTACGGAAAATAATCAGTTGGCGATATGTTTTATCAAACATCTGGCCAATCTCTTAGGACGTGCCGATGAACAGACTGTCAACTTGACACAAAAGCATATACGTGGCAGATTGGCAGAAGCACTATTGCGCCTAAAGGAAAAATACGGTACAGAGAGCGACGGGAAAACCCTCAATATTCGGGTGAGTCGAGAAGATCTTGCCAGTCTGTCAAGTATGGCAACATGTAATGCCATCCGTACTTTGTCTGCTTTTGCTGAGGAGGAATTGGTGATTCTTGATGGGCGTAGTATTGCCATCAATGATGAGGAAAAGCTGAAAAGCATTTCGGTTTGTGGATAAGATGCGTCTTTTCCTTTGACTTATAATAGACTGAACTTTCGCATGTGGGGAAGTTAAGGGAAGTTAGGGAAGTTAGAGAGAAGTTAAGGGACAAATGTCCTACGTCTTACGGCAAAAGGCTATTGTCTCTTAACTTCCCGAACGACCGTAGG
>Ga0129312_1000794_pt1 | contig 22688 bp, 20 predicted proteins | sample O827metagenome_FD_94434 | JGI IMG/M metagenome (GOLD analysis project Ga0129312, IMG submission 94434) | Orangutan group fecal microbial communities from Wisconsin, USA - O827 metagenome | ecosystem: Host-associated > Mammals > Digestive system > Large intestine > Fecal | place: USA: Wisconsin... | reverse complement strand
TATAACCGTTTTTACTGTAATTTATAAAGTGTTCACAATCACTTGAAAAAGCTGATCGCTTTTTCTCATTTTTCGAATCTTTTCAAGGTTATTTCACTGTTCAGTTATCAATGTTCTAATTGTTTGACACAACTTACTCAATATAACATCAAGTAGTTCATTTGTCAACACCTTTTTATATATTTTTTAAAAAGATGAACGCAGAAGGAGGGATTTGAACCCTCGCGCCGGTTTCCCGACCTATACCCTTAGCAGGGGCACCTCTTCGGCCACTTGAGTACTTCTGCTTGCCCGAATTATCACAATTTTTTATAAAATCATGTTCATTCTTTATTTTTTCTGCGCCGTAACGCAAAATATATTATACGCACTTGGTATGTATTTGTCAACTATTATTTTCATTTTTTTTGTAACATTCAGCACGCACCGTTCGCAAAGACGCCTATCGGCGTTTTTCCACTGCCACGCAGTTAACTTTGCTCATAAGAGGGCGCTCACCTCATCACCTGTAAAATGTGTTCATTCATGCAAGCATGATTCACACATTTTCTCGGTGATGGCTGAACTGTTACATTTCTTGATATTCTAATATTGCAGTTTCATAAAGGTTATTTCCCTCATGATCGATGACAACGATCACAGGAAAATTCTCTACTTCCAGCTTACGGATTGCCTCAGCGCCAAGATCATCATAGCAGACAACCTCTGCTTTTTTTATGCACTTTGAAATTAATGCTCCTGCGCCACCGATCGCAGCAAAATAAACACCATGATTACGAACGATTGCTTCTATGACCTGAGGAGATCTCTTTCCTTTTCCGATCATTGCTTTCTGACCGAGATCCATAAGTCTGGGAGCATATTTATCCATACGGCTCGCGGTAGTCGGCCCTGCGGATCCGATCACTTGTCCCTCACGCGCCGGTGAAGGTCCCATATAATAGATTGTAGCATCCTTGATATCGATAGGAAGTTCCTCTCCACGATCAAGTGCTTCTATCATGCGCTTATGCGCAGCATCACGGGCTACATAGATTGTTCCGCTGATAAAAACGGAATCTCCGGCATGCAGATCCTTTGTTACATTTTCTGTAATCGGAGTTGTAATATATTTATCCATAATATTTTTCCTCTTTATAACACTTTTGTTACATGACGATCGACATGACAGCAGATATTGATTGCAACCGGAAGTCCTGCGATATGCGTAGGATAAGTATTGATATTGACTGCCAGCGCTGTGGTAGTACCACCGAGACCACCGGGACCGATGCCGAGACGATTTACCTTTTCAAGCATCTCTTCTTCCAGTTCTTTTACATAAGGAATCGACGAACGTTCATTCACACTTCTCGTTAACGCCTGTTTTGCCATGATCGCGCATTTTTCAAAATCACCACCGACTCCAACACCGACTACCATTGGCGGACACGCGTTCGGTCCGGCATCTTTTACTGCCGTCAGGATCGCATCTTTCACTCCTTCGATGCCGTCTGCAGGTTTCAGCATAAAAACACGGCTCATATTTTCACTTCCAAAACCCTTCGGAGCGACTGTAATTGTCAGCTGATCACCCGGAACGATCTCGTAATGAATGATTCCGGGTGTGTTATCTTTGGTATTTTCCCGCTGCAGCGGATCGCGAACTACAGATTTTCTGAGATATCCATCGACATAACCCTGACGGATACCTTCATTGACTGCATCTTCCAGATTCATTCCTTCGATATGCAGATCCTGTCCGATCTTTAAAAATACAACGGCCATTCCGGTATCCTGACAGATTGGAATATCTTCTGCCGCAGCGATATCCATGTTTTCTTTCAACTGTGATAATATTTTCTTTCCGACCGGTGACTTTTCACTGTCTGCCGCCTGACAGATCGCTGTTTTCATATCTTCCGATAAATGCAGATTTGCATCGATGCACATCTGGCGAATCGTCTCTATGATCTTGTCTGTATGTATTGTTCTCATATAATCTCCTTAGATTTTCATGAAAAACGAGAATACCGATCAAATGGTACTCTCGTTTTCTAATCAATGATTTATGGCTCCGGTTCACTTGTAGGTGTCTCTGAGGTCTCCGGTTCTTCAGCAATCTCATCATTCTGGATCAGAGATTTATCCTCACGAACCTTTGCGATACTTGCGATCACTACATCATCCTTTAAGTTCATGAGCTTCACACCGGAAGTAATACGTCCTAAAAGTGCTGTATCACTCACCCGGATACGGATGATAATGCCCTCTGTCGTGATCAGCATCATCTCGTCATCCTTCTGCACAGCCTTGACTCCGACGATATTTCCGGTCTTTTCGGTGATCTTATAGCACTTGACACCTTTACCGCCACGGTTCTGAGCACTAAACTCACTCGTCATCGTACATTTTCCAAGACCCTTTTCAGAAACAATCATCAGAGAATCACCCTGAGTATCGAGCTGCATGCCAACGACTTCGTCTCCATCAGCCAGATTCATACCGATGACACCCATCGATGCGCGACCCGTCTTTCTCACATCTGTTTCATGGAAACGGATACACTGGCCATATTTGGTGACGAGGAAGATATCTTTACTGTCATCTGTCTTCTTGACCTCGATCAGTTCATCATCTTCACGTAAATTGATCGCAGTCAGACCATTTTTACGGATATTTGCATATTCGGTGATCGATGTCTTCTTGACGATACCCTTTCTGGTAGCCATAAACAGATACTCATGATCATTGTATTCCTTGATCGGGATCACTGCTGTGATCTTTTCCTCCGGAAGCAATTGTAACAGGTTAATGATCGCTGTACCCCTGGCAGTACGGCCCGCTTCAGGGATCTCATACGCTTTCATCCGGTAAACACGTCCAAAATTCGTGAAGAACATGAGATAATTATGAGAAGTCGTCATCAAAAGTTCCTCAATATAATCGTCTTCGATCGTCTCCATGCCTTTGATACCTTTACCACCACGATTCTGAGCTTTGAAATTATCTACACTCATACGCTTGATATAACCCAGTTTTGTCATGGTGATCACTGTATTGGTCACAGGGATCATATCCTCCATGGAGATATCAAACTCATCATATCCGATGGAAGTTCTGCGCTCATCACCGTATTTATCTGAGATCGCCAGCAATTCTGATCTGATCACGCCAAGCAGTTTTTTCGGATCATCAAGAATTGCCTTTAATTCCTCAATCTGCTTCATGAGCGCATCATATTCAGCCTGAAGCTTCTCACGTTCCAGACCTGTCAATGTACGCAGACGCATATCAACGATTGCCTGCGCCTGTGCATCAGAGAGCGCGAAGCGCTCGATCAATTTTGTTTTTGCCTCTGCAGTCGTCTGGCTGCCCCGGATAATGCTGATCACTTCATCGATATGGTCCAGTGCGATCAGTAATCCCTGTAAAATATGCGCGCGTTCTTCTGCTTTGTTCAGATCGAACTTTGTACGTCTGGTAACGACATCTTCCTGATGCATCAGATAGTAATTCAATACTTCAAAAAGATTAAGTACTTTCGGCTGGTTATCAACCAGAGCCAGCATGATGACACCGAACGTATCCTGAAGCTGTGTATGTTTAAACAACTGGTTTAATACGATATTCGGATTCACATCTTTACGCAGCTCTATACAGATACGCATACCCTGACGGTTTGATTCATCACGAAGTTCCGTGATACCGTCTATACGTTTTTCTTTTACCAACTCTGCGATCTTTTCGATCAGGCGGGCTTTATTTACCATGTACGGCAACTCCGTGACAACGATCCGGTTCTTACCGTTATGCATCGGCTCGATATTTGTGACTGCACGTACACGGATCTTTCCGCGGCCGGTACGATAAGATTCTTCAATACCGGAAGTACCGAGGATCATGCCACCGGTAGGAAAATCAGGTCCTTTGACGATGGATAACAGTTCCTCGATCTCTGTATTTTTATCTTCAATCTGATTGTCAATGATCCTTACTACTGCCGCGATCGTCTCACGCAGATTGTGCGGCGGGATATTAGTAGCCATTCCTACTGCAATACCTGTCGTACCGTTGACAAGCAGATTCGGATAACGGGAAGGAAGTACAACCGGCTCTTTTTCCGTCTCATCAAAGTTCGGCTTGAAATCTACAGTATTTTTATTGATATCGGCCAGCATCTCCATGGATATCTTGGATAAACGTGCCTCTGTGTATCGCATCGCAGCGGCTCCATCTCCATCCACTGATCCAAAGTTACCATGTCCGTCTACCAGTGGATAACGGGTCGACCATTCCTGTGCCATGTTGACAAGTGCTCCATAGATAGAGCTGTCGCCATGCGGATGATATTTACCCATTGTATCACCGACAATACGCGCACATTTACGGTGCGGTTTGTCAGGTCCGTTATTCAGCTCGATCATTGAATACAATACTCTTCGCTGAACAGGCTTTAAGCCATCTCTCACATCAGGAAGTGCACGAGACGCAATAACGCTCATCGCATAATCAATGTAAGAAGTCTCCATAGTTTTTTTCAGATCGACATCATGGATCTGATCAAAAATATTATCTTCCATCCTTTCCTCCTGACTAAATATCTAAATTCTGTACATATTTTGCATTTAATTCAATAAATTCACGACGCGGTTCTACCTTGTCGCCCATCAGTGTATCAAACGTAAGATCTATCTCAGAGGCAGCTTCCTCATCATAGATTACGCGCTTTAAAATACGCTTTTCGGGATCCATGGTCGTCTCCCAGAGCTGATCCGCATCCATCTCACCCAGTCCTTTATATCGCTGAATCTTATTATTCCCATCGCGTCCGATCTCAGTGAGAATACTGTTTAACTCTTCATCAGAGTAGGCATACCAGATACCTTTGTTTTTCTCCACTTTGTAGAGTGGCGGAGTTGCCAGATACACATGACCCTGCTTGATCAGTTCCGGCATGAAACGGTACAGGAATGTCAGCATCAGTGTCGCAATATGAGCACCGTCTACATCGGCATCTGTCATAATAATGATCTTGTCATAGCGAAGTTTGTTGATATCAAAATCATCATGAATACCGGTACCGAATGCTGTGATCATCGCCTTGATCTCTGCATTTTCATATATACGATCCAGCCTTGCTTTTTCTACATTTAAGATCTTACCGCGAAGCGGAAGAATGGCCTGTGTCGCACGACTGCGCGCAGTTTTTGCGGAACCACCTGCGGAGTCTCCCTCAACGATAAAGATCTCACAATTTTTCGGATCTTTATCTGAACAATCAGCCAGTTTACCGGGAAGTGACATACCTTCCAGAGCAGTCTTACGTCTTGTGAGGTCACGGGCTTTGCGGGCTGCTTCCCTTGCTCGCTGCGCCAGCAGCGATTTTTCGCAGATCGTTTTTGCCACAGTCGGATTCTGCTCCAGATAATAGGTCAGCTGCTCACTCACAACGCTGTCTACGGCGCCACGGGCCTCACTATTACCCAATTTCTGCTTGGTCTGTCCCTCAAACTGAGGTTCCTCGATCTTAATACTGATGATCGCCGTCAATCCTTCACGGATATCATCTCCGGAAAGTGGCGGATCACTATCCTTTAAGATCTTATTTAATCTGGCATAATTATTAAAGGTCTTCGTGATCGCGTTACGAAATCCTGCCAGATGAGTACCGCCCTCAGGAGTGATAATATTATTTACAAAACTGTAAGTACCGTCGGTATAGCTGTCATTATGCTGGAAAGCCACTTCTACATACACTTTATCGCGCTGTCCCTCACAATAGATGACATCCGGATACAGTGCTTCTTTACTCTTATTCAGATATGTGACAAACTCCTTGATACCGCCTGCATAATGGAAATCACGCTCGATCAGTTCTTCACTGTTACGCTCATCACGCAATGTGATATGAAGTCCTTTTGTCAGAAAAGCGGTCTCACGCAGACGTTGCTTTAATGTATCAAAATCATACTCTGTCTCTTCAAAAATCGTATCATCCGGAGCAAATGTGACTTTGGTTCCGGTCTTTTCCGGATCACAGACACCGGCGATCTCTAACGGATACATGACTTTTCCACGCTCATAGCGCTGTTTATATATTTTTCCCTCACGGAAGATCTCTACTTCCAGCCAATTAGACAATGCATTTACAACTGATGCACCTACACCATGCAGTCCACCGGATACCTTATATCCTCCACCACCGAATTTTCCTCCGGCATGAAGCACCGTAAATACGACCTCTACTGCCGGTTTTCCGGACTTGTGATTGATTCCGGTCGGAATACCTCTTCCGTCATCTACGACTGTGATTGTATTTCCGGGATTGATCGTAACCTCGATATTTTTACAATAGCCGGCAAGTGCCTCATCGACAGAATTATCCACGATCTCGTACACGAGATGATGAAGACCGCGGGAAGAAGTGCTGCCGATATACATACCGGGACGCTTTCTCACTGCCTCCAATCCCTCTAGAATCTGAATTTGATCTGCACCATATTCCTGATTGGCCATATATAAACCTCCATCTGTATCTGAATGTTTGAATCAGATAATTATTCTTCCAACAAAGCCACCGTTCCATCTGTCACCTGAAAGATCCGATGGATCCGAAATTTATTTTTTACAAATTCATCCAGACCGGTACATGTAATAATTGTCTGGATATCGTGTATACTATTTAACAGATAATTCTGACGATTCGAATCCAATTCGGATAACACATCGTCCAGTAATAATACCGGTGTATCTTTGATTGTCTGCTTGACAAGCTCGATCTCTGATAGTTTCAATGAGAGAGCAGCAGTCCTCTGCTGACCCTGAGAGCCGAATTTACGGATATCAATATCACCGATCATAAATGAAATATCATCGCGGTGCGGTCCGACAGAAGTCTGACACAGCTTTCTGTCACGATCACCCGCACGAAACAACTCATCCTGAAAAAAAATGCTTTCCACACACGGTTCATAGCGAAGTGTTAATAATTCACGATTACCGGATAATTTACTGTGGATATTCTGTACGACCTCATACAACTCATCAATAAAAGTCTGACGTCTGCGAATGATACGCTTGCCATATTCTACCAGCTGCTCATCCCAGATAGACAATGTATCTTTGAGATCCGGACGATAGATCATATCCTTGAGCAGTGTATTGCGCTGTTTTAAAACTTTATTGTATGCAGTCAGATCAGATAAATATATTTTATCCAACTGGCACAGTTCTAAATCAAGAAATCTTCTTCTCTCTGCCGGACCATCCTTGATGATATTGAGATCTTCCGGAGAAAACAGAATAATATTTAAGATTCCAAACAGATCAGATGCCTTTTTGATCGGTACCTGATTCACAGCGATCCCTTTTGCCCTGTTTTTCTTCAGATGAAGATCAATCTGAAAATCCTGATCGCGCTTATTGACGATCGTGCGGATATGAGCCTCATCTTCACCAAAACGGATCATCTCTTTATCACGGCTGCCCTTATGAGATTTGGTCGTTGCACTCACATAGGCAGACTCCAAAATATTGGTCTTACCCTGTGCATTGTCTCCAAACAAAATATTTGTCTCAGCATCAAAATCAATCTGAAGCTGCTCATAATTTCTGAAATTTTTCAATTCTATCGACTTGATGATCATGCCAGAATCTGAACCTCTTCACCCTGAAATGAGATCACATCTCCATTGTGAAGCTTTTTTCCTCTCTGAAGCTCTACAGCTCCATTCACAAACACCTGTCCATCCTGGATCATGACTTTGGCTTCCACACCGGAGCCTACCATTCCGGCCAGTTTTAAAGCCTGTCCCAGCTTGATATATTCGTCTTTTATCTTGATTTGTCTCATCTTTGTTACACCCATTATACGTTGTTAAAGTTCACCGGAAGGATCAGATAGATAAACTGGTTATCATCATCCCTGATAAAACAGGGAGCTTTCGGGTTAACCATATACAGACTAACTTCTTCTTCATCGATGACGCGAAGCGCATCGATGAAAAATTTCGGGTTAAATCCGATCAGAATATCCTTTCCGGTCTTTTCGATGTCTATATCTTCATTCATGGAACCGATAAACGAATTGATCTTCAACTCCATGACATCATCTTTGATATCCATGATGATCGGTTTTTTGTCTCCTTCTTTGACCAGAAGAGTCGCACGGTCGATACAGTTGAGCAGTTCACGTTTATTGATCTTAAGCTTTGTCTCATAGTCAGAAGACAACATCTGCTCAATCTTAAAATATTCTCCTTCGATCAGACGGGATACGACCGTGGTATTCATAAATTCAAAAATAATATGATTGTCTGTAATATAGATGGTCACGTCTTCATCTACAGATCCGGGTAAAATCTTACTGATCTCACTTAAAGTCTTTCCGGGAACAACAACCTTTTTATGATCATAATGATCCTTTAATTCAATATTTCGGATTGAGATTCTGTGTCCATCCAGTGATACGACCTTTAACTGATTATCATTGATCTCAAACAGCTCACCTGTCATCAGACGGTTATTATCATTATCAGCGATAGAAAAGATCGTCTGACGGATCACTTCTTTTAACGTAAACTGTGAGATAGCGATCGGATCATTTTTCTCAATGTAAGGCAGGTATGAAAAATCTTCTCCTGATTTTCCGATAATATTAAATTTTGCCTTTTCGCATGTGATCACTGTTTTGAACGAAGCATCTGTCTCGATCACGACTTCATTATCAGGAAGTTTTCTTACGATCTCGGAGAAAATCTTAGCATCGAGAGCAATGATTCCATTCTCTACGATATCTCCCTCTATGATTGTCTCAATACCAAGTTCCATGTCATTTGCAATGAGCTTGATCTCATCAGAAGATGCATCGATCAGAATGCATTCTAAGATTGCCATTGTAGTTCTTGTAGGAACGGCTTTCGATACGATATTGACACCTTGTAATAAGTTAGATTTTGAACAGATGAGTTTCATTGTAAGTAGCGACTCCTTTCCGGTTCTATAAAGTAATATAATAAAAAAAATATCAGTAGTCTTAATCTTATAGGCTGTTTATAAGTTAATAACGCGTGAAACGTGCTTAAACATTAGGTTTCACGTAATGATAACCATAAAAGAAACAGTGAAAAATATGAGGAAGACGTCTTGATAATGTGTGGATTAATTCGGATTGATCTTTTTCTTAATGACTTCAATCTGATTTCTCATAGCTTCATTTTCCTGTATTTCAGTCTCTATTTTCTTAATACCGTGGATAACTGTGGAATGATCACGTCCACCGAGAAATGCGCCAATCGCATCCTGCGAAGCACCTGTCATAGTCTTAGCCAGGTACATAGCGATCATACGGGTTTTCGCAATCTCATTCGTGCGGCTCTTTGACAGGATCTGATCCATCGATATCTGGAAATGATCACATACGATCTCAACAATCAGCTGTAATGTGATCTCCTGAGGCTTGTCCGGATTGATCATGTTCTGGAGCTCATGCGCTGCTACATCCATCGTGATCTCGTTACCGGTCAATCTGCGGAAGGCGATCAGTTTGTTTAATGCGCCTTCAAGTTCACGGATATTCGACTTAATGTTAGTAGCTATATAATTCAGCACTTCATTATCCAGAGTAATGCCTTCCTGATCCTGTTTTTTTCGAAGAATAGCCATACGGGTCTCATAATCAGGAGATCCGATATCAGCCATCAGTCCCCACTCAAAACGGGAGCGGATACGTTCTTCCAATGTTTCCATATCTTTTGGAGGCTTATCAGAGGTCAGGATGATCTGTTTTCCTGCACTGTGTAATTCATTAAATGTGTGGAAAAACTCTTCCTGTGTACTTTCTTTTCCTATTATAAATTGTACGTCATCAATCATCAGTACATCTACCGTTCGATATTTTTCGCGAAGCTTGGTCATTGCATTGGCATTACCTGAACGGATCGAATCAATCACTTCGTTTGTAAATACTTCGGAAGTGACATATAAGACACGCGCATCAGGATTTTGCTCAAGAATAAAATTACCGATGGAATGCATCAGATGCGTTTTACCGAGTCCCGGTCCTCCATAGATATAGAGAGGATTGTATGTATCTCCGGGAGATTCTGCAACAGCAAGTGAAGCGGAATGTGCAAAACGATTGTTGCCTCCGACGACAAAACGGTCAAATGTATAGTTCATATTCAGACCGGAACGATCAATGATCTCGGTCGGATTCATAGCGCGGGCAGTCTTAGGCTTTAGCTTTTTTAACTGCTCAGTCTCCATAAAGATGATCTGATAGCTTTTGCCGGTGATCTCTTCGATCACAACGCTCAGAGGCTTAGAGTATTTTTTGGCAATATAACTGGCTGTGATCTGTTCATCACAGGGAATATAGAGCGTGTCATTCTCAATATGATCAATCTTTAACGGAGCAATCCATGATTTAAAAGCCAGATCAGAGAGATCAAATTCCTGCTTTAATGTGAGTAATATCTCTTCCCATTTTTCCTGAATAATTTCCATTTTGTATCGTTTCCTTTATATTATATATAGAAGCAATTCATGTTATGATTTGCTTCAATTCTGCCCTGTTCACGTTAAATGGCAGAATACCGCATACTTACCTACTATAATAAACTAAATGTGCAAAATTATCAATCAAAAAAACTATTAACCCGAATTCACAGGCTAAAAACAAAGTTATCCACTACTTATCCACAAAAATTGTTGATTGTTTATAGTTGTTAGTGAGATGTTTATAGATATGTGAATAAAAAAGCTGATATAAATATTGACTTTTTGAAGTTTTTTGATATAATGATAAGCGACGCTTTTATCAATGAAAAAGGAGGTGTATCCACATGAAGATGACATTTCAGCCGAAAAAGAGACAGAGATCTAAGGTTCACGGTTTTCGTAAAAGAATGAGCAGTGCAGGCGGAAGAAAAGTTTTAGCTGCAAGAAGATTAAAAGGAAGAAAGAAGTTATCAGCATAGTAATATAGCATAGGACCACAGTTTCATGTGGTCTTTCTTCTTTTTATGGAATTTTTTTATAGAAAATAAATATGAGGTTACGTGCATGAAGTTTTCAGAATCATTGAAAAAAAATTGGGATTTCCAGCAGGTGTATCAGACCGGAAGATCCTATGCAAACAGATATCTTGTTATGTATGTGCGTAAAAATGGGACAGAGCGTAATCGTCTGGGTATCTCTGTCAGCAAAAAAGTTGGAAACAGCGTAGTAAGACACCATCTCACCAGACTGATCAGAGAGGTGTATCGATTACACGAAGACACATTTAATAATGGTTTAGATGTGGTAGTCATTGCAAGAGTGTCTGCAAAAGACATTTCCTATCATCAGGTGGAGAGTTCGCTGCTCCATCTTGCAAATCTTCACCATATTATAAAAGATGAAAAAACTACTTGTATATCTGATTAAATTTTATCAGAAAAATATTTCTCCCTATAAGGGGACAAAATGCCCATATATCCCAAGCTGCTCAGCCTATGGCCTGGAAGCGATCACAAAGCACGGTGCCATCAAGGGAGGCGTCCTGACAGTTTATAGGATCTTGCGCTGTAATCCTTTTTCAAAGGGAGGATATGATCCTGTTCCTGATGAGATCAGAATGATTCACGTCAGGGATGTCTATTGTAAGTTTAGGAGGAAAAATCATTGACAGAAATTATCTTAACGCAATATAACGGTGCGATTCTCGGACCGATTGCGAGGGTTTTGGGATGGATCATGAATGAAGTATATCTGCTTCTTTCAAAGATTGGTATTGAAAATATCAGTGTATCTATCATTGTATTTACTATTTTGATTTATACATGCCTGCTTCCGTTGACGATCAAGCAGCAGAAGTTCTCTGTTATGACAAAACTTATGAACCCTGAGCTTGAAGCAATTAAGAAAAAGTATCAGGGTAAAAAAGGACAGGAAGCACAGATGAAGATGACCGAGGAAACACAGATGGTGTATGACAAATACGGTGTTTCTCCGACCGGCAGCTGTGTGCAGCTTGTGATCCAGATGCCGATCCTGTTTGCTCTGTATCGTGTGTTCTACAATGTTCCCGCATATGTTACAAGTGTAAAGAATGTCTTTACTCCGCTTGTAGAAGGAATCATGGGAACATCCGGTTATGCTGCTACGATGGATACGCTCGTAAAGACATTAAAGCTGACTGTCAGAAATGCAGATTTTACCGGAAGCAATGCTGCAAACTATATTGTAGATTCACTTTATAGCATGAATGTAGCCGGATGGGATACTTTAAGAGACAGTTTTCCTTCACTGACAGATACGATCGCGAGTGTTCAGGGACAGTTAAATCATTTGAACAATTTCCTTGGACTTAACATTTCAAACTCACCGCTCAATATCATCACGACTTCTTTTAAAAATGGAAGCTATCTGATGATTCTGGCAGCGATCCTGATTCCTCTGTTATCTTATCTGACTCAGGTATTAAACATTAAGCTCATGCCGCAGTCTGACACACAGGCAAATGATCAGATGGCACAGCAGATGAAGACAATGAACCGCACGATGCCTCTGTTCTCACTGGTATTCTGTTTCACAGTTCCTGTCGGACTCGGTATCTACTGGATCGCAAGTGCTCTGGTGCGTGGTGTCCAGCAGTTTGTGATCAATAAGCATTTTGAGAAGATTGATCTCGATGCTGTGATTGAGCAGAATAAGGAAAAAGCAGAGCGCAAGGCAGAAAAGCGTCGTGAAAAGATGGGTGTCTATCAGAATCAGATCTATCAGGCAGCCAGCATGAGCACTAAGCGTGAGACGAATCTGAACAATTCTGTTTCTGCTGAAGAAAAGAATCAGAAAGTCCAGAAAGCTTATGAGACTGCGCAGAAAGCGAAGAATGTGAATCCGAACAGTCTGACCGCAAAGGCTAATTTAGTGAAAGAGTTTAACGAAAAGAATAATAAGTAGGGGGAAAAGCAACATGGATTATATTGAAGTAAGAGCAAAAACAATCGATGATGCGATCACAGATGCATTAGTTCAGCTTGGAGTGACAAGTGACCAGCTGGATTATGAGGTAATTGAAAAAGGAAGCGCAGGATTTTTAGGAATCAATCGTAAAGATGCTGTCATTAAGGCACGTAAAAAGGTTGTTGTTCCTGAGAAAAAAGAGGTCGTAAAAGAGACTGTCGCAGAAGAAAAGGTTGAGAAAAAGCAGCCGGCTCCCGCAGCTAAGAAAGAGAGCACTCCCGCTCAGAAGACTGAGAAAGCTGAAAAAACATCTGCACCTATTGATTATGCTCCTCTGGTAGAGAACGTTAAGAGCTTCTTATCACAGGTATTTCAGGCTATGCAGCTTGAGGTAGAGATCATCACCAAAGTCGATGAAGACAACAGAATGATCGATGTCGAGTTCAAGGGACCTGAGATGGGTATGCTGATCGGAAAGCGTGGACAGACACTCGATTCTCTGCAGTATCTGACCAATCTGGCTGTAAACAAGCAGTCCGACAGTTATGTAAAGGTTAAGCTGGATACGGAAGATTATCGTAAGAGAAGAAAAGAAACATTGGAAAATCTGGCAAAGAATATCGCATATAAGGTAAAGCGCACCAAGCGTCCGGTATCCTTAGAGCCGATGAATCCGTTCGAACGCCGCGTGATCCATTCAGCATTACAGAATGATAAGTATGTGTCTACACATAGCGAGGGTGAAGAACCTTACAGACATGTGGTTGTTACTTTAAAAAAATAAAAACATGTGTTATGATAACAGGTAAGTGTATTTACATTTACCTGTTATTTTTATAGAAAGAGAGTAACTATTCAGAACCCCGGAGAATGAGAAAAACTGATACGTCATGCTTGCATGTAAGTAGCAGTTATTTTCATTCGCGAGGGGTTGTGAATAGTAAAAAAAGAAAAGTATAATGGACACAATATTTGCAAATGCCAGTGGTATGGGTGGCGGTATCAGCATCATTCGTGTAAGCGGTACGCATGCGATAGAGATCGTAGATCAGATCTTTCAGTCAAAGAAGAATAAAAAACTGGCCGATCAGAAAACTTATACGATGCATTATGGTCATATCATCGATAAACAGGATCATATCGTAGATGAAGTTCTGGTACTTCTGATGCGTGCGCCTCATAGTTATACAGCAGAAGATGTCGTAGAGATCGATTGTCACGGAGGACAGTTTGTTGTCTGCCGGATCATGGATCTGCTGCTCGCTCAAGGAGCGCGACCTGCAGAACCGGGAGAGTTCACCAAGAGGGCATTTTTGAATGGCCGGATCGATCTGTCACAGGCAGAATCTGTGATGGATGTGATCAATGCGCAGAATCATTTTGCACTGGACAGTTCCATGAAACAGTTACATGGGGCTGTAAAAGATAAGATTATATCTCTTCGTGAACAGATCTTACATGAGACCGCATTTATAGAAGCAGCACTGGATGATCCGGAGCATTATGAGCTGGATGGTTATGGTGATAAATTATTACCGATTGTGGATTGTTTAGCCGCTGAGATTGATCATCTGTTGAAAAACTCTGATAATGGACGTGTCTTATCTGAAGGATTAAAAACAGTCATTGTAGGAAAAACAAATGCCGGTAAATCATCCTTGATGAATCTGTTACTGGGAACTGATTATGCCATTGTGACGGATGTTGCGGGAACAACGAGAGATATACTGGAGAAAGATTATAATCTGGATGGAATCACTCTTCATATCACAGATACAGCCGGAATCCGTGATACACAGGATGCTGTTGAAAAAATCGGAGTTGAGCGTGCAAAGCGTTCGGTGGAAGAAGCTGATCTTGTGTTATACGTGGTTGATTCTTCTTTGGCATTAAACGATGAGGATGAAGAGATCCTATCGCTGATCAGCAACAAAAAAGTGATTGTATTATTAAATAAATGCGATCTGTCACCGGTCGTAACAAAACAGCAGTTAGAAGACCGGATGAAAGCTCCGGTGATCATATGCTCAGCCAAGTTTGGCGATGGTATGAGAGAACTGAATGAGCAGATCAAAGCTATGTTCTTACATGGTGAGATCACTTATAATGATGAAGTATATATTACAAATCTCAGACAAAAGGATTGTCTGATCGAAGCATTAAACAGCCTGCGGCTTGTAAAACAGAGTATAGAAGATATGGTACCTGAGGATTTCTATACCGTCGACCTGTTGCATGCTTATGAAAAGCTCGGCCTGATCATCGGAGAATCAATTACAGATGATCTTGCGGACAAGATATTCAGTGAATTTTGCATGGGTAAATAGGAGATAAGAAAATGCCATTTATAGAAGAAAGCTATGATGTATGTGTGATCGGTGCCGGTCATGCAGGGTGTGAAGCGGCACTCGCATGCGCCAGACTTGGTCTGGAAACAATCGTATTTACAGTAAGTGTAGACAGTATCGCGATGATGCCGTGTAATCCGAATATCGGGGGCAGTTCCAAGGGGCATCTGGTCAGAGAGATCGATGCACTCGGTGGAGAGATGGGTGTCAATATCGACAAGACTTTTATCCAGTCCAAGATGCTCAATAAGTCCAAAGGTCCGGCTGTTCATTCATTGCGTGCACAGGCGGATAAATCGGATTATTCACGTGAAATGAGAAGAACTCTGGAAAATCAGGAGCATCTGACGATCCGACAGGCAGAAGTATCTGAGATCATTGTAGAAGATCATGTATTGACAGGTGTTAAGACAGTATCTGGTGCAACTTATCATTGCAAAGCTGCTGTTCTGTGTACCGGTGTCTACTTAAAAGCGCGTTGTCTCTATGGAGATGTTGTGACGCATACCGGTCCGAATGGTCTGCAGGCGGCTAATCACCTGACGGATTCCCTCATTGCGAACGGAATTGAAGTACGTCGGTTTAAGACCGGTACACCGGCACGTATCGATAAGAAATCTATTGATTTTTCAAAGATGACAGAACAATTTGGCGATGAGCGGATCGTACCGTTTTCTTTTACGACAGATCCGGAATCGATTCAAAAGGAACAGGTATCATGCTGGCTGACATATACGAATGAACAGACACATGATATCATCCGTGCGAACCTGGATCGTTCACCACTCTATTCCGGCGTGATCGATGGTGTAGGTCCGAGATATTGTCCGTCGATCGAAGATAAGGTAGTAAAATTTGCAGATAAGAGCAGACACCAGTTATTTGTAGAACCGGAAGGCATACATACAAATGAGATGTATATCTCCGGTATGTCATCTTCTCTGCCGGAAGATGTGCAGTATGCGATGTATCGGACAGTTCCAGGACTGGAGCACTGCAAGATCACGCGTAACGCATATGCAATCGAGTATGATTGTTTTGATCCGAATCAGTTGTATCCGACACTGGAATTTAAAAAGATCAAGGGACTATTCAGCGGTGGACAGTCGAACGGCAGCTCCGGCTATGAAGAAGCAGCAGCGCAGGGATTGATCGCAGGTATCAATGCGGCAATGGAAGTGTTGGAACGAGAGCCGCTGATCTTAGACCGGAGTGAAGCATATATCGGAGTTCTGATCGATGATCTGGTCACAAAAGAAAATGTTGAGCCTTATCGTATGATGACATCGCGTGCCGAATATCGTCTGTTGCTTCGTCAGGATAATGCAGATCTGAGACTGACGCCGAAGGGACATGAGATCGGTCTGATCCCGGATGATCGTTATGAGTGGGTCAGATTAAAAGAAAAATTGATCGCACAGGAAGTGGAACGTGTGTCTCACGTGATCGTCGGTGCCAATAAAAAGACACAGGAGTTCATGTCTGAACATGATAGTGTTGCATTGAATACAGGAATGACTCTGACCGAGCTGATCCGTAGACCGGAACTGGACTATGATCTTCTGGCTCCACTGGATCCGGAGCGTCCAAATCTGCATCCGGAAGTTCGTGAACAGGTCAATATTAATATCAAGTATGATGGATATATTACCAGACAGATCAAACAGGTAGAAGAATTTAAGCGATTAGAAAATAAAAAGCTATCACCTGATCTGGATTATGAACAGATCAGCGGGCTCCGCATTGAAGCCCGACAAAAGCTAAATAAGCTAAAACCGTTATCCATCGGACAGGCTTCACGTATACAGGGAGTTTCCCCTGCAGACATATCAGTACTACTCGTATATCTGGGAGTAAAATAGGAGTATCTATGAATTACGATTTTACACGTTTTCAAACAGTATTAGATAAATGGGAGATCCCATTTTCAAAAGAACAACAGGATCAGTTTATTGCCTATTATGAGATGTTAGTCGAAAAAAATAAGGTGATGAATCTGACTGCAATTACAGAATTCGATGAAGTGATAGATAAGCATTTTCTGGATAGTATTGCCCTGACCAGATATATAGATCTGACCCAGCCTGTATCAGTGATCGATCTCGGTACAGGAGCAGGTTTTCCCGGAATGCCATTGAAGATCATGTATCCAGATCTGAAGATCACGTTAGCTGATTCATTGAATAAACGTATCTTATTTTTAGATGAAGTGATCGCTGAACTGGGACTGACAGACATACAGACAGTGCATGGCAGAGCAGAAGACCTCGCGCGTGATCCGGTTTATCGTGAACAATATGATTATTGTGTATCACGCGCAGTCGCAAATCTGTCTACACTATCTGAGTATTGCCTTCCGTTTGTGAAGATCGATGGATCATTTGTATCTTATAAATCCGGTGAGATACAAGAAGAACTGACTGCCGCAAAAAAAGCAATCTTCTTATTAGGCGGACATTTCGATCAGGTGATACCGTTCCGGTTGGATGGGACAGATCTCGGACGAAGCTTTGTCGTTATCAAAAAAGAAAAAAAGACACCAAAGACATATCCGAGAAAATCCGGAATGCCTACAAAAAAACCATTATAATCAAAAAAGTGTGCACCATGAGACAGGTCGCACACTTTTTTCATCATTTTTATCCTTATCTTATTAATTTCAATACCTTATCCGGTTTTTCTAATTGAGGCAGATATCCTGCTTTATCAATATGATCGATCGTGAGATCATTGTGGTATTTCACATAATCATTTACCTCATCACTGGCAGAATCCGTAACAATAAAATGAATTGGGTGATCAATCAGTTTCAGTGCATGAATAATATTGATATTCGTATATTTTCCTAAAATACTTGCATACAGATACTTACCGTTACTGCCCTGTAGATGTGCTGTCTCATAGTAGATAGCGGGAAGTGTATAGGAGATCTGTGTACTGTCATAGTAGTATTTATTTCGAAATTGCTGCTGAATTGTCGTTGTATTGGCAACCAGGTTATAGATAAATGTACCTATAACCGGAAGTTCAAATATATGCTTGATCAATTCACTGCATGTGCTCGGAGACTGTACATTGTATGTGATATCTGTCGGGTTGATTGCTGTTATTTTACCGATCAGTGACGGATTCATGCGTGCAGCCATAACTGCAAACGTAAATGATTCTCCGGTGACAATGAGATCGGTCTTTTGCTGGATCACATGTGTAATAAAATCACTGATTAATTGTACAAACAGATAGTTGACATATGATATTGCAGGTTTATCAGATTTACCGCATCCCAACAGGTCTATCGCATATACAGTATGTGTCTGGCTGAGCTTATCGGTTACTTTGCTCCATTCATAAGATGATGAGATTGGATTCAGGTCATGGATCAATAGCAGAGGACTTCCGGTTCCTTTTTTCTCATAATAGATGGCACCGTTTCTCCATACATAGTAGTTTTCATTTTCACTCAGTGTTAATCCACGGCGGTTGACAGTATAATCGATCAATTTATTAAAAGCATACATGGCGGTTCCGGCAACTGCTGTAAATGTGATGAATTTCTTTATATTTTTATTCATATGTTCTCCTTTCTGTACCAATTCATATTCGGGTGATTGCAAAACTCAAGCTGTTTATCTATATTATAGTCATGTTTATTATATTTTACAATGAATATTTGAATTTGCTGTGTCTATTTCTGTTTCACGTGAAACATTTTGTTGCAATTTTTTAGATAAAACAAGATTTAGTATTTATGATCAATATATCCACATGATAGTGTATTGTTTCACGTGAAACATTGTTATTCATAATTATATATGAAAAAACCTAGAAAAGTCGTCTCTAGCGTGTTATAATTAAGCAGTGCGTAAAAATAAATCAAATAAGTGTTCAGAAGTTACTCTGAACGATTGAATTACTAATGGAGATATGAAATGGGAAGAATAATTGCAATTGCGAATCAGAAGGGTGGAGTTGGTAAGACAACGACTTCTATTAATTTATCCGCTTGTCTGGCAGAGGCTGGTAAGAAGGTTTTGGTCATTGACTTGGATCCACAGGGAAATACTACAAGTGGATTGGGTGTTGATAAATCAGAACTGGAGAATACAGTCTATGAACTGATTTTGGATGAGTGTACAGCAAAGGAGGCAATGGTTCGGACAGATATCGATAATCTGTATCTCCTTCCTTCTAATGTCAATCTGGCTGGTGCAGAGATTGAATTATTAGATATTAAAAATAAGGAATATACATTACGTGAAGCAATCGATTATGTACAGGAGGAGTTTGAGTATATTATTATTGATTGTCCTCCTTCATTGAATATGCTGACAGTCAATGCAATGACAACAGCAAATACAGTATTAGTTCCAATTCAGTGCGAATATTATGCACTGGAGGGATTGAGCCAGCTCATGTATACGATCAATCTGGTTCAGGAGCGTCTGAATCCAAAACTGAAAATGGAAGGTGTCGTATTTACTATGTATGATTCCAGAACAAATCTGTCTATGCAGGTTGTTGAAAATGTAAAGGAAAACATCGATACGACTGTGTATAAAACAGTGATTCCCAGAAATATCCGACTTGCGGAAGCTCCCAGTCATGGCTTACCGATCAATCTGTATGATCCGAGATCTACAGGTGCGGAGAGCTATCGTCAGTTAGCACAGGAAGTCATCGATAATGATATTGTGACAGAAATGAATGTAGAGTCATAGACATATCAGAACCGTGAGAACGGTTATGAAACATCTGAGAAAGGAAATTAGAAATATGGCAGTGAGAAAAGGTGGACTTGGAAAAGGATTAGACTCCATGATACCGGATAAGATAGGAAAAGCGTCAAAGGATCAGGCTGAGACAGTAAAGCCTGATACAATGATGGATATCAATAAAGTAGAACCAAATCGGGAACAGCCCAGAAAGAATTTTGACGAAGATGCATTATTAGAGTTATCGGAATCTATCAAGCAGTTCGGTGTGATCCAGCCTCTGATCGTTCAGGACCGTAAGACATATTATGAGATCATTGCCGGTGAGCGTCGTTGGCGTGCAGCCAAGATGGCTGGATTAAAAGAAGTGCCGGTGATCATCAAAAATTATACGGAGCAGGAGATCATGGAGATCTCTCTGATCGAAAATATTCAGAGAGAAGATCTCAATCCAATCGAGGAGGCATTAGCATATAAGAAACTGCTGACAGAGTTTAATCTCAAACAGGATGAAGTGGCAGAGCGCGTATCTAAAAGCCGTACAGCTGTCACAAATTCTATGCGTTTATTAAAACTGAATGAAAAAGTACAGCAGATGTTGATCGACGATATGCTCTCGACCGGTCATGCGAGAGCTTTACTGGGAATCGATGATTTGGAGGAACAGTATAACCTGGCACAGCGTATCTTTGACGAGAAGATGAGTGTACGTGATGTAGAAAAACTCGTCAAAAAATTACAAAAAGAAAAAACAGAAAAGACAAAAGAAAAGGTACAGCCGGATCAGTCCATGGAGCAGATGCAGGCCATCTATCATGATCTGGAAGAAAAGATGAAGGGTATTTTCGGCACCAAGGTATCTATCACATCAAAGGATATGAAAAAGGGTAAGATTGAGATCGAATATTATTCTCCGGAAGAACTGGATCATATCATGGATATGTTCCGCAGCTTGTAATATTGTGGTACTAAAGAGGTAGAGAGATGAGTTATTTAACAGAACTTGTAAATATGATAAATAACAACATGGAATACGTGTTGATTGGAGTAGCGGTCGCAGCTTTGATCGTATTGATCATGTTTATTATCATGATCGTCAATCTGGTGCAGATCAGAAAGTTAAAGAAAAAGTATACGACATTTATGGGTGGAGCGGATGCAAAGACACTGGAGCAGACGATTGCCGATCATTTAAATGAGATCGATGGACTGGTTGCATCAAATCAGGAAAACAAACAAAACATTGCTCAGCTCACGAGCCAGATCAAATTTGCGTTCCAAAAAGTTGGATTAGTGAAGTATGACGCATTTCAGGAGATGGGCGGAAAACTGAGTTTTTCACTGTGCCTGTTGAATGAAAAGGAAGATGGATTTATCATCAATGCCATGCACAGCCGTGAGGGATGCTATACTTATATTAAAGAAATTATCGCCGGAAAATGCGTGATCATTTTATCCGAAGAAGAGAATGAAGCATTAGAGATGGCAAAAGCATATAAATAAGAAAGGTAATGTATGCATAGTTTTTTACGAAGTGTTGGATTTAGTGAGATCACAAAAAATGCAGAATTATATCCGTATCTGCAGATGACGATCGATGCACCGGATATAAGAAATTCCTATAAAAAATCTGATGGTGAAATTTTTGTAGAACTCAAAAAAGAATTTGGTTATAGAACCGGATTAGCCGTATGCGGCAGTTATCTGAATGATACGTTTCAGGTGGAATATTATTATCCGTATTTTCGTGGAAGCTGCGAGAGTACACAGGAAGAGATTGAAGTTGAGCGTCATGCAGATAAAAATTCTTACGCAGCGATCTGTGATGATATGCGTATGGGGATCACACTGATCTATTATCTGCAGAATATCAGCGAATTTTTTAAACATACTGATGGTCAGATGATCACAAAGACGGGAACATCAGTTCTATCTGCATTATCGACAGAGGGAAAGATCATTCTGCCAATCGAACAATATGATGGAAGCAGAAAAAAGCATATCCGTCGCCTGCAAAAGAGATCAAATCTGATCTCTGCGGCGAAAAATGGCGATGAAGAGGCAATCGAGAATCTGACAGTCGAAGATATGGATATTTATTCCATGTTATCACGCAGAGTGACCACTGAGGATCTGCTCACGATTGTGGAGTCAAGCATCATGCCATACGGTGTAGAAAGTGATCAGTATGCTGTTATCGGTGAGATTCTGGATATGAGCCGTTCAAAAAATATGATCACCGGAGAAAATATGGTTATCATGACTGTGAGCTCAAAAGATATCATCTACGATGTCTGCATCAATGAAAAGGATCTGCTCGGTGAGCCACAGATCGGTCGTAGATTCAAGGGACGTATCTGGATGCAGGGAATTATGAAGTTTTAAGATTGACATTATAGATGTTTATCGGTAAAATATAACTGTTTGCAACACTGCGGTGTGCAGACCATTTAGTGAGACACAACAGGATTTTAGTGTTTGCAAAAAGGCTAAAATCAATATATAATAACAGAGGCAATTCATCACGAAAGTGATTGGATTCATAAACATGGCAGCCGGAGCCAAAAAGGCTGAAAAGCCTGAAAATACGGCATTTGTTCCCTTAGTTAAATGGATATAACGGGGTCCTCCTAAGGTTCAATCATGGTTGAGACTTATGGAAGTTGAGAAGTGATAAGTCAGAGTTCGATTCCAACAG
>Ga0129312_1000791_pt1 | contig 22929 bp, 23 predicted proteins | sample O827metagenome_FD_94434 | JGI IMG/M metagenome (GOLD analysis project Ga0129312, IMG submission 94434) | Orangutan group fecal microbial communities from Wisconsin, USA - O827 metagenome | ecosystem: Host-associated > Mammals > Digestive system > Large intestine > Fecal | place: USA: Wisconsin... | reverse complement strand
TGGTTTTATATCCTGCTTTATACGCCTCAGTTGTTTTATCAGTTTCTTCTGGCAACTGGACAAGAATAAACTTGCGTTTTCCGTTATCAACTGAATTTAACTGCATAACTGCCTGCGCTGTTGTAGCTGAACCAGAGAAGAAGTCCAAAACAATATCGTCTTGTGTCGCATTTGAAATCTGAATGATTCTCTTAATAAGCTCAATCGGCTTTGGCGTTTCAAACACCTTTTCTGGGATGAGAGCTTTTAGGTCGATTTGTGCTTTTTTATTTCCCTCTATATCATTCCATAAATTAGAAGGTCTTTTAGTTCTTCCTTCCAAATAGAATTTATAGTAAACACCGTAGCCATCTTTATCAGGCTTGAAATATATCTCATTGTTCTTCAGCATTTTTTCATAAGTTTCTCGTCCCACTCTCCATCTGCTGTCATATCCTGTAGGACCCTTCGGATAAACCACTTTTCCATCTGGAGTCTCGATTCCAAAATACATACTTGGTCTATCTTCACGTCTATCCTCACCACCGGTTCTTCTTAATTGTAAAATGGAGAATTTGCCTCGTTCGTCCTCCAGATTGTAGCGAGCTACATCCTTTTCATCAAGCTCCAATCCTCCTACAGAGAAATTAGGCGTCTTTGAATAGATGACAACATAGTCAAATGATTTTCCCAACGAATCCGTTCCTTGTGCTGTCGTGGTGCCAGTTGCTCGGCATACATTACCTACAAAGCAGTTTTTTCCGAATATTTCATCACACACCTTCAAAAGTGAACCTATTTCATTATCATCTATACTGATAAAGATAAATCCATCATCTTTCAGTAAATCTTTTGCTATTTTAATTCTTGGATAGAGCATATTTAACCAATCGGTATGGAAACGACCATTGCTATCGCTGTTTTGGAACAGTCTATTTCCTTCATCGTCAAGTTGACCGCTGATAGCAAGGTATTCTTCAGCACTCTGTGCAAAATCATCCTCATATACAAAGTCGCTTCCAGTATTGTATGGAGGGTCAATATATATAACCTTGATTTTACCAAGATAGGTTTCCTGCAGGAGCTTCAGCACTTCCAGATTGTCGCCCTCGATATAGAGGTTTTCTGTAGTGTCAAAGTCTACACTTTCCTCACGGCAGGGACGGAGGGTTTTGGAAATGGGAGCATTCGCAAGCAGGACAGATTTTTTCTTGTCCGGCCAAGTGAACTGATAGCGTTCTTCTTTGCCCTCAACGACCTTGACGGAGATTTCCTGCATCAGTACATCTTTGTCGATAGCACGAACGACCTCGCCGTTCTCGTCAATCGTCTCTGTTACGGCATTTGGGAACATCGCTGCCAACTTTTTGAAATTCTCATCGGCTTTGTTTGTAGTTTGCATCCTCAACTTATCCATTATCCAATTCCTCCTGTGTATTGGTAGTGTTTTTATTTTTAGGTTTGAGATTGATTACGAAGTGGGTCAGCAAGATGGCATTAAGTGCCGCCTTTTGAGAGGGGTACTTAACATACCAGCCGTGTGCAACTCCATTTCTGTTTGGAACTCCGTCTATCACGTCCTCAACGCTGTAGCAGGTTCCGATAATCATATTGTTGTAGAAGTCGCTGAACACATCGTCATAGCCATTTTCATCAACGAGCTTCTTGAAGTCCTCTTTGGGCTTCTTGGTGTTTTCAACCGTCTTCGCTTTGATGATACCCTCCCACATAGTAGCGAGGAAAGGAATAACTAAGGCGTACTCCTTACGGAGATATGCATCAAGAGCCTGTCCGAGTGCCTTTTTCATAAACGGTTCAATCTCCGAGGACTTCCATTGTTTCTTTATCCGCTTGATCTCCTTTGGTGTATAGAACGAGAGAATTGCTTTATCAATCCGCTTTTCACAACGCTTACTCACGTTCTCGTCTATACGGCTGGAGAAGATGATTTCGTTAATTTCTTCAAACAGGGCATCATTGGCAAGAGTAGACGCATACGGAAACCACTTTGCCTTATACATAACCTGCAGATGAAGTTGATTTAGACGTTCATATCGGTTTTTGAACAGTTTGTCAATATCCCAATGCTCCCAAATCTGTGTGAGAGGTGAAATATCAACTGTGTTCAACCAGTTCAAGAACGGAGATTGAATAACCGTGCGTTCCCAGATAGGAGCATAAGAATCCAATACACTCTGAATTGTGCTCATATAGTTTGGCGGCAATACAGATGCGACCTTGCTTGCAATCTGAAAAGCCGATGTGTCGATATGAAAGTCCGACATCTTCAATGCAGCCAAGCCGATAGGCTCATACAATGCCGCTTTCATTTCCAATGCCGGAGCAATCAAACGTGCGGTTTCGTTTGCCGCCGCCAAGCTATCCAAAGCAAGAGAATTGCGATTTATTAAATCATAAGTTCGGTTTATAGCTGCTATTTCTTCAATCGGGCGTGTCATCGCTCGTATTGCTTCCTGTGTTTCAAGAATCGGTCTCATACTCTCGGTAAGTCTTTGAGTAATTTCTATGCTCTTTCTGAGACCTTCGGGAATTGGGTCGTAAGGGTTAAACTTACTCAAAGAACTCACTCCTTTTCGTTTTGTATTTTTGAGATTATGAATTTCGTCTTGTCAACGGGATAAGGAGCTGCAACACGCATATACTGCCCGATAGATACGACCTTACCGGTTGTTTCTTTATCTCCCACCGGAACAAGAACCTCGTCACCGACCTTAATTGTTGGGTCGTCCGTCCTGTAATGGTACGGATGCAGAGCGTGGGGGAACGCAACTCCGCAGAACGTGTAGATTTTATCATCTACAAGAGCTTTTTCTGCTTCAATACGTTGTTCTTGCTCACGGCGTTGCTGACGTTCTCTCTCTCGCTGTTCTTGGAGCTGTCGGCGTTCTTTTTCTCGTTGTTCACGTTCTCTCTGGCGTTTCTCGTTGAGACGAGCATCGTAGGCTTTTTGATATTCCTCCTGGGTCTCAAAGTCATTCACATCAAGACCAAGCGTATCATCATCCTTGTACCATTTACGCCATCCATATTTTTCTTCGTTCAGAGCCTCCATATATTCCTGTTCAGAATCGTAATAGCGAGGGTCTAAACCATATTTTGAGCCGTCCGGCACGGTCTTACGCCAAGCGTTCTTCCGTGTATAGATGTACTGCTCACAATCATTCTCAACTTGGCTGATGTATTCATTAAGCCCTTTTTCCCACTCGTCAATCTCATCCTGCACCATTCCAATGTCGATTGCCTTGACAAGAGGAAGCATATTCAGTTTGAAGTATTCAGCAGATTCAAGCTCGTCATAGTTCTTACACCAAGAGATTGTACCATCAGTCAATCCATTGATTTTCTTCCAATCGTCGCCTGCCTGGGCTAAACCACGCTTGAAAAGAACAAGTGCCGTGCTCGTAAGTCCGTCCTGTAAAGCAGCGGAGATAAGTGCATCGAGGTCACTTGGCATTTCTGCCTTTGCGTTCACGACTTTTTCCAAGAAGTCGGGGTGCTTATCCATATAACGGGCAAGTTCGGTTCGATAGTTATCCTGGAATCCGTAGAGGTCGTCGATTACGGAGCTTGTCAATTCGGAAAGTGAACCGTCTGCGTACTGTATGTAAGGCAGGAATGTCGTTAAAGCCCACTCCCAAACCTCAAACGAAAGAGCTGTATTTCTCTTTGCAATTTTACAAAGTGTTTCCGTCAACTCATACTCTCTGTATTCGTCCTCATCGGGGAGCAATACAGGAAGTTTGAAGTTATCCTTGATTGCCTGTGCATAGAGGAATCCGCCCTCATAAGATAGGTAATTCGCCGCAGTAATTTTATCGGCATTGTCGATGATAAATTGACAGCAAGCCTTATCTCTCCGTTCGACCTCCTTATCGCTATAACAAAGGAACTCGTTTGCAAGGGTATAAGCTGCATTATACCTGCGTTTGTTCGGATAATTTTCTTCTTTGATTTCCTCCAACTTATCAAGAGCAAGACATTCTACAGAGAACTGTAACGAGATAGCAGGAGCCGATGCACCGGCCAACTCATTAGCTTGTGCTTCTTCAAGAGCATCGTTATATTCGTCCTCAGTCTCAAAATCATCGGGGTCAAGCCCGTAATCGCTACCGTCATCGGCAGTATATCTCCAAGCATTTCTTGCTTCGGCAAGTGCTTCGTTATACTCATCCTCGGTCTCGTAGTCCTCTGGGTCGATGAGCACATCTGACCCATCCTCACAGGTCTCCCTCCAAGCTACTTTTTCTTTAGCTTCTTCGAGAGCTTCTTCATATTCTTCTTCGGTTTCATAATCTTCGGGGTCTATATCGAACTCCGAACCATCTTCACAAAAATCTCGCCAGGAGGTATCTACGGTGTCATCATCGTCGTCATCAAGAACAGAATAATATACATAGTCCGAGGAATAGTCGTGCTGCGGCTTTTCCTCTTTCGTACATTCTTCAAAGATTTTGAAGGCAAGCCATTGTTCGCCAAAATCTTCTTTACCGTCTCGGTTGAAATCAAACATACCACCAAAGGGATTATCCCAAAAACTCCCTTTACCACCGCCGCCTTTTTTTGCCATTTGAAGCCCTCCTTTCGCAAAGTTTTGTGTTGTGATTAGCCAAGCTCGGCAAGCTGTTTCTTCAATGCCTTTACTTGTTGTGCAAGCTGAAACTTCTTGTTCGGCTGTTTCTCGCTTCGTGCTTGCTTTTCCAGTTTCTCAATATCCTTGGCAAGCTGAACCTTGCGGTCGTCAAGCTCAATCTGTTTGGAAAGGTCGTTGCCTTGTTCAAGCTCCACACCGCCTACTTGAATGATGAAGTTATCCCACACAGCATCCATATTCAGACCTTCGATGTCAAGAATCAGCTCGTCCTCAAGCATCCATTCGGTGTGATAATACTTGTTTACCTTGAAAGCCTTTTTCCCGGATTCTGCCGCTTCTTTATATCCTGTCCACGCCTGTACCTTGTTCCCATAAGAGAGAACAAAGAGAATGTGATAAGGGATTTCCTTGTCAATCTGTCGGAGTACAGCTTCGTCGAGCTGCGGCTGTGTTAGCTTGATTTCTATTATTTCAATTTCCGTTACAGCCTGTCCAGGAGCAATATTAAGTGTGGATTCAGCGAGCTTATTACGCCAATGAATGAGCTTAATCTGTTCCACAAACACCCTTTTTAGAGCAGGAGAAACGTCTATGTTTTCATAGAACTTCTGCTTCGGTATTCTTTTGTTAAATTCCGTTGTCTGCGGAAAACCAAGCATATTTATCCCACCTTTTATTCTTCCTCATCATCAAGGAACATCAAGTATTCCAAAGCTCTACCTGAGAGCCGTTTACGTTGTTCTTCAATGCGTTCTTTTTCTGCAGGGGTCTTTGCATCTTCGGGTCTCTTTGCGATACCGTCAACCATCTGCGTTGCTAAATCACGCTTATTCTTTTTGTCGCCCATTACTTTACCACCAAGAAGCAAATCAACTCAAAGTCATCGAGACCCGACACCTGCGAAAGCAGAGCACTTGTGCCACCACTCTTGAACAGACTGTCGATGTCATTTTCTTCCTTAACGTCGATGATAGAGTTGATAGCTTCGGACAAAAGCTCAGAAATCTCGCTCATATTGCGACCGTCCTCAGTCTCGTCGTTGAACTGATGATACAGTTCCTCAATGGGCTTGTCCTTGCCACGGCAAACGTAACGCATAACATCGAGCAGTTTCTTGGGCTGCAGATAGTCGCAGACCACTTCGCCCTCGTCGCTGATATAGACCATATAGAACGGATGAAGTCTGTTCTTGTTGTCGATGTTGATGCTCTGAGCACGGTTTTTCAAAACATAGATAACACCGGGCGGGCAATCTGCCGATGCAGGAGCAACGGCGTGAAGTCCCATAGGTGTATGTTCGAGTTCGGGATGCTGCTTGATGTAGTCGAGCAGATCTAACCGGAACTCGTTGAGACCCAAATCCATAATGGAAATACCGGAGGACATTTCCTCAATATCCACGACTTCTTCCTGCAAACGCTGAAGCTGTGCTTTGCGGTATTCAAGGTCGTGCTTTTCTTCATCGGAGAGAATGTTGTCGTCACCTGTGGCGGTCATATCGACAATCTTCATTCTCGTCTCAACTTTCGATTTCAGATTGATATACTCGTCAAGAGATATATCGGGCCAGAAATTGACAAGTTGAATAACCTTATTCTTACTGCCGATACGGTCAACTCGTCCGAAACGCTGAATGATACGAACAGGGTTCCAATGAATATCGTAGTTGATAAGGTAGTCGCAGTCCTGCAGGTTTTGACCCTCGGAGATACAGTCAGTCGCAATCAAAATGTCAATATCGACCTTGGGGATGCTATCAAACATATCTCTGTCTTTCGACCTCGGAGAGAAGCAGGTCAAAACGGTATTCATATCTGCCTTTTTCAGCTTCGCTGTGGTACGACCGTCAACAGAGCCGGTAACGACCGCAGTATGCAGACCGTATTGTTTCAGCATAAATTCGGACACGTTATCATAGAGGTACATAGCAGTATCAGCAAAAGCGGTGAAGATAATCACCTTTTTGTTGTCCTCATTTATTGGGTGCTCAACCTTATTGGAGAGGTCTGCGAAAAGCTCCTGCAGCTTACTGTCGTGCTCCGGTGTAATATCATCCACCATGATAGTGAGCAATTCCAAAACCTCTTGGTCCTTTGCAAGCTCGCCACGCCATGAAATTCTATCCATATCAGCAAGGTCAATCTGCACCTTTTTACCGATATTTGCAAACTCATCGCTGTTCTGGTCGTCAAGGTCATATTCATCCACGTCGGAAATGTCGGTGAGATTGACCGTTGCACCTACATTATTCTCATAATCATCAATGGATTCGATAGTGGTATCAATCAGCTCCTTAATTCTGCGAAGCGTGAGGTTAAAGGAATAGACAGAGCTTTCCATACGCTTCATAAGGTTGATAGCCATAAGGCGGCGAATACCAAGCTCACGGCTCGCCTGTGTGAAGCCGACGTTTACCTTGTTGTCTCCGTACAGCTCGGCATACTTTTCCATTCGGCTCGGCAGAATGTAGTGAGAAGGACGGTAAATATCCAGATTCAGCTTGGTGAGCTGTTCAAAAATTTCGTTGTAGCTGATGGCATCCTTCAAATCGGTCAGACGAGGGGTATGCGATTTCGGCGAAAGTCTTTCCGGGAACTTGCCTATTGAGGATGTATCATAATACTTCTCGATGTGCTTTCTCGAACGGGCAATCGTAACGCTGTCCAGCACTTCAAAGAAGTCAAAGTCAAGCATACGGAGCAGATTGTCAGTTGTTCTGTCGCAAGGCTCCCACTTACTCCATGTATTGAACGCCTTTTGAGCATTTCGGAAAATCTCGTCAATGGTATGTGTGGTTTTCAGCTTACTGTCAAGCAGAGTGGAATCTCCCTCGTATGCAAGCTGCAACTGGTTCTTCAAGTCGTTGAAACGGGTGTTGACAGGTGTAGCGGAAAGCATCAACACCTTGGTCTTAACACCCTTACGGATGACCTGTTTCAGTAGGGTAACATAGCGATTATCCTTGCTATCATCCTCGTTGTCCATCTTGCCGCCGTTTCTGAAGTTGTGTGATTCATCAATCACAACAAGGTCATAAGTATCCCAACGCAGACGGGACAAGTCGGTTCCGTTGGACATACCGTGAGTACGTCCGAGATCAGTGTGATAAAGAACCTTATAGTTCAGGCGGTCTTCGGCAAGCGGGTTGTTGATATAATTATCACGGTATGTATTCCAGTTATTTGCCAGCTTCTTCGGGCAGAGCACGAGAACACTCTTATTTCTGGATTCGTAGTATTTGATGACTGCCAACGCTGTAAAGGTCTTACCAAGACCAACCGAGTCGGCGAGAATACAGCCGTTGTATTTTTCAAGTTTGTTTATAATAGCGAGAACTGCATCACGCTGGAAATTGAATAGCATACTCCATACTTTGCTGTCCTTAAAGCCGGTCGCCTCATTCGGCAGAGTGTCCTCGGAAACATCGTCAAGAAACTCATTGAAGATGTTAAACAGCGTAATGAAGTAGATGAACTCCGGTGAGTTTTCATTATAGACTGCGGTTATGTTTTCGATTACCTGGTCAGTAACATCCTGAAAATTTTTCTTATCGTTCCAGAGTTGGTCGAAAAGGTCGATGTAGCTTTTACTCATCGGATACGACAATCTCTGGGTGAAGTTGTAGGCATAATTTCCACGCTCACAACCAAGGTCAACGGTCGTGAACTCATTAAATGGCATATAGGTGTATTGGTCTTTATCAGAGAGCACATTCAAGAATCCGGGGACAACTTGGTTTGTCGTGTTGGATTTGAATGAGGCTTTCTGCTTAATCCACTCTGCACATTCTTTGGCGATTGCTCTTTGGGTCAACTCATTGCGGAGGCGGACTTCAAATTCACTCCCGTATAGGTTCTTTTCACGGGTCATACGGGGAATATAGAACTCTCTTTTGGATTTTTCGGCTTTATCGGTAGTAAAGGTGGGGAAAGTGAAAATGAACTGCAAATCTTCGATACCAGAAAGGCTCTTTTTCAGTTCTTCATAGGCATAGATAGAGAAGCAGGCTGCGGCAATTCTCAGCTTGCTTTTCTTTGTTATTGTTTCCTCTAAGTCATCACGAACACGGAGATTGATGTTATCAATCATCTTAGGCATACCCGGCATTTGAGGAATCGTGGTCTGTACCTTGGGCTGAGGAATAGGAGCTTCGTCCTTTTCTTCAACAACCTTTTCGCCCGGATAGTGAATCAGCGAATCGTCAACGTCAAAGAAGTTCAGCTTTCCCTTTACAGGGAACGCCTTAATCTTTCTCACGTTTGTCAAATGCCACTCATAAATATCCTCTGCGGCATTATAAGTGGTGTCGGCAAGATTGACGACACAGAGGGCGTAACCGGAAAGCATCCCAGGCACTTTAGGATTTGCACTACTGCAAACCAAAAGATCGCCACGATGCTTGGTGTCCCACGACCGATATTCAATAACTTTAGAACCACGCAAAATTTGTGTTGCGTATGGGTTCTTAATAGATATAGCCTTCATAGTTTCACTCCCATCCGACACAACATTCTATTATGTCAGTATCATTATAATATCTTTGGTGTCCCATAAAACGGACTTATTCTTGTGACGCCCCCTGTCAAGTAGTCATTTTTTGTGGACACCTGTTATGCGGCATATGCATAACGGACTTCCATAGGGGTCAGTCCGGTTTTGAGCTGTATACGCTCATTGTTGTAAAAGTAAATATATTCATCCACAAGCTCTTTGGCTTCGTCAAAGGTTTGCGGCTTTGCTCTGTAAATGCATTCTGTCTTCAGCATGCTGAAGAAGTTTTCGGCGCAGGCGTTGTCATAGGGACAACCGATCGAAGACATAGACGGTTTTATGCCGTTGGCTTTGGCAACGTTGTAGTAAGCCTGTGAAGTGTATTGAAACCCGTTGTCACTGTGCAGGATAAGCCCTCCGGAGGGCTTGGCGTTTTTTACTGCCGCCCGAACCGTTTCGATCACCAAACTTGCCGGCATTTGCGTGGCGTATCTGTATCCAACAATGCTGTTGTCATACAGATCCTTGATCATTGACAGATACAGAAAACCCTGTTTTGTCTGTATGTAGGAGATATCCGTTACCCATTTCTCGTTGGGTCTTGTTGCCGTAAAATCTCGCATCAATTCATTGGCGTAATGGGTGTAGGTATTGCAATCATAGTGACGGAACCGTTTGCGCTTTCGTATTGCCAACAGATTGTACTTACGCATGATCCGAAGAACCGCCTTGTGATTGATGACAAGCCCGGTTTCCCTGAGCAGCCATATCTTGACGCGGCGGTATCCATAAGTCCTGTGCGCCTTTTCATGGCATTCCTCGATCAGATCCGCAACTATCTTGTCCCTGTCGGGCTTATCTTTTCGTTTCAGCCACTTGTAATATCCGCTGCGTGAAACTTCAAGTAATTTGCACAGTTCTTCTACCGTAAACCGATCCCGGAAACGGTATATCACTTTGTACCGGAGTTCTTTGCATCCCACCTTTCGCATTCTTCCAGAAAAGACCGCAGCACCTCGTTTTCCATTTCTAATTGCCTTATCTTTTCTTCCGGCGTATTTGGTTGCGGCTTTCTCGGGCGTCCGCGTTTTCGCGTGCTCAATCCTTCTTCGCCGTGATGCTGGTAGTCCGAAAACCATTGCTTCAACATACGGTATTGGATGCCTGTTTCTCTCGTTAGATCAACTATTGAGATCCCGTCTTCAAAGTGCCGTTTGATCACTTTCAACTTGTATTCTGCGGAGTAATATTTCGTATTCTTCAGCGATTCTTTTCCGTGTTCACGGTAATCCCGCAATATGTAACACAAATAGCTTTTGCTGATGTCATATTCCTCGCAGATTGCTTTCAGTGTCTTATGGTTTTCTTCGTGCTCCCTGATGATGGTAAGTTTTTCTTCATAACTGAACTGGTATTTTCCCATTTTCCTTCATCTCCTTGACGTTTTTATTATACATCAAGGTGTCCTTTATTTCTCTGTCTACTTTTTAGGTATCATATCATCTTTGCTGACTCGTACAGCCTCGCAAATATCTCCGATGTCGCAATTCAGATAATCGCAGATACGCAGAAGAACGGAAAGAGCAACATCTTCGCCCTTATTGAGCTTGCTCATTGTTCCGGTCGATAAACCCAATTCCTTGCGAAGTGTAGGCTTGGTAATCTCCTTTTCGATAAGGAGCATCCACAGTTTTTTATAGCTGATTTTCATACTATCACCTCATACATCAAAACGAGTTAGCGTGTGCCATATAATATTATAGCACAAAAACTTGGATTTTTCAATAAAATGCTCTAAAAAATAAACAAAAAGTTTCGACTTCTCGAAGCATATAAAGTAAGCCTGCCAGAAGCAACATTCTGACAGGCTTATGATATAACTTCTAATCTCCGCTGATAACGACATATTCGCCGTTCTTGGCTATGCTTTTTGCGGCAATAATCGCATAGTGAATGATTTTCTCGTAGATTACCTTGCTTGGAAGATATTTTATTTTTGCAAACAGCTCCAGTATATCTTTCGGCAACAAATCAAGCTGTTCTTTGTACTTAATCCATTTCGTGCTGTTACGCTCCGCACCTTCAAACAACAGTCCTTTTCTAACAGCTTCACTGAGAGCATAGGCTTCCTCACTACTCATAAACTGCTCCAAGTATTCACGCAGCTCCTCACGGCTTACAAACGGAAGTCTCACTATATCCTCACCATCAAGACCAGATGAACCATTTATGCAAAGGACTTTGAGAAAATCGCTCTTTGTAGAAGGGTTTATCTGCTCCAATATGGCTTTTTTCTTGCCGTTTATGTCTCCATATCCAACAAGCGAATAGCTTAATGCAGGGTGCTCTCCTGCAAACGCTTCGCATAAGATTTGACGTGCTTCTTCTGTTATGTCAGCTTCTAACTCCACATTGCAGGAAATCAACTGTATAAGCTCAAATATCCGTTGATACTGTCTGTACTTATCTAACCCTGCAGGGTGAAGCACTCCGTCCGGTGTTCTCAAAGCCATATAATTTCGATTGATAACTAACGTTCCATCATTAACGGTTATTTCCTCGCATATAAGCTCTTTATCGTATGTACTCATAATTATTCTCCATATTCAATCTTTCCGTAATACAACGAATGGAAATCTCCTGCCGACCTTACACCGTATCGGTCTTGCAAATCCTCAAATAAAGCCAGCGTTACGTCGTACAGTTTTGCAATGTACTGATTATCTACAGGTGTTCTTTCGTGTTTTCTGCTTTCGATGGAAGCCACCATTTGCTCAATTCTTCTCGCCAAGGTGTATCCACGGGTTATAGCTATAAGACCGTCTACTGCTATGTAAGGTATATCAAATTTCTCACCACACTTGCCAAAAAGAGCTTGTATAAAAGGAACAAAGTAACTGAACCTTTCAAAAATAAGCGGAGAAGGAGACGGAAGCTCCATCAAGTATTTAACTGCTTCCTCTTTTGTGATTCCACACGCAAGCTGCTCATTCGTTATACCAGTCAATTCTTCAATCCGTTTTGAAATAGGATAGCTCGGTTTTATATAAAGCGTTTCCGTTTTCAGTATTTTATAATCTGCCATAAAAGACACCGTTAGAGAAATCACCTCATCCTCTAATGGGTCTATCCCTGTGCTTTCCATATCTATGAGATACCACCCGTCATTCAACATATTACTTCTCATCCGTGCCATTCCGTCCCAACACGGCATTGATGCTTTACGAATAATCTGAATTACATCTCTTAACGGCTTATCCAATCCAGCACGAAGGTCAACACGGATAAGGCTCTTTGTATCGACCGTCTCTTTCTGTTCTTTTGTAAAAGCCTCTGTAAAAAGGAGTATTGCAGCGTGTGTATGTTCGGTTGCATACTTGTGAGCTTTGATAATATCAGAAAGCTGCCCTGGTTGAAGTTTTTTCGGATTGATAAATGCACACCACGCTTTACTGACAAACAATTCTACATCTTCATCACTTGACAGGTTATCGGGTGTCACATCATAGAAGCTAAACCCACAGGGAAAATGACAACGCAAAGTGTGAAACTGCAGGCGTGTTAGACCAAGACATAAAACATCAAATCCAATCATACCAAAATCTCCTTTCCGTCATTCACACTAACGATTCTCTCTAAGGGGCAAATCATTTGAAGTACGTCGGGATTTTCGGTGTGAATAGGAATAACCATTGACGGGCTTACTTTGTCTATCACCGTCTTAATATCACTTATAGATGCGTGTCCGCTTGTATGTAGCGATTCCCAAGCACCGGCAAGCTCCAAGAATGATTGAATCGAACTGTTTTCTCTTGTTCTATAGCCATCCCACATCGAGTAAAGGATGATGCTTTGCGAGGGGTCAAACTTACGGATTATTTCTCTAAAATGCCGGTTATCTCTTACCGTCATAAGGAAACCCTTCTCCTGCAATTTAGAGAATATATTTTCTCCATATATCACTTTCTTAATATCTCGGTACAAGGGCGAATAATCTCCCCATTGCTCTTGAAGAATATCAAGCAGCTCTCCTTGATAGCTGTCGCAAACAAAATATTTCCCACGGGGAACAGCTTTGGACAACGCACAAATTCGTTCAAGATTGGTGGACGCACAAAGTACAAAGACGTACTTGTATTGTTCAAGATAACCCCTTGTCTTTTGTTTAAGCTCATACTCTGTAACTGGCTGATTATCGTTTCTGGAAAGCGTTGTTCCTTCGGTAATTAGTGTGTCAACTTTTCCGATTCGGTCAAGAATTTTTGGTAGAGCCTTTCCTCTGAACCCGTGCAAGCGAAAATCTCCGGTATGCAAAATGCGTTTTCCATCAGCCTCAACGAGAAACATATAACTGTCGCAGGCTGAATGGTCTATCGAGTACGGCGTTATAGATATGTCGCCTATATTAAACCGTATTCCTGGGCAAAAGGTTTTTGCCGTCGCAATCCGAGACTTCAAACTTGTTTGATCGTCTCGGAGAGTAGCAAGGAGAACAGCTTTTGCAAACTCTCCCATATAAATCGGAATGTCCCTATGAGCGTTCAAAAGCTGTCCGATATGGTCGCCGTGATAGTGCGTAATCAATATTGCATCGCACGTTCCGTTGTTGTCTGTAACGCCTGCGATACTAAGTGGATGAGGAACAAGGGTAGAATCTAACCCAAGTTCCTCACCCATATCAATTATAATGCGTGTCTTTTCTGATTTGATTTCTGTAGCCACACCGCCTATTTGATGTGTCCCTCTATGAATAATAACTTTCATCTGCTCTTTGCCTCCAGTTCTGTCGTACAGTTAAATTATAGCAATATCCCACGACAGCAGTATGGTGGCGAGAGAAAATTTATTTTTACGTATTCTCCTGGCGTCCGTTCCGATATACGGTATGGGTGTAAAAATCAAGTGACATTACGATGTCGTATTCATTGTCCTTTCTACCAAAGAAGGCAAGGTCGTCTGCCATTCCAATAATGTCGGTTAATGCTTTCATTCCACCACCAAAGTCAAAATAGTATGTAACAGAAATATGTGTGGTTCGCCTTTCAATCTTTACATCCATTTCATAAAGTTCTGATACTTCGATTGCCTTACGAAGAAACGCTTTTGCTTCTTCTGTACGCTCTGGCATAGGAACATAGGTCACGTCCTTGTAAATTTTCTCCATTATCTGTTCAAAGGTTAGGCGTTCCTTGGGTTCATCAGCATCGACCTTATCTTCTGCAAGCTCCTCGTCGCTCGGCATTTCCCACTTAGGAAACTTTTTTTCATAAATTACTTCTTTATATAGTGCTTCTTCGATTTTCATAGTGTCTCTCCTAAATTGATTACTGTTAATTTGTTCCTCCGTGCATAGTCAACTGTGTATGCTGTTCCTCCCGTGCTCTCTGTTAGATAGCATACACATACGCTGCTGTTGTCAACCAAGTGCCGATTTCTTTTGTGCATACAGCCCCTCGTGTACTCCTGCGACGTGTAAACCACCTTGTCAGCTTTGCTCTTTATATCCTCGTAAATATCAATGTCACGAGCCGACCATCCTCTTGTCTGCGAAAGACAAGGGAGGACGAGAATGAGCTTGACATCGGGGTATTGCGTTTTAAGTTCCAAAACCGTCTGTGCAGCAAGGGTATCATAACCTAAAGCTCCACCGGCTCCGAAATACCTGTAGCCGTCGTTGATAAGCTGAATAAGAGTTGATTTAAGCTGCCGAGCAAGAGCACCTGCTTGTTCCGGCGGTATTTTTCTGTGTCCTGTAAAACATACTGTTTGATTCTTCAAAATTGATTCCTCCACCGATTCACATACTAAAGATACTAAATTTACTATTATAATACTTATAGTATATCTCAGTCAAGTAAAAATATCAATAGTATGTGGTAATTCAGGGATAATACTTATAGACTATATATAGGAGGATGTATTATGAGCGAAATATCGAAACTTATCGGACAGCGTATCCGTAATTATAGAACTCAGCAGAAATTGAGCCAAGAAAAACTGGCAGAGCTTTCCGGTTGCCATCCCACTTACATCGGGCAAGTGGAGCGTGGAGAGAAAAATGCGACCCTTGAAAGCATAGAAAAGATTGCATCCGCATTGAACATTCCTCTCGCACAGCTCTTTGAAAAACTTGGCGAGGGAGAAGTATCCGACAGTATTCCACTCAAATGTTATGAGTTCTTATCAGCCAAAACAAAAACCGAACAGGAGCACCTTTATCGCTTGCTCATTGAAATGGACAAGTACAAAAATAAATAATCAAGCGAGCACAAGACCGTAAGGGAAAGGCTACTCATGCCAACCATTACGGTCTTTTTGCTATATTTATCCTTCAACAATTTACTTTCAAAGGAATGCTTTTTATTCCTTTGCTATACGCTTTTGAATATCCTCGATAGATGGGAGCTGTTTACTAAGATTTTCGGGCAGGTCGCTTGTTACCCTGTATTCACTTACGCCAATGGGTTTAGACATATCTTTGAGTGCGTATTCTGCAACAATGTTGTTTTTACTCTTACAAAGCAGCAGACCAATCGTAGCATTATCGTGCTCGGATTTCAGAATTCCATCCACGGCAGAAAGATAGAAGTTAAGCTGACCGGCATAATCCGGCTTGAACTCACCCGTCTTTAGCTCAATTACAACATAGCAACGCAGATTAAGATTGTAGAACAGCAGGTCAATATAGAAATCGTCGCCACCTACGTTAAGGTGATACTGATTGCCGAGGAAGGCAAACCCGGTTCCCAACTCCAAAAGGAGCCTGGTTACGTCTTTGACGAGAGCTTGTTCAATATCTCTTTCGACCATATCTTCCTTAAAGGGAATGAAATCGAAGATATACGGATCTTTCATTGTCTGTACAGCCAATTCGCTCTGAGGAGCAGGCAGACGGTTTTCAAAGTTGCTGATTTTTTCTGCAATAGCTTGGCGTTGATAAAGTCCGCTTTCTATCTGATGAATAAGAACGCTGTGAGACCATCCGTTTTCAGCCGTTTTACGAATGTACCATTCACGCTGCTCTGGTGTTTTTACTTTATCAAGAATCGCTGTGTTGTGCGACCACGGAATTTGTGCAGACACCGTCTGCACAAATTCCTCGTCCTCATAAGTAGCAGCGAACTTTGCCATATATTTAAGATTTCTAACAGAATAGCCTTTGGTTTCGGGAAAAGCAAGTTTGATGTCAGCGGCAAGATTTTCGATGAATTTATTGCCCCAGGACTTGTGTTCGTTAATAAGGCGTCCAATACCGTGATAGAGCATAATCAGCTCTTTGTTGACACTCAGCGTTGCTTTATATTGTGCCTGTTTGATTTCCTGCTTTATCAACTGAACCAAGTCAAGATATTCATGGTTATTCATTAACATTTTCAAATCCTCCAATTATACAACTGATTCGGTATCATTTACAGAATCACTATCCTTGATAAAAGACATAATATCTCCTGCATCGCAATTAAGAACATCTGCAATTCTCATCAAAACAGAAAGAGCGACTTCTTGATTCTTTCCAAGTTTTGTAAATGTTGCAGGAGCAATACCTGCGAGTTTACGAAGTTCCACCTTGCTCATTTCTTTTTCTGCAAGCATAACCCATAGTTTCTTATAGCTGACCTTCATTCCATACACCTCTCATACATCCGATATAATATAGAGTTCTTTTCTATTATATCACAAAATCCTAATTACAACAATAAATATTGAAAAAATAGCGAAAATATCTTGGTATATTTATCAATATTTTCGACTTATTGAATTAAAATCGTGATATAATATTATGTGAGGCGATTTGCGGTGAGTGGACTTGTTCATATTCGTCTCGCAGTATGCAACAAAAAAACGCTTTTATATCCGTTTTTGACCCTCTACGACATTAAATTTACGCAAAAATCAAATAGTATTTGCATATAGCGTAAAATTCTGTATTATTATGTCGAATTTAGCGTAAGCCGTTGGGATAGTGCAGTCGCCTTTTCGCCTACAATATATAGTGGGATAGGTGGTGAGGCAAGTGGACACTAAGTTTATTCGAGATAGGATTACGCAGTTGCGGATACAAAAAGGTGTATCTGAATACAAAATGAGTTATGACCTTGGGCATAGCCGAAGTTACATATACAACATTTCTTCTGGCAAATCTTTGCCTCCCATGGCTGAGTTTCTTGAAATCTGCGACTACTTCGGTATTACACCAAGCCAGTTCTTCAACGACTCAACTGAAAATCCTGCACTGCTACAGACCGCTATTGAGGAAATAAAAAAACTCGATGACGACGATTTAATGCTCTGCATTAGTAACATTAGGCGGCTGACAAAAGGCTGAAACTCAACTTATTTGCCGGCATGAAAACAACATGAACTGACCGCAAGGTAATCGGCAAATACATTCGATTCCTTGCGGTTTTTCTATACCCAGCATTTTAGGAGGTACACCAACATGGCGAACTTTTTTAGCGGCTTATTCGGTCAAAAGAATAAGTCCCAATCTGCCGAACACAGTGCAGAGGCGAACCAAGCTGATGCAGCTTCTTCACATATTGAACAGATAGTTAATGATGCTGTCCGTTCACTCAAACACAATGACATTACGGAGGATGAAGACATAGTATATGCAAAGGCTTTCCAGAAAAGCCTCATCGACCTTGCTAACGATGTGTACGGTCAAAACGAACCATTCGATATAGCGCAGAAAGCCCTGCGATCCGCCTGCGACTTCTATGAAGCCGATTGGTGCGGTATGTTTGATGCAGATATGCTGCTCGACCTGTGGATGCCATTTTGGTGGTATAACAATTTAACAGGCGGTATGACCAAGACGCAACTCAAGGAAGGGAGTGTAATGGGCAATTTTGAAATGTTCCGAAAGATGATTATTTCAAATACCAGTTATTATCAGGCGGATATTGAAACAATCAAAGAATCCAGACCGGAAGAATATGCCCTTTTCAGTAGCCAAGATGTTAAGTCTTTTCTGTCCGTTCCATACAGCCGCCGTGAACACGGTGTTATTTTCCTGCGTAACCCTAAAAAGTTTGGTGACAGACCTGACTATCTTCGCATTATTGCCAATATCCTTATCCAAGAGATCAATCAGCAAAAACATTTAGACCGTATGAAAATCAATGCTGCGGCTACGGACATTCACCAGGATGCTGATGTAATTGTCAATTTGTTCGGTGGTATTGAGGTTATGACCGAGCAAGGAAAGCTCGTTGAAGCCGAAATGAAATCGGCGGTATGCAGTAAGATTTTTGTTTTGCTTATGCTTAACCGTCACCGTGGTATGCCTGCAAAAGAACTGTCCGACTTAATATGGGGCGACAAAGAATTTGAGAATCCCACCGGCAATCTGCGTTCACATCTATATAGACTTCGCAATATGTTCGACCTTATTTCTGAAAAGGATTTGGTCATCACACAGCCAAACGGCTATCGCATTAACCCTGAGCTGAAAATCCATACCGATTTTGAGCAATTTGAAAATCTGTGCAGAAGCGTAAAACCTATGATGCAGTTACATGAACAGATCAAAATCTTAAAAGAGGCTGTTGACTTATATGACGGAAAGTTGTTTCCGAGTGCTGACGGCGAGCATTGGCATATCTCTCATTCAGCCTACTACCACACAATGTATTTGAAAGCTGTTGAAGCACTTATGGAACTGTATCACGAGGTTACTGACTATAGAGCTTTGCATGACTGTTCCATGAAAGCAATCAAAATAGAAGCCAATAGTCCGGCTATCATCTATTGGCTCATTATTGCACTGCGAAAGAACGGTGCTATAGAGATGGCAAAAAAGCATCTGGAGTCTGCAAAGGCTCGGTTGCTTGAAGAAGAATATCGAGAGCTGGAAAACCGGCTCCAAATCGCCGTTTGATGCAGATTTGATGTGCATTTGATGTAGGTTTGACACGAATTGCAGAAATACGCCCATTTCATCTGCATTTGATGCGTATTTGACGCTCCATACAACCCTTGTTTGGTAAAGTTTTCTCATCGAACATGAGAGAAGCACCAAGCAAGGGTTATTTTTTTATGTTCAACCACAGCCCTTAAACAACTGAATACTGCCCGCCAAATAAAAAAAACGAGGTTTTGGCGGGTGCTTCCACACGCAGTCTCCAAATCCAAGTTTTTTGGATTTGGAGGCTTTTTTATGTCCCAGCAGCTCCCTCGCTGTCGTAGCCCTCCGTTTGAAATCTGACTTCACCAACAATCAGATTTCAAAAAAACGGAGGACTACAAAATGTTTAATAAAAATAGTATATACGCTCTCAACAAGAAAGACCCAGATGCAATCGTGTATCCGTCCGCAACAGGCAGACCCGTTCGCATCACTCGTGACGACTTTCCAAGCGAAGAAGAGTTTCTCGCTTTCAAGGCATGGTCTGATGAGAACTTCCACAAGGAAGATAACCGTGATGTTGTCGAGGGCAAGCACCTGGTTTCCATTGATGATATTTCCGAAGGAGCACTCGCCGTTCCTGCCATTGATGTGGTTATGGAACGTCGTCACGACAAAGCCGAACAGCGGAAACAGGCTTCTGAAATGGTTGTTCAGCTAAAGGACAAGTTGACTGAAACTCAGTTCCGCAGACTTTGGATGTACTGTGTTGATGGGATGACTACTTATGAAATTGCAGAGATCGAAGGCGTTGACCATCAGCGTATTTCTAAGTCAATTCTTGCCGCCAAGAAAAAAATCAAAAAAATTTCACCCGAATCTTAAAAAACAGGGGGCTAAAATGCCCCCAAAAAGATGATAGGTGAAAGGGTCCATAACCAAAAGTTCCTTTCTCCATATCGGACGGTAACAGTTTAATCCCTGCCGATATGAAGGCTCCTTGAAAATCGAATAGCTTTATCAGATAACGAACTCTCTTGTAAGAGCCGAGCCAGAGGATACGCCAAGACCACCGCAAGGTGCGAGCGAGAAATATCAGCTCTGGGAAAGTCGGGTAGCTCCCGATTGGCGATGAGGACGGAGAGGTGCTACTCCCCACCAGGGACAGTCCGAGCGTGCTAACAACCGTCGCAGGCAATCCGGTGAGAGGTCGTGTAAGTTAATCACGAGCGTGGAAGCGAGTGCCAAGAGCGTAAGGCAGTCTGGATGAAGTATTAAGCACTTAACCCAACAACACTATGGAGGACGGGTATATCCGTTTTCCAAATCAAATATGAAGGGCGAACTGCACTCAGCGGTTCGCCCTGTTACATAAAAAGCATTTTCACGGAACATAGAAAGGAACTTTGCTTATGAATAATAACTTGAATTATCGCCGTGGTGACATACTTCTCGCTGAACTCGGCAAACCCACCGGCTCCGTCCAAGGCGGCTGCCGTCCGGTGGTTATCATCCAGAACGATATTGGAAACAAACACTCTCCTACGCTTATCGTCGCTCCCATTACATCCCGTACCTGGAAGAAATCAAAGCAGCCCACTCATTATCATCTTGGTAAAACAGAATGTCTCAGCGAATCCTCGATGGTTCTGCTTGAACAAATCACTACCATAGATAAAAGCTGTGTCAAAAAATATATGGGCAAGCTCGATAAGGCTCAAATGAAAAAGGTTGACTACTGTATCGAAATCAGCCTTGGACTTTGCGAGGTTGGCAAAGTAGAGCTTTCTACAGGAGGCACGTTATGAGAGTTAGAGAAAAATACAACAGCTCCGGCTGTCTCGATATGACCGCTTATCTTGCCCTCCGAAACATAGAACGCAAGGAAAAACTTGAACGACAGGCTCGGAAGGACAAATTGAATAATATAACCAAACAAGGCAAAAATAATAACACCGCTGTTTCAAAGAAAGGATGATGTGATGGTTGTACACGAACTTAAAAATGATGTTTCTACCGTTAGAATCCACGATGAATGTTATGAAGCGGATTCCAAACGCTTAATGAACTCCGTTAGCAGAGTGGTGTCTGAGTCCTATAAACGCAGATACTTGTCAGAACCTAAAGCACAATCTGCCGTAGTTGTCTTATCAGACCCACAACCGATAACCGCAACGCTGCAGGCGTAAGTCTGCGGCGTTTACATATTTTACATACCCGACATCATTGATTCACTTTGGGTAAATGATTATAATTATAATTGAAAGGAGGCACCTTATGGAGCAATATGTTAAATATCTCCGAAAATCCCGCTTTGACCGTGATTATGCTGAGTTAAGTGTTGAGGACACACTAAAAAGACACGAAGCAATTCTTGACAAAGTTGCAGAGGACCGTGGATATTATATTGCTAAAACTTATTATGAGGTAGTCTCCGGTGAATCAATCGCCGCACGACCCGAAATCCAAAAATTACTCGAAGAAGTCAGTGCAGGCATTTATGCCGGAGTATTAGTAGTTGACCTTGAACGTCTCGCAAGAGGCAACGGTGCTGACCAAGCGTATATCAGCCAGGTCTTTCAGTATTCTTCCACCAAGATTGTTACACCGAGCAAGACTTACGACCCGTGCAACGAGTTCGATGAGGAATACTTTGAATTTGGTCTCTTTATGAGCCGCCGAGAGTATAAGACAATCAATCGCCGTCTTATCCGAGGCAGAGACAGCTCCGCATCCGAGGGAAAATACATTAACAGTATCGCTCCTTACGGATACACGAGAGTTAAGCTACCAAACGAAAAGGGCTACACTCTTGAACCTAACCCGGACGAAGCTCCGCACATCAAAACAATCTTTGAGATGTTTCTGAACCACGCAGGAACCAAGATTATCGCCAACCACCTTAATGACAACAATGTGCCGACCCGTCACGGCGACCTGTGGACTTATTGCACTATCAGCAATATTATCACAAATCCCGTCTATATGGGAAAGATTCGACGTGGATGGAGTCAGCAGATTAAAACCATTGAGAATGGCGAAGTCAAGAAGAAAATCAAGCGTAAGAAGAACATCGAAGATTACAACGTGTTTGAGGGGCTTCACGAAGCTCTCATCACCGAGGAACAGTTTATGCTCGCTCAGCAAATTCGTCTTGAAAAACAGCCTGCACCAAAGGTTAAGGACGAGTTTGAGCTGCAGAACGCTTTTGTCGGTCTGCTGTACTGTTCGACCTGTGGCAAGAGAATTGGCAGAACCACCAGTTCAAAATCCAGAGATTCACGAGCAAGATTCCGCTGTGTGAACAGTAGGAATTGCCACAACGTCAGCTCCGATTACGATGTGGTTGAAAAGGAAATCATTTCAGCCCTTCGGGAATGGCTCAAAGGTTATCGCATAAAGATTGATACCGTTGGGTACGCTAAAGACATCGAAGCTCTCAGAAATCAAAACAAGAAGTTTGCGACCGAGCTGCAGAAACTTAACGCTCAGTTGGAGAACGCATATAACCTTGTAGAACAGGGTGCATATACGCTTGAAATCTTCAAGAGCCGTCAAGAAAAGCTGAACGCTTCTGTAGCAGAGGTTAAGGCGAAAATCTCTGAAAACGAAATTACAATCGCCCGTATGGAACAGAGCGACAACGCAAAAGCAAACCTCATCCCTCAAACCGAAACTCTGTTAGCCAGCTATGATGAAATGACTAACGAGGAACGGAACGCATTACTCAAAGAAATCCTAAAGAAGATTGAATACAAAAAGGAAGCCAACGGGCAGATAGAAATTGACCTCTATCCTCGGCTTCCAAAAATTTAAGGCTATGTAGGTATCATCAGGTTACCTACATAGCTGTAGGTATCATAGATTGACACACACATGGGTGACTGCACCCACGATCTTTCCGTTCTGTAGAATCGGGCTTCCGCTCATCCCCTGCACGATCCCGCCGGTCTTGGCAAGCAGCACCGGATCAGTCACCGTCAGGGTAATATTCTGG
>Ga0129312_1000789_pt1 | contig 22947 bp, 10 predicted proteins | sample O827metagenome_FD_94434 | JGI IMG/M metagenome (GOLD analysis project Ga0129312, IMG submission 94434) | Orangutan group fecal microbial communities from Wisconsin, USA - O827 metagenome | ecosystem: Host-associated > Mammals > Digestive system > Large intestine > Fecal | place: USA: Wisconsin... | reverse complement strand
TTCCTCTTACTATAGAGTCATCTACAAGTACGACACGCTTGCCCTTGACAGCTGTAGGTACCGGATTAAGCTTGATCCTTACCTTATCCTCACGATTAGACTGTCCCGGCTCAATGAAGGTACGTCCCATATATTTATTCTTGATAAATCCGAGCTCAAACGGAATACCCGATTCCCTTGCAAATCCAAGCGCAGCATCAAGTCCCGAATCAGGAACGCCGACAACAACATCAGCCTCTGCCGGATGTGACTTGGCAAGAAAGGCTCCTGCCTTAAGTCTCGCATCATGTACCGATACTCCGTCTATGATGGAATCCGGTCTTGCAAAATAAATATACTCAAAGACGCACATAGATGTTTCGCTCTGCTTGCAATGAGTCTTGATAGAATGAGGTCCTGTCTTATCTATAAGCAGTATCTCACCCGGCTCTATATCTCTTACGAAATGAGCGCCGACTGCATTAAGCGCACAGCTCTCTGATGCAATGATATAGCTTCCGTCGTCTCTGATACCGTAGCAAAGCGGTCTGAAGCCTCTCTTGTCACGTACGCCGATGAGCTTGGTCGGTGACATTACTATGAGTGAAAATGCTCCGTCAATAGTCTTGATCGCAGATTCCACAGCAGCCTCAATAGAAGGACATACAAGTCTCTCCTTGGTTATCTCGTAGGCAATGACCTCGGTATCGCTGGTCGTATGGAATATAGCTCCGCCAAGCTCAAGACTGCGCTTAAGCGTTGCGGCATTGGTAAGGTTACCGTTATGTACTATTGACATAGGTCCCTTGACATGGTTGACCTGCATAGGCTGGCAGTTTTCTCTGATACGTCCGCCTGTAGTACCGTAACGCACATGTCCTATAGCCATGTTGCCCTGACCGAGAGACTTAAGCACATTATGTGTAAATACCTCGTTGACCAGACCAATATCCTTGTGGGTATGCAGTACACCGTCATCATTTACGGTAATACCGCAACCCTCCTGGCCTCTGTGCTGCAGGGCATAGAGACCGTAATAAACCGTCGAAGCAACATCTGCGGTATCCGGAGAATAAATTCCGAATACACCGCATTCCTCATGAAGCTTGTCCGCACCAAAATCATTATTCATTGCAATATCGTTCTTAGGCATTTTCATTTACACGTTCCCTATTGTTTAATGATGCTTCGATAAGTCCCTTGAAGAGAGGATGAGCCTTGTTAGGACGGCTCTTGAACTCAGGATGGAACTGAACTCCGATGAAGAAGTCATTCTCCGGGATCTCAACAGTCTCAACTATATAGTCATCCGGTGAGGTACCGCTGACAACAAGTCCTGTATCAAGCAGCAGTCTGCGGTATTCATTGTTGAACTCATATCTGTGACGATGACGCTCTGATATCTCCTCAGACTGATAGCAGCGGTACATCTGAGTATCCTTCTTAACATGGCAAGGATATGCACCGAGACGGAGTGTACCTCCCTTTGCAACCTCATCATTCTGATCCGGAAGGAAGTCGATTACCTTGTTTGTGGAATCCGGATTGAACTCACGTGAATTAGCATCGGTAAGTCCTGTCACATAGCGTGCAAATGCGATAACCGCGATCTGCATGCCAAGGCATATACCGAGATATGGAACATTATGTGTTCTGCAATAATTAGCCGTATATACCATTCCGTCGATACCACGGTTGCCGAAGCCGCCCGGAACGATTATTCCGTCGCAGCCCTTAAGCTGCTCTGCTACATTCTCGGCTGTTATCCCTTCAGAATCGATCCACCGGATATCAACATTGGCATTGTTTGCATAACCCGCATGACGAAGTGCCTCGGCAACCGAAAGATATGCATCATGAAGCTGAACATACTTTCCAACAAGACCGATGGTAACATTCTTGCTGCTGTTATGAATGGTATCAAGCATATTGTTCCACTCTGTCATGTCGATGTTAGGAGCATCGATACCAAGCTCACGGCATACGATAGATGAGAAATTGCTCTTCTCAAGCATTATCGGAGCCTCATAGAGTACAGGCAGTGTCATATTCTCGATAACACAGTCCTTCTTGACATTGCAGAACAAAGATATCTTGTTGAAGATAGACTCCTCAAGCGGCTCATCCGCACGAAGAATAATAATATTAGGGTTGATTCCCATGCCCTGAAGCTCCTTGACGGAATGCTGTGTAGGCTTGGACTTATGCTCGTCCGAACCGCTGAGGAACGGAACAAGAGTAACGTGAATAAAGAGAGAATTCTCGCGTCCTACTTCGAGAGATACCTGACGTGCAGCCTCAAGGAAAGGCTGTGACTCGATATCACCGATAGTTCCGCCGATCTCTGTGATGACTACGTCTGCATCGGAGGTCTTACCTACCTGATAAACGAATTCCTTGATTTCATTTGTGATATGAGGAATTACCTGTACCGTCGATCCGAGATACTCGCCTCTTCTCTCCTTGTTAAGTACATTCCAATATACCTTACCTGTGGTAAGGTTGGAGAACTTGTTAAGGTTTTCATCGATGAATCTCTCATAGTGTCCGAGGTCAAGATCTGTCTCGGCTCCGTCGTCCGTAACATAAACCTCACCATGCTGGTAAGGGCTCATTGTTCCGGGATCAACATTGATATACGGATCAAGCTTCTGTGCTGCTACCTTAAGTCCTCTTGCCTTCAAAAGACGGCCCAAGGATGCTGCAGTGATGCCTTTTCCGAGTCCCGACACCACTCCTCCTGTTACGAAAATGTACTTTGTTGTCTTCATAAGAATAACCCCTGTAATCTATCTCTAAATTATAATATTAACCTACTTATGCATCATAAGTCCTAATGATGCTCTCCGCAACCTCACGGCGCGAAATTCGTGCATCCATGGCACGTTTTTCTATAAAATAATGAGCATCCTGTTCACTCATATTCATTTTATCTATAAGCAGCCATTTTGCACGGTTGACCGCACGTATATCCGCCATCTTTTCCTTAAGCGATTTGTTCTTGGTCTCCATTTTCTTCAGTCTTACGCTAAGCGTAGCCAGCAGTCTCACAGATCCGTAAAATGCCTGTCTTGCATTGGGCTTTGCCAGTACCAGAGCTCCTACATCCTCAACATCATAGGCCGCCTTGTCCGCAATATCTGCCTTGACCAGGAGCATTACACCCATGGGAAGCTCTGCTGCGGATCTTGCAAGCTCTATACCGAATTCATCACTGAGAGGCGTATCTATAATGAGTATATCCGGCGGAGTCTCTATCAGCAAGCGTCTTGCTTCTCCCGCCGAGCCGCATAGTTCGAGTGAAAATTCCGACTGAGGAAGCAAAGCCGTGAAATATTCAAATGTTTTGGTGCCTGCGGATACTAAAAGTATTTTGTGGCAGGATTTTAATAAGCTCATATATCTCCGATTCCCGAATAATTACAACAGTTTTAAAAAGTTCTCCGGAAGAACCGAATTGATAAATTCGCTGTTCTTGGCAAGTTCAATTGCCTCCGAGAGATAATCCGGGAGCTTATCAAGTCCGGCTTTGGCAGCAGTCTCTCTATCTGTGAGATCTGCATCTACTGGAGCCGGAAGCTCGAGCTTATTATTGATTCCGTCAAGGCCAGCACGTATCAGCAGTGCAAACGCAATATACGGGTTTGCCGAAGGATCTGCGGAACGCAGTTCAAAGCGCTTATATGCTCCGTTTGCGGCAGGAATACGTATAAGCTGTGAACGGTTCTGATGTGACCATGAGATATACTTAGGTGCCTTCAGCTCTCCGAGACGCTTGTAGGAATCCTCTGAAGGGTTAAGGTAAACCGAGAGTTCCTTGATATGAGCAAGTACACCTGCCATAAAGTAACGGTTGATCTCTTCGCTGTCTCCTCCGTCAAGTCTGTTGACAGAGATATTGATGTGCAGACCGTTTCCTTCATGATCCGAAAGAGGCTTCGGTGAAAAATCGGCAACAAGTCCGTTCTGAGCGGCTATGGCATGAACCACGGTAACAAAATTAAGCGCATTATCCGCGGCGGTCATTGCATCAGAGTGGCGGAAATCCACCTCATTCTGTCCCGGTCCCTCTTCATGATGTGATGTCTCCGGATGCATCCCCATATCCTTGATGGTAAGTACTATATCACGGCGTACATTCTCTCCCTTGTCATACGGCGCCACATCAAAATATCCGGCATTATCAAGAGGTTCTCTTGTCGGCTGCCCCTTTTCATCCGTATTGAAGAGATAAAACTCAAACTCTGTACCTATGAAAACACTGAGTCCGATATCCGCAGCCGCTCTTATGGCACTGCCCAATATGGCTCTGCTGTCTTTGTTGAAGGGTGTACCGTCCGGATAACGTATCTCACAGAACATCCTTACTACCTTGCCGTGGAAGGATCTCCATGGCAGAACAGTAAGTGTAGACGGAATCGGGAATAAAAACAGATCCGACTTAACAACATTAGTGAATCCGGCTATAGCAGATGCATCAAATGATATGCCGTCGCTGAATGCACGCGGAAGCTCATCCGGCGGAATAGCTATATTCTTCTGACGTCCGTAAGCATCCGTGAATGCCAGTCTGATAAATCTGACATCTTCCTGCTCTATAAAATCCATGACTTCTTCATAGGAATAACCCATTGTCCGCTGTGCTCCTCTCATATGAAAACCAGGCAATAATTGAAATTAGAAAGAAAGGATGTTCATATGTATAAGCGTTTATATCGCCTGAAACAGAACATCCCATTTCATTTTGTCATTCTACATTGCCGTAATTTCTTTGTCAACGAGTGACTCAAATTGCACTTATACAAAAAATTTTCGTTAAATTTCAAAAGCTGCTTGACACGTTTTTTTGACAGTGCTATAAAATTGCACATCAGACAAAGGAGTCGCAGATACGAGATCGTATCAGCGGCTTTTTTCTTTATCCGGGTACTTTCCCATGATAATCTGATACAGCTTATCTGTGTTTCCTGTCACTTAGACTTTCGGAGCACAGCATTTTCAGACAAATATGCAAAGATCCACAGGCGACAACAAGGGAGTTGTTATACGGTGCAGCCGTATGCTCTCATGCTGTCGTCTTTTTTATTCCGGAAGGAGAATGAACTTATGAGTAAAGTTACCGACACCTTCGGTTCTAAGGTATTCAACGATGCCGTCATGAGAGAGCGTCTTCCAAAAGACACTTACAAATCGATCCAGAGAACCATCAAGGAAGGCAAGCGTCTCGATTCCGAGACCGCAACAGTAGTCGCAAGTGTTATGAAGGATTGGGCTGTAGAGAACGGCGCAACACATTACACACACTGGTTCCAGCCTATGACAGGCGTTACTGCAGAGAAGCATGACAGTTTCGTTTCACCTGCTTCTGACGGCAGAGCCATCATGGAGTTTTCCGGCAAGGAGCTCATGAAAGGTGAGCCGGATGCATCTTCCTTCCCTTCCGGAGGTCTCAGAGCTACATTTGAGGCAAGAGGTTATACAGCATGGGATGCTACCTCTTACGCATTTATCAAGGAAAATGCACTCTGTATTCCGACAGTGTTCATCTCCTACGGCGGTGAGGCTCTTGACCAGAAGACAGCACTCCTTCGTTCTATGGAAGCCATTAACAAACAGGCCCTTCGCGTACTTAAGCTTTTTGGTAATGACAATGTAACTTCCGTTAAGACTAATGTAGGTCCGGAGCAGGAGTATTTCCTTGTAACCAAGGAGATGCATGACCAGCGTAAGGATCTTATCTATACAGGACGTACACTCTTCGGTGCAAGAGCACCTAAGGGACAGGAGCTTGACGATCATTACTTCGGAAGCATCAAGACAAGAGTCCTTGAGTTCATGAAGGATGTCGATGAGGAGCTCTGGAAGATGGGCGTATTCGCCAAGACAGAGCATAACGAGGTTGCTCCGGCTCAGCATGAGCTTGCCTGCCTCTACAATACTTCCAATATCTCTTGTGATTTCAACCAGATCACTATGGAGATCCTTCAGAAGACCGCTAAGAAGCATGGTCTTGTATGTCTCCTTCACGAGAAGCCGTTTGCAGGAGTAAACGGAAGCGGAAAGCATAACAACTGGTCAATGTCTACCGACACAGGAATCAACCTCCTTGAGCCGGGTGATACTCCTTATGAAAATGCGCAGTTCCTGCTATTCTTAAGCGCCGTTATCAAGGCTGTTGATGAGTATCAGGATCTCCTCAGGATATCGGTATCTTCTGCTGCCAACGATAACAGACTCGGAGGCAACGAGGCACCGCCGGCAATCATGTCAATGTTCATCGGTTCCGACTTAAGCGAGGTACTTGATGCCATTGAAAATGACACTGCTTACGACAGCAAGGAAAAGGATCTGCTTAAGATCGGTGTTCATACTATACCTAAGCTTGCAAAGGATGCGACAGATCGTAACAGAACATCACCGTTCGCATTTACAGGAAACAAGTTTGAGTTCCGTATGCCGGGTTCGGCAAGCTCACTTTCATGTGCAAATACCGTTATCAATACGGCAGTTGCAGAGGAGCTTAAGGAATTTGCGGATGAACTTGAGGGTGCAGAGGACTTTGAGACAGCACTCCACGAGATCATCAAGAGGACCATCAAGGAGCATAAGCGTATCATCTTCAACGGTGACGGTTATGATGAGTCATGGGTCAAGGAGGCAGAGTCAAGAGGTCTGCTTAATCTCAAGACTACTCCGGATGCACTTGCTCATTTCCTTGATCCTAAGAATGTCAAGCTCTATGCAACTCACAATGTTTACTCGGAGGTCGAGCTTAAGGCAAGATATGAGATCCTTATGGAGAACTACACCAAGGTGCTCAATATCGAAGCACTTACCATGCTTGATATGACAAACAAGGATATCCTTCCTGCAATGAGCAGGTACACAACAGCTCTTGCACAGGCATGCACAGAAAAGACTATCGTATCCGCCAATATCGACCGCGTATACGAGAAGGACATGCTCAGAAGGATCACAGCTATGATGACTGCCATGTACAAGCAGGCCAAGAAGCTTGAGGCAGATCTCTTTGAGGCTAAGTCAATTACAGACATCACAGATCTCGGCAACTTCTACAAAGATACTATCCTTCAGGATATGAAGGAGCTTCGTATTCCGGCAGATGAGATGGAGATGATCGCCGATGCCAAGTATTGGCCTTATCCTTCATACGGACAGATGCTTTTCTCAGTCCGTTAATAATCTAAAGCACAAAGTCGATAGCCCGGAGTGGTTATCCTGCCCTGCATGACAGACCGGGACTTTTGCTTATATATGTTTACCCTTTCATAAATAACCCTGAAAAAAGCCCTCACGGCAGCCACCGTGAAGGCTTTTTTCTATTTTTGTTATGATGCTTCGTTTCCTGACAACTCCATAATAATATGAGAATTGGTCTTTATAAATTCATCCCAATATTTCAATTCTTCAGCATCATAACCATGATTAACATACTTATACCCGGGAAGCAGACATGCCAAGTTCTTAAATCCACCTTCAATCGGTGTCTCAATATAGACCTGTACTGTTCCATCTTTCCGTCTTCCGGAATATGTAACTTCAGTATCATCATTAAATGTCATATATGGATATTTCATATAACTCATTTTCCTTTGCTGTAATAATGCTTATCGATTAGCTCACGCTTCATAATGAGTACATAGAAAACTCTGCCGTAGTAGCTGTGGTCTACTATCCTGCCGTGATCGAATACCTTGATATGAGAGCCGTCCTTTCTCACAAGTGTGAAACTTACATAATCATTGGAATCTGCATCATCCGCGTTGATCTGTCTCCAGATGCTTTCTTCGATATCCTTTTGCTCAGATTCCTTGATAAGCTTACGGAAGCTGCGTCCCGTATATGCAAAAAATTCTTCCATATCATTGCAGCCCGCAAGTTTGATCATTTCATTGTTTGCAAACAAAAGTTCGTCATCATTGGGATCCGCCTTATAGATAAGGAAGGCCCCGGGAAGGTGTACCGAAACATCCTTGAGTGCAAAGCCAAGCTGAGTCCTTATCTCATCAGGACCGTTCTCATATATGGTAAATCCGTTTTTTCCTCTCAGCTTAATCTCATACAGCGCCGCATCCGCATATCGCAGGAGCTCTTCTCTTGTCCTCGCCTGCTTCGGATATTCCGCGTATCCGAGCGATATGGTAAAGCTATGCTGCTCATTTTTATTTAAAAAGCTCATGTGCAGCTTCGTAAACTCTTCCAGCTTATTATGAGCGGTTTCACCGGTATGATTCGGAATAAATGCAACAAACTCATCGCCTCCGTTTCTTCCTATTACGGCATCCGTCGGAAAATATTCCTTCATATAAGAAGCAAGGCATCGCAACGCCTCATCTCCGGCCTCATGCCCATATATATCATTGATAAACTTAAAATCATCAATATCAAGTTCGGCAACGATGCAATTTTTATCCGGATTATTTTTCAAGTATTTTTTTAATACTTTATCAAATCCGCTTCGATTATAGATACCGGTCAGCTTATCTGTTTCTGCCAGAAGCTTAAAATGTTTTCTTCTGTCTTCTAATAAGAGTGCCGTGAATGTAAGTGCAACAAGAAGTATCAGGATCACGTTACCGCCGAATAATACGATCTTTCCTAAGCCGTCTTTATCACCTATCCATCCTTCCTTCTGTGTTATCTGCAATTCCCAGGTATCTCCGTCTACGGTAAAATGATATTTGACAGGATCAATCAATTCCACTCCTGAGCTGTATATCTCCACATATTCATCATCCCAAGGAGCAAGTGTCTTCAGCAGCATATAGTCATATCCGAAGCTCTCCAAGACCTTTAATGATTCCGAAAATATATCCGGAACGCGGATGATCACTACAGTGAAGCCCCAGAACTCTCTTGTACCGTTTTTATTCAAGAATACAGGATTACGTACTGCGATCCCTCTTCCTCCCTGCTTTAACTCAAACGGTCCCTGCATGACAGGAATGTCATGTTCCATAGCATAAGCTGCATATCTGCTCCTTACTTCATCATTAAAGAGATCTATCTTACCTGCTTCGTTGCCTTTCTCGGGATATATATCGGTAACTACACCTGCCGGCGCAAGCTGAATACTCTGGATCGAATCATTCATGAGATTTGCGGCTATCTCATCAAATTTATCACAGCTTCCGTCTTCACTGATGATGATCTGCTCCAAGGTATCTGTAATATGTGTTCCGGTTTTGATATCTTCAATTATCCTATCCGAATATGCCATTGCATTTACTTCGGAAAAGCCTCTGCGTGCCTCGGCCTCATGTTGACCGATATTATTCACAGCAATTCCTATCAATATACTTCCGAGCAATATCTCTGCAATCGGTAATGCCAATAGCTTAATATATCTTATTACTTTATTATTTTTCTCATTATTCATTGATCCGAACTTCCTTTTTGACAGCGTAATATATAAATTATAACTCTTGTCACGCATAACAAATAACAGAAAACCTTACTTGTATATAAAAAAGGGCAGTATGGCAAACTGCAAGCAGCTTCGAAGCCGACTGCACTCCGGCTTTAATCGACTTATCGATTAAATACGGATAGCTTCGTACTTCGTACTCTCGCTGCTCACGCCTTCTTCTTTGCAAGTCCCGGAATGTCACCGACACCGTTAAGAACCATGCTTGGGCGATATGCATAGGTACTGAGGGTCTCTCTTGTAGAAACACCTGAAAGTACCAGTACCGTAGACATGCCGCTCTCCATGCCGGAAATGACATCTGTATCCATACGGTCTCCGATCATTACCGCTTCCGCAGAATGGCAGCCAAGCTTACGAAGACCTGTACGCATCATCAACGGATTGGGCTTGCCGCAGAAGTAAGCCTTTTTGCCTGTTGCTATCTCGATAGGTGCGATCAATGCACCGCAGGCAGGCGCGATTCCATTCTCGATAGGGCCGGACACGTCGGAGTTCGCACCGATAAGCTTAGCTCCACCCATTACCAGATTGGTCGCCTTGGTAAGAGTATCGAGCGAATAAGTACGTCCCTCACCTACTATAACAAAGTCAGGATTGACATCATTCATAGTCATGCCTGCATCATAAAGGGCATTTAAGAGTCCTGCCTCTCCTATTGCAAAGACGGAACAGCCCGGTGCCTGCTGCTTTAGAAAGGCTGCCGTTGCCAGTGCGCTGGTATAAAAATGCTCTTCCGATACATCAAGTCCCATACGCGCAAGCTTCTGATTAAGCTCCCTCGGCGTGTAGCCGCTGTTATTCGTAAGGAAGAGATACTCCTTTTTCTCATCCTGCATCCACTTTATGAATTCCAGTACTCCCGGAAGAATATGATTGCCGTGATAGATAACACCGTCCATATCACAGATGAAGCCCTTGATCGCATTAAAATCAATATTTGTAAAATGTTCCATAGCATCTGCCTTTCGTATATATTTCCTAATTTCCACCCGTATAATTTGTCACTCTTTACATTATATACATAACATGTCGGAATTGTACGTTCAATACATTATGACAGATTTTACTTAATATTCACATGATCTTAGCCGCATATACAAATCAGCACTAAATACGGTCACCACGAATATAGACTTTGATGTTGTATCCTTCATCTTAGCGGTCATTTTGCCACTTTAAAAAAATGTGAAAAGTGAAAGTGCCTGCGACATTCTTCTCACTCGCTCAAGTAAGCATCCCGCGGAGCGTTTTATATTTCATAGGATGCAATTCTCTAAAAAAGCTCGCAAGTCCCCATTTTACCGGGCTTTGCGAGCTTTTAAATATTATTCGAATTCTACGGTTCCTGTAGGCTTCGGTGTGAAGTCATAGAGCACACGGTTGATGCCCGGAACTTCGTGAGTGATACGGTCTGTAATATGAACCATCAGCTCATGAGGTATCTCGGCAACGGTTGCCGTCATAACATCTATAGAGCATACTGCACGAACGATACAGCACCACTCGAAGGCACGCTTACCGTCCTTGATTCCGGTAGATCTGAAATCCGGAACAACGGTGAAATACTGCCATACCTTTTCTGCAAGTCCGTTCTTATCAAATTCCTCACGAAGGATAGCATCTGACTCACGTACCGCTTCCAGACGATCACGTGTAATAGCGCCCGGACAACGAACTCCGAGTCCCGGTCCCGGGAACGGCTGACGGTAAACCATGCTGTGCGGAAGACCAAGCTCCTCACCTACAACTCTTACCTCATCCTTGAAGAGTATCCTTACCGGCTCTACAAGCTCAAACTTCATATCTTCCGGAAGTCCTCCGGCATTATGATGTGCCTTGATGCCTTCCTCAGACTCAAGTATATCCGGCCAGATAGTACCCTGTGCAAGGAACTCTATTCCGTCAAGCTTTCTTGCTTCTTCGGCAAATACCTCGATAAACTCTCCGCCGATGATCTTTCTCTTTGTCTCTGGATCATCAACTCCTGCAAGCTTATCAAGGAAGCGGTCTGTTGCATCCACATAGATCAGATTGGCATTCATCTGATTACGGAACACTTCAACTACCTGCTCAGGCTCTCCCTTGCGAAGAAGACCGTGGTTAACATGAACACATACCAGCTGCTTGCCGATTGCCTTGATTAAAAGTGCTGCCACTACAGATGAATCAACTCCTCCGGAAAGTGCAAGAAGTACTTTCTTGTCACCTACCTGCTCCTTGATCAATGCGATCTGCTCGTCGATGAACGACTTTGCAAGCTCCGGTGTTGTAATTCTCTCCATGTCTGCCGGACGTCTGATTTCAGCTACGTTCATTTTAAAACTCCCCCCGTTTTGCTTATCAATCACTGTTTCTTATTTCAAACTGCTCTCAAAAATAAGAAATTTTTGTGAAAATATTATAGCATATTATGACAGTATTTAAAGCAAAAGAGCCGCGCACCACAAGTATAAACCATTGGCACTACGACTCTTTTACAGTAAATCGTATAATTGCTGTTTGTGTTTGCTTAAAGCCGATCCGACTACTGCTGCTATACGCGGCAGTTCACATTTTGCTTCACTGCCCTATCCATACGCCGTCATTGTCGACGCGGTAGCCGTCAGGTGTAACGGTATTTCTAAGCAATGCACCCATAATGCCGCTGCCCTCCGCCTCAGAGAAGTAATACCACTTGCCGTCGATCAGTTGCCAGCCGATCAGCATCATGCCTCGTGTACCGTCGGAGTTCGGGTTCAGATAGTAGCTGCTGCCATCGGCATCCTTTATCCAGCCTGTAAGCATCTTGCCGCCCGGTCCGAACTTAAACCAACCGTATCTCTTCTGCCTCTTTTCTTCATCGGCATAAGGATTATAGATGCATACCCAACGCTCCTTTATCAGTGTCTGAGCTGCCAGGTAGCTCCATGAACCGTCGTCATTCTGTATCCAGCGGCCGCTTCGTTCTACCCAGCTTGGAAGTCCCATCGCACTAAGTTCCGAGACATAATCGGATGACGAATTCCGTACCGGTTTAGTTTTTGAACCACCGTCACTTCCTCCGCTGACATTGACAATAATTGTGTCCTTAAGCAGCAGATCAGGACTGTAGACCTCGATAGTGCAGCTTCCGTTTCCGACTGCCGTGATCGTACCCTTATCATCCACACTTGCTACCTTGCTGTCAGAACTGATGTAACGAAGATCGGTACACAGACCATCCCACGGCGCACACTGAACCTTAAGCGTCTGCTGTGCCTTCACCGACATGTCTATGCTCTCCGTTCCGTCCTCAATATCGAGCAGTACCGGTTCTGAGCTGTAAATATCTCCGTAGGTATTTCTGACTACCGTACCATCCTGCACAGCCGCAAGCTCCAGATCTATACGGCCAAAGCCGTTCCAGTCCTCGATCTTTGGTGTGAAGCGAAGCACCTCCTCCTTGGATTCGCCGGATGCCAGTGCCGGGATCTGAATGCTTCCGAGCAGACGGGTCTTATCCGCACCATCGAGTGCATACGCTACTACCTCACACGGTGTCGACGCCGCATTGCCGATATTACTGATCTCAAACGGGATGACAGCCTCATCTTTGTCAAATGTCACCTCTTCCATATCAAGTGCAATTTTTGCTTCCGACTTAAGTTCAATTTCCGCCGTGGTCTCGGCTGCTGTTGTAGTAGCCTTCTCGGCAACAATGAGTTTGATTGATTTTCCGTTCAGATCTCCGTCCGGTACCTCCCATGGAATCTGAACCGTGGCAGACTCGTTAGTATCGAGTATGCGGTCAATGACTCCACTTTTATACAGTTGCGCCAAGCTCGTTCCGTTTTCCATGAGTTCCGCCTCTACTGTGAAGCCCTTTGCCTCCAGCAGTCCGGCATTGACAACATCAAATGTAATTGTCGAGGTCTCGCCGGCGATCATGTGGCTATCCATGTCAATAGAGACATCATCAATATCAAGCGATCCGCCGCGTTCGAAGTCGATCTCCACAAGTGCATTCTGACCGAACTGAATGTGCCCGTCATCATCTATCCACTGCTTATAGAAATCCGACAATAAGGTGATACTTCCATCGGTATCCATAGTGAGTGTGAAATCATCGATAACCTGATTGAGGTCTGTTATGCAGACTGCATCGGTAAAGCCCCATGCACTGTCGGAATGATGACCGGTGCCTTCACCGCCACCAGTACCGGTGGATGTACTGCCACCTGCTCCGCCTGTCGCACCTATAGTTCCGCTGCCGCCTGTGGTTCCACCGCTTCCGGATGTTCCGCTCGTGTCCTTTGCCATACGGTAGCGACGACCATAGAGTTCTACTGTTGCTTCCTCGATCTCCGGTCCGAAATCGGTATAGAACACATAGAGATCTCTTCCGTCACCGGCAATCGTATAATCATCGATGGAGCTGCTGTGTTCCTCATTCTCCTTGAGACGTGTTTCCACATTACGGAAATCGCCATTATTGATTGCCTCATAGTAGCTTCCCCTATATTCATATTCCGTACCGGAGCTACTACCCGGGCTACTATCCGGTAATTTATCCTTAAGCCCAAGCTGCTCTGCAGTTTTCTTGTACCAGTTGTAATCCGGCGTTCCATGCTTCTCATAATATGCACCGTCGGCCTCGCTGTACTTGTCTCCTATCTCCGCGGTATGGAAGAGAGATTCAATCAGTCCGCTTACATCAAGGAGCTCCAGCATCTCACCGTCCTCGGTCCAGCTCAGCACGAGTCTTCCGTTAACCTTCGTAAGCTTCGGCACTGCCTGACACTTCTCAGCACTTCCTATCTTGATAGGATAGTAATTCTTGGAATTCTTCACATCGACATCGCAGAGCCCAAGGTAAAGCTGTCGGTCACCTGTCTTTAGATCATCATCATTATCGAGTGTAAATGCAGTTACAAGATAATCTGTACCATCAATTCGTATGCCATCGGTTTGATAATCAATAACCAGCGGGTCGGTCTTATCCTCGTTCTTAATCACTACAAATTCGTTCTTCTCAACGACAGGATCAGTGTCTATATTCAATGTTGCCCGCATGGCGGTTGAATAGCCCTTGCTGAGATCTGACAATTCTTCCAGCTTCGTAAGCCCCGAGATATCTCGTGCGACATAGGTGCAGTATACCTTATCTCCCACCGTGCAAAGTGACGGTGCTTGAAGATAGAAATTACTCAAATCCGAAGAAGAAATTTTAAACTCACTCCGATTCAACGGTGAAATCCGGAACTCCTTACCAAGCTTATTATCTTTCGCATTATATACGATACCGCTGATATTGAAGGCATTGAACTTTTTCTTATATGCATCCATAGTCTCCTGATCATTATTACCCTCGATCTTCTCTGATGCATCCATCCATGCGATCACTACCTTGTCACCCACAACAGTCAGTGCCGGCATGGAATCATAGCTTCCGTCAGTGTCCAGCGCCACAGGATTACTCCAGTGTCTGCTTTTCTTATCTCCGATGGTGTAGTACAGACGAGACGAATCGCCATCAGGTGAAGCAGCTATGAATACCGCAAAATAACGTCCGTCAGGAAGCATGACCATCTCAGGTCTTGTTCGTGACGCCGCCTTATCCATGAGTGTCTGCATATGTACCGGTGTCGGCTGTGCATTGGCACCGCCTGAACGCTCAAAGCCACTCATATCATCAGAGCCCATGTCGTAGCGCCTGAAGGTGATCTCGTCTCCGCCGCCTTCGGCATATGCCTCTTCATATGCATCATTCAATGAAAATGCTGCTGCCGCCGCTTCTTCATCCTCTTCCGATATTGCATTCAGTGAGAATGCAGCGGCATTCGAGCCTTCAGTGCCTTCCGCCGAAGCATTCACTGCAAGTGTATCTCCGTATTCCTTAGTTATCAGATTATTGAAGTACTCAACCTTAGTTCTGCCTGCATAGTTGCCCCAGCCCTGAGATATCTTTGCGATATCAACATCCATGCTGAGCAGAACAAGATCGAAGCCTATGCCTCCTGCCGCATTAAGGATGATTCCGTATGGATCGGCAGAAACATTGTCCTTCACAAGCTGCAGCTTCATCAATACGCTTACATAGCCGCGCGCACTGAGCACACCGCACAGGCCGGCTCCCACCTGCACCTTAGCCTTCACGACAGAATCCAGCTCGACCAGGAAATCACCACCCGAGAATATATTCTGTACATTTCCGCTATAGGCATTGAAGTCACCCTCATTATACGCATTTTTACCCTCCGGGCAGACTCCGCCCATGGTAAGATCCACCTCGACACCGCCTGACAGATTCAGGAAGCACGGCACATAACCTACCATGGTATAGAAGGTTTTTGATGCATCCAGTGCACCGCCGACGGTAACAGCTGTAGTTGCAAGTACATATTCCTTCTTCACCGGATCATACAGGAATTCAAAGCCCAAATTGAAGATCACACGAACATTGATGTAGCCTTGCGTCTTCGTCATATTCGCGCGTTCGTTCTTCGCTTCCGTAAGCTTACGATCACGAAGCTCGTTGCTGCGTGCCTGCCTTTCATCGTAAGCAATGACACTATTCAGCTCCTCTATCGAAAGATCGCGATCTTCTGCCTCAACCATCATGCGGATCTGATCCGCACTTGCACCGGCATCTGCCGCATCCTTACCTGCTGCGATTGCTTCCTTTTTCAGCTTCTGCGTCTTCTGAACAGACTTCTGATAGGTCTTCACAGCGTCTGCCTTCTGCTTCGCTGTCATCGAGCCGGCGTCCTTCAGCATCATATCGAAATTGATATTCAGCGAGAATCCGGTTCCGTTCGGATAGTCAAGTCTGGAGAAATTAAGGATGCCGCTCTGTGCGGTACTCTTAGCAGCACCGAGAAGAGGAATATTTACCTCACCCATAGCCCCATCTATATTAAATTCCTTCGGAGCGATCACCTCATTTTCCACATAGCTTACGAGTCCCGTGTCAACCGTCGGATAGGTGATAGCGACGGATTGTGCTGTATCTCCCACCGTCACACTGCGCTTTTCCTTATCCACGATATACACCGTGATACGATCTCCGTTATGAAGATTCGTAAGCATTGACGGGATAGTCGCAGTGAATACATTAGAGCCTGCCGCTGTGGCCTTTGCTTCATAGCTTGCTTCGGCACCGGTGACCGTCCGTACGGTAAATACAAGCTTATCTATGCTGCGTTTCTTTTGATCCACTATTGCCGTCAGCTTCAGATTATCGTCGAAACAGCGCACCTGATTCTTACGAAGATCGGTCTTCTGCCTGCTCTCCGACTTATCATAATCATAGGAAATCGATGTCACCACCGGCGCGGTGATAGGGTAGTGTATCTCTATCATACCTGCATCCACGCTGCGAATATTTGTAATTTTATCGAGTGTACCGCTGCCGAATACAAAATCCGCTACCTGTGCATCATCCATGCCGTTATCTATCAGCAGACTGATACGGTCTCCTTCCTTAGCCTTGATTCCTGCCAGACTGATGATGCCGGTGTTATCTGCAGTCGCAGACTGAAGCTGCACATGGCTGATTCCTTTCGTCTTAAATTCACCGTTTGCCAGCGAAACGGCATATCCCTCTGCAGGATTGGTCTGCGGAGCCAGTCCTGTTTCACGTATGGTCTTTACACGTGCCACTACAGTTCCGCTGAGACTGTATTCCGCAAGCTCGCTCTTCTTAACCTTCTCGATTCCTATCTTCAGGACATTATCAGCGGTATTGCTGCGCAGAATAAAGCTGTAGCCCTGCGTCTGATATTTCTTGCCCGTCATCCGATCTGTGATTACCGGACGATATACATAATTAGTATCGGAAGGTGTACCTGTCACAAGTACACGGACGGTACATGCGGCACCGATCGATGGCTGCATCATCTTAGTCCAGCTGCTCTCTTCCGGATTCAGATTGATGATATTCTTGCCCTTAAGGTATGTACCGTTCAGCTTGTCCTGCGGGATCAGGTTCTCAATGCTGAGATTCTTTCTTGCCTCCTCAGATTCAAACTCTATCTCTACATGATTGTCATTCTTGGCAAGCAGCGGACGTATCACATAATTCTTATCTGCGCGCAGCGTGAAGTAATGGGTATCACGTATGCTGTTAAAGTGTACGCCTCCGTCATCTGAGATCTCAAAGCCTGTGACACGGTAATTTCGGTCATCGGATACCGCACTAAGATCCAGAGTATCACCTGCGTGGAAGACCTTGGCACTTCCTACAGCTGGAAGACCGGTATCTGTAAAATGCGCATTAGTACTTACTCCGCCCGCATCCGGTGCCGCCACACTGACTTTAACATCTGTGTACGCCACGGTCGGCTTAAAGCTCAGCTTCTGGTAATACGACGCATCAGGACTGTCGCTGTCGTGATATGTTGTCTTCTGAATACTCTCGATCCAGTTCACGAAATACTTATCCATGACTATGGTATCGAGATGAGCTGTCGCACGTTCCTTTACCGTCTTAACGGCTTCCTTTGATAGATCTATGGCATCACTGTTGACGCTCTTTCCGACCATACTGTCAAGATAATTCAGATAGCCAGACGGATAATCGACAGTGACCTTTTTATTGTTATCATCCGGAGAAATGGTGATCGTATATCCCGTGATGGTGCCGAAGATACCGTCTACGCCATTGATAGTATTTTTATTAAGCGTGAAGACTATGTTTGCATCATCTGTATCTACATTCGTATAGATATTTCTGCTGTCGATATGTCCCGGCTCTATGATCTGTGCTCCGCACTCCATCTTCACCTGCATAGGTACAGAAGCCGGCGCTCCGAGGAAGGACTTTTTATCGGGATTTTCGACATTGACACGATACTTTTTATACATTGCGGCAATACCGTAGAATTGCATATAGCTCTTCGGTGTCATTGTTTTCCAGTCATCAACTGCATAGACGATGGCCTCGATATTATCCGCGATGTTCTGCACTTTTACCGCAGCCCCGCTCGAAAGCTCTTTGCCGAATTTGTCATTCCTATCCTTCTGTCCGAAGTCATTTCCGGCACCAATGGCATGGAGCTTTAAGCGCACCTTGTTGCCTCCGCCGTAGCTGCTTGTCTGTGCCCAGTGCGGAATAAGATACTGATAGTAAAGTCCGTTAATGGCAGGGCTTCCGGCAGGCGGATGCTCATTTGAGCTCCATACTGAGCCTGTGCACCATGTAGTCGTATGTAAGTATTCCAGCTTGCCGTAGCCCTTACTAAAGTCCTTTTCTTCATTTGCGATCACATAGCGGTTCTGGAGCGTACCAAGCTTGTTAGGCTTGCTTCCGTGGCGCTGATCCGTACCGTAGGAAAAGATGCCGCCGACATCCGTGCTTGCCGAGAAGTAATACTGTCCGACCTCCAGTGCAGGAGTATAATTCTCGTCATAGATGTCAGCTACGACATCACCTTTTTTATACTTCACTTTATACTTTTTACCGGCAATATCGATGTCGAAGGAAAGATCCTCGGCAGCATTTTCAGCGGCTAAAGAGGTGACTGCGGCATCCTCGTCCTCGTCTGACAGCATAGAGATGCCTGATAAGAGCATCATCCTATCCGCCCCATCCGCCATGATGGCATCGGCCTCGGTCGTATTGCCTGCCTGTGCGGCAAGATAGTCGCTGAGATAAAGCGTGCTGTCCTTTGTGACGGCAAGCTCAACTTCCTTCTCTGTTTCATATGGTGCAAACACTACTGTTCCATATACCTGATTCGCTCCGGTTTCCGCATCCTTTCCGCGGATATTTACGGATGCCATTGAGTATTCGGCGCCTTCTCTCTGCAATGTCACCAGCGCCTTGCCTTCATCGACTGCATAGGCGTCACTGTCGAAGGAGATCTCCGACTGCTCCGATTCCTCATCATCGGTGATTATGACTGACAAGGAAGTCACCATATACGGCTCCATATTTTCGGCATCTGTTATCATCACCGAGAATGCTTCCGTTCCCTCTGACAGCTTATCGTCATGGATGCGGAACTTAAGGTACTGCACATTTTCTCCCGGTGCAAATGTGATAGTCTGCTCTGCCGAATGCGGGATAGCTTCGATCTGCTCCGGCATGATCTGTGCGAGGATGGCATCGGTCAGACTGCCGCTGACTCCGCTTGAACCCTCTTCTCTTGTAGGTTCTCCCGTTGCCTCTTCCTTAAGTATGGCAAGACGGCTCTTGCCCGTGCTTACCGCATCACTTCCTGCAACAGAAAGAACAGAGTCGGCCTTGTCCTTGTCCTCAATATCGCCTCTTTCATCCGGCTCCTCTGCATCATCGGCTTCATATTCTTTTTTCAGATCAGTTTCATCCGTACCCTGCTTATCTTCATCTTTTAGAGCATCTTTACCTGTATCCTGCTCATCTGTCCCTTTCAGAACTTCTTCATCTGTGTCCTGCTCATTCACAGTGCTTTTCGAAGCTTCGGAAGATGATGCCTTATCTGTATCGCTTGTATTCTGCTCATTCTCCGTGCTTTTCGAAGCTTCGGATGATGAGGTCTTATCTGCATCGCTTTTATCCTGTTCCGATTTAGAAGTCTTAGTATCGGCCTTGTCTTTGATTACATCATTTTCATCTTTGTTATCGTTTTTGTCAGTATTTCCGGATGCAGCTTTATCCTTAATTTCATCTGTGTCGGCAGACTGATCTGCATCTTTACTGTCTCCGTCGTTCTTTAACGACTCCGTCTTTTCGCTTTTATCTGTGCTGTCGGACTTTTCTGTAAATGTCGACGCTTTAACAACTTTAAGTTCATTTGCATCTTCCAAAGCCTCTGAAGCTTTGTTTTCGACAAGCTTATCGTGCTTATCCTTCTCTACAGAATCTTCCGTTCTATCAAGCTTATCTGTGCCATTAACTTCGTCTGCACCATCTATTGTTTCTGTCTTGCTTACTATGTCTGCATTGCCGGACTTTTCCGTGTCGGTATTGTACTCTGCACTATCAGACTTCTCAGAACTCTCTACTTCGTCTGTATGCTCAGTTGTATTTGCATCCTTAATTCTGTCTGTACTATCTGTCTTCTTCGAATTCGTTGCTTTTTCTGTGCTTCCCGTCTTCTTGGTATCTTCGGATTTCTTAACTTCAGTCGGTGTGGCAACTGCTCCATCAAAGATATCGTCGGTATCGTTTTTGCCGATCAGATTGCCGTTTTCATCGAAGTTATACTCTGTTCCCTGCACATCATTTTCAGCAGCATTGCTGTTACTCTTTGCAGCACGCTCAAGCAAGGTCATGCTGCTATCCAGCTCTTTGATATTATCGCCCATAAGACGATAATCCTTATTATAGAGTGCGGAAATATCAAGGGTATGAACGGTCACCGAGGCTTCACTGTCGAGATCACCCTCACGATAAATTGCGATCTCATAGGTATCACTTGCTTCCTTCACTGTTAATCCGGACACGCCGAAATAGACCAGATCACCATCTGTGAGCCGGTCTTCACTTAACCTTGCGCCTTCGATCACCGTCGGTCTGTGCTGTGGTATGTCCGCAAACGAACAAAGCGGCTGCAAAACAACCATTTGCAGTGCCAGAAGAATTGAGATGATACGTTTACTAAGTGCTCGGTGTTTCATATATTTGCCTCCGTGGAAGTAAATTAAAGTTAACGAAAAGGACTGTTTCACCGCCGAACCCGAGCATATGTGAAATGTCGGAGCGGATAAATAAACAGTGGAAACACATCTTATGTATTAAACAACTTGCTTGATATTCGGTTTTCTTTTAATTAGGATAATTTTACCACAGTGACAAGTTCATGTGTTGCTTTTTGTACAAACAATGGCAGCTATAAGGCTCTCAGCCCCACCTCTCCACAAAAAATTACTCCAAACAGAAAAGGCTGAAGCCCCGATAGATTCATGGGGTTCAGCCTTTGATGATTTTTTTCTATGTGTAGAACATCCTATTTAATTTTTCGGTTGTTGCTTACTTTTCTGAATATAGATAATATATTATCTATATGTGTCGTATAACAGCATCTTCATCTAATATATTATCTATTCTTTTACAGTCTGTCTATGTTAAATACAAGCTGCAGCATCTCTTCTTTTGAGATTTCTTTTGTCACGCTGACTGCATACGCATATCCGTCTGCATTCCAAACCGCCAGCGCATATCCATCCGCACTTCCTTTCAAAGTCACCTGTGTGTCTGCTGCATCTACTGTCTCTTCTGCCTCATACTCATTGTAATCCCCGGAAATGTCATCCGTTCCGATTCCTTTCCGTACCCTTGCCACCTCAGTGTCACCATCATAATAAATCACTTCCAGCATTTTAGTTCCAAGATTCCTGAACTCCACAGCCTTTGCACCACGAATCTCATCCGGTATCTGAATCTCAAAACTGGCGTCCTCCTCTGCCTCTTTTAAGGAGTCATGATCCGTAAATGGATTCGGCATTCCTATCATATTTTCAGCATTTTCTACGCTCTCTGCTTCTACAGTCTCTTGTGCCTTCTCCTCAATCGTTGTCTCCTGCGCTGTCGGCTCCGTTCCGGTATTCTTCGGCTCCGCCTTTTCTGCACATGCAGTTATAGATAATACCATCATTATTCCCAATAACGCCATCTTTGTTCTTCTCATCATCATTCTCCTCGTTTCCTTCATTTTCTATGTCTCTTGGTCCCGGCATTTTATGCTATTCTCCCCTATATACAGATAGGATACAGAACATGCTGCAAAGTCCTGCCCGCTTTTTCGCGGACTTTTTTATTCAAGAGTTCACCGTTAGGCGAAGTATTCTATAAGTAAATAGGAAAACCTCCACAGATCAGACGGCAGGGTAAAGAATTTTTACCCATCGATCTATGGAGGTTCTTTTTGGATTATTTGTATTAAACATCAACTTTATTATTCTTCGCGATTCGCTCAATGTCCTCTATAGGCATATCCAAAAGCTCAGCTACCTGCTTTGCATCATGTGTCTTCTGGAGAAGCTGTATTACTGTACCCGTGCGGCCAATCTCTATACCTTCCTCACGACCTTCTTCTTTGCCTATCTCTATGCCTTCCTCAAGCCCCTCTATTTTTCCTTCTTCACGTCCTTCCCTACGCTCTTTCTTCTTTATCTCATCCAGTACCATATATTCCCTCTCCTTCGACCTGCTTCTCTTGATCCATTTCACAGACCTCTGCAGCTTTGTTACAAAATCACTTCCGAAGTCCTGTTCCGATTCCTTTAGTCCTGCACTTACATACCTGAGAAACTTGATTATCTCTTCAGGTACTTCTGTAGTATTATTCCCCTTGGTGCTTAAGAATATCGTATGCACTCCGTCCCTGTACCTTAATTCCGGCAACTCCTCACAATGAGTATTCATCGTGTATATATACTTATTATAACCGAGTGGATCATAATCGCATATAAATATTACATACGATTCCGGAAGATATTCATAATCCGTTCCTGCAAGCAGTATATCCATATCCATCTGACTGTGATAATACCTTGATCTCAGTTCCGTATGCTCTGTTGCCACCTGCATCTCTATATTATAGCGTGTTCCTTCTTCATCGGATGCAAATATATCA
>Ga0129312_1000787_pt1 | contig 23066 bp, 19 predicted proteins | sample O827metagenome_FD_94434 | JGI IMG/M metagenome (GOLD analysis project Ga0129312, IMG submission 94434) | Orangutan group fecal microbial communities from Wisconsin, USA - O827 metagenome | ecosystem: Host-associated > Mammals > Digestive system > Large intestine > Fecal | place: USA: Wisconsin... | reverse complement strand
TTGAAGTTGTTGTCTGATTTTAGGTCTAATATTATTGTTCTGTGGATGTTTAATATGTAATATATTTTCAAAATTATATACCTCGTCTAATGTAAATATTTCTGACGGTATTTTATTAACACAATTTAAAACATCCATAAGCCAACCACGATTATTTATGTTCTTTGTTTCAAGTAGACTACTTTTATTTACTTTATTAATAACATAATTTATATCTATTATTTCACCATTTGAAACTATATCTATCTTACCCTGTTCAGGAATTTTATCTAATAAAATGTTGCAACCTGTCCAGCCTGCTCTCTTTGCAGTTAGTGCTAAAGGTTTACGTTTTTCTATAATATCCGGAACAAAAAAATGCTTTGGAATTAGAATAAAGTCTATAACTTTCAACTCATTTTTTGAATAATTCATAAAGAAAAAATCCGGATTATCATTACTTGATATTCGTTCAATCATTGTGTTATATGCACCATCATTAACTTTGTGTCCTAAATTTCCATTTTTACTCTTTAATTCATATTCATTATTACATGATGGACAATAATAATCTGCAACCGGTCTATTATTTTCAAAGTGATTAATATGAAGATTGCCACATCGTGGATAATACATATTTTTTTCAACCCATTCTTCGGTCAAAACTCTTGCTATTTGTGAATTTGAATTATATTCTCCAGTTAAACTATCATTCAAGGCAAGGTTCATATAAATTCACTCCTCGATGGTCTGAATTACTAACAACAATCGCACCTTTTTTACTCATTTTCTTTACAAATTCAGCAAGCTCAATTTGTTTTTCATCATTAAACTCATTTTCCGAATACGCCGTAAAATTAGCCATATTTGGTATAATCCACATATTTCCAATCATCACAGCTTCATCAATTCTTCCTTCAGAACAAAGAATTGCTACTCTTCTTTGAGAAATTCCCCATTTGTCAGCGGCTTCTCTTGCCGACATAAATTCCATGCTAATCCTCCTTATATATTAATTCATATATTATATTCTAAATCTCGAATAATGGCAATTTCATATACAAAAAAAGACCGCTGTTTTTCAACAACGGCCTTTTAGGATTAAATAAGAAAAAGGTATTTTGGAGGGGTATTTCCAATAAATCGAATTTCTATTAGTATTATACACCTGTCTTATGTAAAAATCAAGTGTAATGTGTGAGTAAAAAAACAATTTTGTACACCAATAAAGACATTTTATTTATTCATAATACAGAATGGGGAATTTGATTATGCATTTAACGTTATTTTAGAGCTTTCATCTAATTTACATCTGTTTTCACGTTCTTCTCTCGTCTCTATTTTTCGGTTACCAAGTCTTTATCGGGTTACATGTAATTACCATTGCCTCCGGGGAAGTAAGGCCCTACTATTATATCTCCATTAGGTCTATCGTATCTTCTTCTTCTTCCGCTGGTTCCGACATCCATCATATTTCTTCTTTCAAGTGAAAGGTACGTTCTTACAACTGAAAGTTCATCCGTACCCGTAAGCTCCTCGCAATTAGTAATGTCAAATCCTGCACGGTTAAACATATCCATAATCTGCTCTATAGTAGGCATATCCATAGCATTTCCGTTCGGAGAGATAATGCCCTGCTGAACACAATATTTTATTGCATCTACCATATCTTTTGAAGCTGTTGCCGCAATAGGTGCAACATATCCGTTTTTCGGATTGGGCATTTTGTCACCGCTCCATATTAAATGAGCTACATCTTCCAAAGTTACTGTTTTGCTCCAATCTACCTTTTCCTTTACCAAGCTTCTTTCATGTGCGATCTTTTTTACTTCTTCATCAGTGAGTCTGTCATCTGCGACAACAGCCGATGTTTCTCCGTTCTTAACAATTGCCTCATGTGCAAATGCAGAAACATTCATTGCCATTACAAAAACTAAGGCAATTGCCGTTACCACTTTTTTATTTTTCATATAACCACCTCTTTCTCGATATTCATATAAAATACCTTAAATATATAACATAAAGTATTTTTATAAATACATTATTGTTTTTATATCTATACAATACAGTATAATTTAATATCTGTCAATAGGTTTTTAGAAAATATTTCAATAAAATAAACTAAAATGTAAATTAGTCCTTTTAAAGCTTACTTCTTCAATTTCAATTCCGCATATTTTGCAAGCACATTCATAAGATTACTTGTTTCTGTTTTATAGCAATCTGATTTCAGCTTTTGGGAATCCAACTTTTCAATCAACTTTTTTACTTTGAAATCCGCAGCTGTTTTCTTTTTCTTACTATCATCAATTTGATTACCTATGTAGACATGCTCTATGTCCTTACAAAACCAGACAAACTCATAACCTTTATAATCACAATATTTCTTTGCTGTTTCTAAAAAGTTGGAATCCTCCGGCTTTTTGTCATAATCATCGCAGTCAAAGCAGTACAAAACCTTTGAAATGTTTGATTTATTACTGTATTGGGAAATTAGGCCTTGAATTTCCTTTTCCTTATTTTTATATCTTCCCTTTCCGTTCATATATACGGGGCTTAATTTTATATCGGTTCTATCATATTCATAAAAATACTCTATTGTGTCTTTAATATATATCCAGTCGAATTTGCATTTATTATCCGTTTCAACAACAAAAATTAACTGAAGCCCCATTATTAATCCTCCTTACCTGAACCGAATGCCCCTATAAAATCAATGGAATCAACATTAAAAGGAGAACCTTCTATCATTCCGTTTCTGTACAACTTTGAAGGTGAATAATTTCCGTTTGTTGTCCAAGGATAAATTTTATGGTTTTCCGACAAGAAATCAATGGACATTTTGTTCTGCTTTAATATATCCATAGGCCCTACATTATGTGTTGTAAAACACAGCTGTCCTTCTCCGTATTCCATAAGATATCCAAGCAATGCACATAAATATACATCATGTAAATTTGAATCAAATTCATCAATAAATACTATACTTCCATTAACCATTTCCTTTAAATATGCAAATAATTTAATAAGCTTTTTTATTCCTGTACTTTCAAATTCGGAATCAATTCTGTAATCATCATAAACCATTACAAGGTTGCAAACCCAAAAATCGCCATCTTCTTTTTTATCAATTTTAATATTTTTTAAATCGGATTTAAAAATTTTAATAAATTCATATAATTGTGCAACCGTATTTTCAAACTCATTATACATTACTTTTGGAACAATATTCCTTCCTGAAGATATTGTATTTATTCTTTTATTATTAATATCCAAAAGGTTCTTTGTAAATAATTCTATATTTGCATCATCTGTACTCTCAATCATATTAAAAAACAAATATTTACCATGCTCATCAGATTGATCCAGATATATATACATATTCATACCTAATTTGATAAGGTTAAAAACACCATCAAAAAGTATATCATCAACCAAATATTTTTCAGATTCAATCTCATTTTTTGAAGGAATTATATATTTTTCAAGTGTCAAAGCAGACAGAGATGCATTCGATAATAAATTCAGAGTTTTCTTATGAATAGTTTCATAAAATTTATTTTTATATTTTGTCACAAGCTCCCCGTCGGAAACCTCGAAAATAATTTTGCTGATTTCATGCTTTGAGTCCTTGTTTTTCTGTGCCAGACGCTCATGAGAAATTACATATTTTCCGACATCATTTTTTGAAAGCGTTACCGTATAATTAAAAAGCATTATGCCATCTTCAAGTTTAATAATATAATCAGCTTCAATATACAATTCTCCAAGCTTTTTATTAATCATTTCATCTAAATTTTTCTGGACAATGGGATTATTCAAATATTCCGGATTAATAATCAGATTCTTTAATATATTTACCGATGCTATAATTCCCGACTTTCCTGAGCCGTTCATTCCGTAAATTCCCTTTATGTTATACTTCCGTGTATCTTCCATATCTTTATTAATGCATTTTTTATAAAATGACAATATAGCCGTTTCGTTGAGCGATTTTATTCCCTTTACCGAATAATTATATAAATAAATATTTTTCATATCAGCATTCCTCCTATGATTATCACTATAACATATATTTAGGCAAAAATAAATACAAAATGTATATTTTTTAACTGTATAATCGTCTATATAAAGCTATTATTCCGCAAATTAATTCTTTTTAGTCAAAATAAGAAGCTTTTCTGCACACAATCCTCATTTCCACCCAACTGAAATCATGCTATAACAATCTCAAAGTACCACCCGCTTTTGCGAAAGGAGCAACGACCATGGCTAAATCAGAAAACAAAACATTTCGTGGCAAAACGCCTGCACGAAATGTGATACAACAAGGTAGGACTTTGGGGCATATCAAAAGGTGCCGAGCTGGCATTGACCACCGGAAGCCTTCTGCCAGAAATTATCAACGCCGTTATTGCGGTTGCTCCGATGAACACCGTATGCCAGGGCTTCGGCAAGGAAAAAGGCATAACATTTCTGCTAAAAAGCACTTGGAGCTTTCACGGAAAAGACCTGCCCTATACGCCCTTCCTAACAGAAAAATTTCCGCTCAACAATGTTCTTTTGAAAAGCCTGCAAATGCGAGAATTATCAATGTACGACCTCTATGAGCCGCTTGTTCTGCACCCAAATCCGGACGCAGTCATTCGTGTTGAAAATGCAACCGGGCCGATTCTGCTGATTTCCTCAAAAATGGATACCATGTGGCTGTCAGAGCTTGCGGCAAAGCAGATTATGAACCGGCTTAAAGAGAATAATTTTACATACCAATACAGGCATTTAAGCTACAATTACGGAAGTCATTTATTTGTCGTAGTACGAAATTTTTCAAGAGTGAACGTGGAAAAAACAAGGAAAACGGGCAGAAAGCCAGAATTGATTCGCTTACAAAAACATTGGAATTTATTTCTGAATGGTAAAATATCGAAATAAAACAGGCTGAATATCAAAAGATATAAGATATTCAGCCTTAATTGTCATTTATGTATTATTTAATTAAACCGCAGGCGGTTCGGAAACAACTGGGCGATATGCACTGTCCATTCCGTTACCGACATCATCAAGCTGACGCTGACCAAGCTCGATAATAAATCTGAGGAATGCCTCAAGATTGGGCCTTGACGGAACCATGTCAACATCAAAATCGGCTCTGAGTGCAATTTCCGTCAGCTTAAATCCGTTTGCCATTGCTTTAATATCCTCACTGCCGCTTATTATGCCCTTGCCGACTGCCCATTTGATTGCAGTCTGTCTTTCCTTAGGGGCATTAACCGCACAGGGAGCGATAAAACCGTTCTTTGCCTCCGGAGAACCGGATGCACGCCATGCCACATAGCAGGCAGTTTCGACCATAATGCCTTTGGAAATATCCATATCTTCATCTATAATGCCAAGCTCAACGGCTTTTTTCTTAAGCTCTTCGGCAGACATTTTTTCCTTTTCGGGAGCAGCTGCGGAAGGTGCAATTACCACATGGTCTGCGGCAAACGCCGGTGTAGCCGACGCAAGCATAACAACAGCAGTTGCCAATGCAAGAAATTTCTTTTTCATTTATATTAATCCTCCGAAAGTCAAAAGCTGCAATTAAAGCACAATATCTCCGCCGTCTTCGCCGTCATGGGTGATGCCTCTTTCCCAATCGTCATATACAACGATGCCTTCACGCATTTGTGCAGCTGCGATTAATTCAAGCGCACGCATTCTTGTTGCTTCTGTGGAACTGCCGACAACCTCTGACATATCAAGACCATAAGCGGCAAGCATAGCCTTAACGTCCGCAACTGTTGCGTTTCTCTGAGGATCTTCCGTTTCACTGATTATATTCTGAGCAACAGCCCATTTAACAGCCTGTTTTGCATAAACAGATGCATTAACTGCGGCAGGTGCAATCTTACCGGGAGTTACAGGTGAGCCTTCCATGCTCCAGAGCATAACGGCAAGGTCTTCGATTGTTAAAATCTCATTGCCTTCAAGCTTATTGTTGCCAACTCCTACAACTGCATTTTTGTCAACTGCCTTATTTACTGTTGCATTATCTTTTTTGTCTACATCATTAAAGCCATGAAGGTTTTCCTCATGCTCAACAGTAGGTTCGGGTGTATTATTTGTTCCGCCCTTAACCGTAACCTCATGTGCGAATGCAGGCATTGACATAGACATAGCAAGTACTGCGGCGGCAACGCCCATTAAATTCTTTTTCATTAGAAACTCCTCCTTTATGTATGCAAAAAGAACTGCATATGTTTTATTTCTTTGCGTATATTATATTACAGCTTATGGCAAATTACAACAAATTATTATAAAAAACAGCCTAAATAAATCCTAAAAATATCTTAAAATTATGCAAAGCAACCATACCAAAGACCTTGGGGCGTTGCCCCAAACCCCAGACTCCTTTAAAAAGGATTCATCTAAACTTTAATAAAAATCATTTTAACAAATGATTTTCTGAAGGATATTATTTAATTTAAAACTATATATCAAATTGAACTCAGCAACCTTTCAAAATTGCGTTAAGACCGAGCAGTATTCCTGCGAAGACTTTATGGTCATGACTTTTGCTTTGCAAAAGTTGCTACGCAACCGCACTGTCTTGTGCGGTCAATAATTTTCAGTAGCTTTAGCGTGTCCGGAAAGGAGAGAGCGCGAGAGAGGAAAGTCGTTAGTCATGACTTTCGTAAACGAAAGTTGCTAAAGCAACTGTGCCATCTTGCACAGTCAGTATTCGCAATTCTAAGAGCTTCCTCTCTCGCAAAAACACCCTTGCGACTATGGTTATGACTTTTGCAAAGCAAAAGTGGCTATGCCACCGCACTGTCTTGTGCGGTCAATGAAAGCCGCAAAATATTTTTTAAAATTATCGATTGGCACAAAATACTTATCTCTTAAACTATTTTCCGAAACAATTTATACGAATTAAAATTCGATATAATGCAAACATATTATTTATAAATAATGCTATTGACAAGAATATATGTTTGATATATAATAAATTTATCAACTTATTTAAGGGAGGAATTTTGTGAAAAGTACTATCAATTACATCAGTGAATTAAACTGCTTTCATCGTTGGCTGGCGACCAATTATCTTCCGCCGCTGTCGCAGCTTTTGTGGTACAGGCTTATGGCTTTGTTTAATCAAAGCGGCTGGGAAACCGAGATAATTGCCGACAACGCAACCCTTATGCAGCTCGTCGGTGTCAAGCGTGAGGCTACTTTTATCGCACAGGTACGCCGTCCGTTGCTGGAAAACCGCCTTCTTCTGCTCTATCGCGGACGCAAAGGTCACCCGAATCGTTACCGTCTTATGCCGCTTGCGCCTGAAAACGACATGATTTATATTTATCAGGACGAGCTTAAGCTGAACGATGAAATATACCAATTTGCTCCCACTGCACAAAAGCTCGGCACAGATGTTTTTCAGACATTGCGTATGCTGTCCAAGGAGGATTACAACCGACTTACCAAAAATCTGACTATATAACCATAGTTTTACTGTATAAATTTGTAAAATAACTTATCCACATAATCAACATTATCGTCTTACGGGACGAATTTTTTTGAACCATCTAACGAACATATATTCTTAGTAAATAGCGTAGTATAAAACGAAGTGTTTGCCGAGTACAAACCGCAGACATATATAAAATAAAACAATAAAAAATTAAATCAGATGTTGTCAATATATTTTTATATATAACGCGCGGGCGTACGCGCAGGAGAGCACAAAAAACAAGTTTACAGGCAGGTGATATGGCATTGAAAAAAACCGAGATACTCTATTATAGGAAAATAGCGGAAAAGATGATTATTGAGAACGGGCGCATAGACGAATACACCGATCTGATCAAGGAGCGTATAAACGACATAAACGGCTATCTGAGCCGAACTCTTGACGCCAACACGCAGTCGGCATTGATAGAACAGCGTAGCAAGCTGCGAGCGGAATATCGTGCGCTGATGTACCGCAGACGGGTATTTATGCGGGCATGGAAAAAGCTCACCGAAGAGGAGCGTGCCCTGCTCAGTGAGCTATGTAAGCGTGAATATTATGAAAAGCTCGGTGGCATATACCAACAGGAGGAGAAGCTTGGTTATTCGCAGTCCACCGTTTACCGCAAGAAACAGGAGGCTTTGCGACATTTTGCGAAGCTCCTCATGTATTATCGACAGGATTTTGTAAGACAAAAGTCAAAACCTTAAGGGCGTTGCCCTTAACAACCTACCACCCTTTAAAAAGCGTGGACGTAAACTTTATAAAACAACATTTTTCAAATGTTGTTTTGGGATTTATCTATAATTTATTCCCTAAACTATTTCGCAGAAATAGTTTATCAAAAGTTTTACTCGATTTTTTTCAAAAAATCGCTGGGTTCGGGACAGAGTCCCGAAAATGTTTTCATTTTTTACAATCGGCGGATATGTTGAGCAACAGCCCCATCGACGCCATCATAACCACAAGCGATGTGCCGCCGTAGCTGATGAACGGCATCGGCATACCGGTGTTCGGCATTGAATTGGTAACAACGGCAATGTTTATTATCACCTGTACGGCAATCATCGCTGTTATGCCGGTTGCACAGTATGACGAATATTTGTCCTTTGCGGTCATGGCGATTTTCGTACCTCGCCATATGAGCAGAACGAACAGCATTATAACGACCAATGCTCCGACCAGTCCCAGCTCCTCGCATATAACGGCAAATATAATATCGTTGTAGCTCTCCGGAATGAACGTCTTCTGTCGGCTCTGCCCTATTCCTAAGCCGAATAAACCGCCCGATGCAACAGCATATAATGACTGTATTATCTGATAGCCTGTGTTCGTCTGATCCGCCCATGGATTAAGCCAGCCGGTTATTCGTTCACGACGATAGCTTTTTGCAAGCGTAAAGCCGATTGCACCCAGTGCTCCGAAAATGCCCAGTGCCACAAAGTTTCTGACACGCTTTGTATCGCTTGCCACAAACATAATCGCTATACCTACAACGGCGATAACTATACCTGTCGAAAGGTTTTCGATAGCAACCAGTCCGGCAACCGCCAACAGCGGAAACGCACCGATAATAAATGTTTTAAAGTTTCCGGTCAGCTTACGTTGGTTTTTTATGACATAATCGCTCATGAAAATTATTATCATAAACTTCGCAAACTCCGACGGCTGAAGCGATGTACCCATGAACTCAAGCCATCTGTTGGCACCGTTGGCAACAACGCCCAGTGCGAAAACCGCAAGCAGTAAGGCTCCGATAAGCAGATATGCCAGTCTTGAAAGCCGTCTAAAAACCTCGGTATTTATCGACATACACAGCAGCATTGCCACAAGACCGAGCACCGCCGATTTCGCCTGTTTTGTTACGAAAAAGAATTTATCGTTATAGAATTTAGCCTCGGTCATTGCGTAATAATAGCTTGACGAAAATATCATTACCAGACCGAAAAGCACCAGTATAACCACCAGTGCCAGCACCATATAATCAACGCCTCTGAACGGATGCAGTTTAAATAAATTTCGTCCGTGAAGCTTGCTTGTTTCGGGAATATCGTTTTCATGCTCACGATATTTCACCGGTATTTTCTGTATATTACGATAACCTTTGGAAACCGGTCGTTTGGTTCTTACATTTCTGCCGGAGGACAATATTCTGCACCGCCTTTCTTACAAATTAAGATATATATGGGGCAACGCCCTTAAGGTTTTGCTTTATTCTTTAACTAATTCCTTGAAAATTCTGCCACGCTGTTCATAATCCTCAAACATTCCCCAGCTTGCGCAGGCAGGAGAAAGAAGTATGCAATCGCCGTCCTTTGCGGCTTTCTTGCATTTATCTATACATTCCTCGAATGTATCGGCAAACTCATAGTTCTTAAAGCCGTATTTATCACAGCATTCGGCAATCTTCGGTGCGGTAACGCCGATAAGCACAAGGTCTTTTACTCTGCCCTCAAAGAGCTTAACCCATTCGTCATATTCGGAATTTTTATCATAGCCGCCGCCGATAAGCACGATAGGCTTTTTCATTGCAAGCACCGCACGAATAGCCGCATCGGGATTGGTTCCCTTGGAATCGTTATAGCAATCAACGCCGTTATATGTGCCGCAATACTCTATTCTATGCTCAACGCCCTTAAATGCGGAAAGGACTCGTCTTATTGTATTAAGGTCAACATTAGCACAAATAGCGCAGGCCGTTGCCGCCATCACGTTTTCATAGTTATGAACGCCGAGTATTTTAAGGTCGTTTACATTAACGAGGTTTTCATCAATGCCGTTCCATTTAATATGTATATACTCGCCGTCAAGGAATATGCCCTCATCAAGCTTATCACTGCTTGAGAAGAAGAATGTTTTTGCCTTTGTTTTATTCGACATTTTTCGGCAATAATCGTCGTTATAATTCAAAATTGTATAATCATCGGCTGTCTGGTTAGCAAATATTTTCTCCTTCATGGCCACATAATTTTCCATTGTTTTATGGCGGTTAAGGTGGTCGGGAGTGATATTAAGGACAGCGGAGATATGCGGTTTAAAGCTGACAGTGCCTTCCAGCTGGAAGGAGCTTATTTCGGCACAAACATAGCTGTTTTTATCAAGCTTAGTTACCTCACCGGTATAGGCTGTACCGATATTACCGACAACGGCGGTATTATATTTTTCAGCCAGAAAAAGTCCGGTAAGTGTAGTTGTTGTTGTCTTGCCGTTAGTACCGGTTATGGCACAAACGGGACAAGGCGTAATTGCATAAGCGAGCTCAACCTCGGAGATAACCGGGATATTATTTTCCTGTGCCTTCACGATAAACGGGAGGTCAAAGGGAACACCGGGGCTTAAGACAACGCAGTCGAAGTCGGTTATAATGTCGTCGGGATTAGCACCGGCAAAAATTTTAATGCCGTCATTTCTGAAGCCATCGAGGTCATGTGCCTGTTCAAGGACAGACAGAGGCTTCATATCCTGGAGTGTTACATCTGCGCCCTTTGAGGCGAGGAGCTCTGCGGCGGCTATGCCGCTACGGGCCATACCGCAGACAATATATTTATTTGTTGCAAAATCAGTAATCATAATTAAAATCCTTTCTTAAGACCGTGGGACTCTGTCCCACAACCCTGCGATTTTTTGAAAAAAATCGAGTAAAACTTTTAAATAAATCATTTCAACGAAATGATTTTCGGGGAATATACAACGAAGTTTTTAACTTCTTAATGATATATGCCATTACAGCCGAGATATGCGATAAGGCAAGCGATTGCCGTTATTACATAAAACATAGTTACTATCTTAGTTTCCTTTATGCCGCAAAGCTCGAAATGGTGATGGATAGGTGCCATTTTAAACACACGTTTTTTAGTCTTTTTATAGACAGCGACCTGTATAATAACCGAGAGGCTTTCGATAAGGTAGATAAAGCCGGCGATTAATATAAACAGCGGCATTCTAAGCACGAGCGAGATAGCGACAACAAAGCCGCCCATAGCGAGCGAACCGGTATCGCCCATAAAGACCTTAGCGGGATATGCGTTGAAAATAAGGTACGCCATAAGGCCGCCGATCATTGCACCGCCTGCGATAACAGCTCCATTGCCTGCCGCATAAGCGCACATGGTAAAGAACACTATTACGATAATTGTTACGCCTGATGAAAGACCGTCAAGGCCGTCTGTAAGGTTTACGCCGTTTACCGTACCGAGAACGGCAACGATAACAAACGGGATATAGAGCCAGCCGAGGTTCCACATTTTGCCGCCGGCAAAGGGAATATAGATCGAAGTGCCGACTGTTTTATAGAGATAAGCAACGAACACGACGCAGATGACGAGCTGTCCGACAATCTTCTGCATAGGTCTGAGGCCGAGTGAACGGTGCTTAGCTATTTTGATATAGTCATCGATAAAGCCGATTACGCCAAAGCCGAGTGTAACGAGCATAACGGCGATAACCTCATGTGTCGGTTTAAGCACAAGAGCGGCGATAACGAAGGAGCACAAAAACGAAATACCGCCCATGGTCGGGGTGCCGTTCTTTTTAAGGTGTGCCTCAGGGCCGTCATCGCGGACGGTCTGGCCGAACTTAAATTTATGGAGTGCCGGTATAAGCTTTGGGTATACAAGCACGCTTATTACGAATGATATTAAAAGTGCATAAATTCCTCTTATAAGTAAATTCATTGGTATCTGACCTTTCTTGAAACTTCAAAAGCGTTAAGACCTTGGGGCGTTGCCCCAAACCCTACAAAACTTTAAAAAGTTTTGATTCAAACTTTCAACAAACTATTTCTACGAAATAGTTTTACGTTAATTAAATTAAAAAATTTTCAAAGCAGTGAATTACCGATATTTCAAAATTGCGTTAAGACCGAGCAGTATTCCTGCGAAGGTTAGCAATTTTCGTAACTCAAGCGTGTCCGGAAAGGAGAGAGCGCGAGAGAGGAAGTCGGACTTCGCAATTCTAAGAGTTTCCTCTCTCGCAAAGAAACCCCTGCGACTTGTAAAGCCGCAAAATAATTTTTTAAAAGCTTGGTAAGCTTATTTATTTAAAAACTCCGAAATTTGTTCAAATTTCATAAAATGTGATGCTTTTACAAGTATGTACTCATTGTCTGAAACCGTTGGATTTGTTGCAATGTAATCCGCAACAGTTGCAAAGTATTCTGCCTTTGCAACTTTATCCTTACAGGCGTTATACATATTCTTTGAAAGCTCTCCGATTGCGACAACATGGTCGATATTCTTTTCGGCACAATATTCGCCGACCTCCCTGTGCATTTCGGCACCGAAGGAGCCAAGCTCGCCCATATCGCCGAGAACGGCTGTTTTTTTGCCGTCACATTCCGAAAGCACGTCTATTGCCGCCTTTGTGGAAACGGGATTTGCGTTATAGCAGTCATTTATTATTGTACCGCCGTTTTTCAGCTTTATGACCTCCATACGTTTTCCGGTCGGCTCAAAGCCTTCTATGCCATTCTTAATCTGCTCCGGTGTAAGCCCGATTATCTCTCCGGCGGCGGCCGCCGCAAGTGCGTTCTGCACCATATGCTCTCCGGCAGTTGTTATATGCACACGTATTTCGCCGACAGCCATATGTATTGTACATTCCATACCGTTAATGCCGTGGCTCACAACATCATTGGCCCATATGTCATTGGACTTATCTCTGCCGTACCATACAGCCGTAACGTCCTCCGGAAGGCCAAACTCCTTCTCTCTGCCCTTTACCGTTGCAAGCATATCGTTATCGGCATTAAGAACGGCATAGCCGCCCTTCTTTATATGCGGAAGCATTTCGCATTTTGCCTTAAGTATGCCCTCTCTTGAACCGAGGTTTTCGATATGCGAAACGCCGACATTTGTTATTATTCCTATGTTTGGCTCACAGGCCGACGCAAGCGTATCAATCTCGCCGAAATGGTTCATTCCGATTTCGACAACGGCGGTCTTTATGTCGTCCTCAAGACGGAACAGCGTTATAGGCACACCTATGTCGTTGTTGAAATTGCCCTCTGTTTTGAGCGTTTTGCCGCCTTGCGAAAGCACAGCTGCCGTCATGTCCTTGGTCGTTGTTTTTCCGACACTTCCGGTTATGTTCACAAGGCAGATGTCGAATAAATTACGATAGCCGTTTGCAATGCGGAGCATAGCTGCCCTTGTGTCCTCAACCAATATGAGCGCCTTGCCTTCCGGCACATCAAAGGCCGTCTGCGAAAGCACACAGTCCGCACCTAACGCCCATGCCTGTTCAATAAAGCTGTGTCCGTCAAAGCGTTCACCCTTTATTGCAATGAACATACAGCCGTTTTCTATTTTTCGTGAATCCGTTGTAATGCTCGTTATCGGTAAATCCGCACCGATAAGCTTTCCATTACAAAACTCCGTTATCTGTTTAGAAGAAATTTGTTTCATAATTAAACCCTACCTAAAACTGAAAATTCGATCTAAAAGCTGAAGGTATTAGGAAACAAAGAGTTTCCTAAGTGGAATCCGCAGACGGAATTCACTTCCGTCGAGGAGAACGGAGAGTTTCGAGGATTTTTGGTTTTTAAAATCCGATGGAATGAACCGTTCATGCCTTCAGTAAACAAGTTGAAAACGAAGTTTTCAACTTAAGGCTTTTATTGCCTCTGTTGCAACCTCAACATCATCAAAGTGAATAGTTTTGTCCTTGAATATCTGATAATCCTCATGGCCCTTTCCGGCGATTATAACCACATCGTCCTTTTCTGCCATGTTTATTGCCTCATTGATAGCCGTTCTTCTGTCCACTATCTTGTGATACGGGCAGCCTGTCGGTATTATGCCGACCTCGACATCATTAACTATCTGCTCAGGATCCTCTGTACGGGGATTATCGCTGGTTATTACGGCAAAATCCGACATTTTTCCAACAGCCTCTGCCATTATGGGACGCTTTGTTTTGTCCCTGTCGCCACCACAGCCGAATACGGTAATTATGCGTTTTTTAGCGAACTCATGCGCCGTTTCGAGTATATTCACAAGTCCGTCGGGAGTATGGGCATAATCGACAATAACCGTTATTCCTTTGTCGTTTTTTATCGACTGGAATCTTCCCGGAACGCCCTTATTCATGGCAAGACCATGTATAATATCCTCCATTTTTATTCCGCTGAAAAGGCACGCACCTATTGCGCCCAGTGAGTTATATATGGAAAATCTTCCCGGAATGTTGAGCTTAACGGGATACTGCTTGCCTTTGTAATCCAATGTATAGCTTACGCCTTCCGCAGTTATGCTTATGTTTTCAGCACGAAGATCGGCCTTTTCGTTATCAATAGCGGTTGTAAGCACCTTGCCCTTTGAAACGCTCAGCATATATTCTCCGGCGGCATCATCTATGTTTATGACGGCATTATCTGCCATTGTAAAGAGTATGCCCTTTGCCTTCATATAGTTTTCCATTGTCTTATGGTAATCGAGATGGTCCTGAGTAAGGTTAGTGAATATCGCTGTTTTATAATGAACTCCGGCAACCCTGTCCAGTGCAAGCGAATGGCTGGAAACCTCCATAACCGCATCGGTCACGTTTTCCTTGACCATTTCGTCAAAAAGCTCCTGAAGCTCAAGACTTTCGGGTGTTGTTCGGTCGGCATGGAGCTGTTTATCGCCGATCATGTTTCCGATTGTGCCGATAACGCCTGTTTTGTATCCGAGATTGTCGAGAATTGTCTTAATTAAGTAGGTTGTTGTCGTTTTGCCGTTTGTTCCTGTAACGCCGATAAGACGCATTTTGTCGGAAGGATGGCCGTAAAATTCAGCCGCCGCAAAGGCAAGCGCTTTTCTTGTGTTCGGGCAGATAACAACCGTCACGTTTTCGGGAATGTTTTCGATTTCATGCTCGGCAATGAGTGCAACAGCACCCTTTTCAACGGCAGATGCGGCATATTTATGGCCATCTGTCGCAAAGCCGGTTATGCAGACAAAAACACTGCCTTCGGACGCCTTACGTGAATCGTAGCAGACAGCCTTTATATCAATATCGGCTGAACCGCTTACAGAAGTATATTCAATATTTTTGATTAAGTCCGATAATTTCAAAATAACACCTCCAATAAATTAAGTGTATCTTTAACTGAATAATTATATCACAGCCAAATAGCTAAAGCAACTCTTATGCCACTTTATACTTCCTTATTATATATTAAATCTAACCGACAGTATAAATTATTTCTTGACATTTGTCCGATTTCGGACTATAATCCTATCACTGTCCGATTTCGGACTATAAAATCAAAACCATGGACGCTGTCCATACCTGCAATCCTTTAAAAAGGATTGACCTAAACTTTAATAAAATCATTTTAACAAATGATTTTTGGAATTATACTTTAAATTCTAACTAAAGGAGAATATTATGCAAAACAACAGCCTTATAGCTCAATTCAACCGCATATACAACGACTACTGCTCAATTTACCGCAACATCGCCAAGCATTTTGGCTTATCGGAAACGGTATTCTGGATTTTATACACGCTTATTGACGAAAACAAGCCTATAACACAAAGCTATCTCTGCGGCATAATCTATCTGCCAAAGCAGACGATAAATTCCGCACTGAAAAAAATGGAGTCCGACGGCCTTATAACTCTTAAGCCTGCCGAGGACAACCGAAGCAAAAAAATACTTCTTACTGACGACGGAAAACAGCTTGCCGAAAAAACCGTTGAGCATCTACGAAACACAGAGAACCGTGCATTGGAGCGTTTTTCATATGAGGAACAGCATATTTTCATTGACTTATTCGGAAAATACAATCAAAATCTCAAAGAAGAATTGGGGAAACTGAAAAATGGACATTAAATTATCAGATCATTTCACATACGGAAAGCTTTTGAAGTTTTCCATGCCGTCTGTTTTCATGCTTATATTTGCATCAATCTATTCGGTTGTGGACGGATTTTTCATATCTAACTTTGTCGGCAAAACGCCCTTTGCCGCTGTAAACATAATTATACCGTTTACAATGATGCTTACGTCCTTCGGCTTTATGATAAGCACCGGAGGAAGTGCTCTTGTTTCCATGAAGCTTGGCGAAGGCCACCAAAATACAGCCGACCGATATTTTTCAATGCTTATTTACATTTCGGTAATACTCGGCATTCTGCTTTCGGTTATCGGCATAATCGTCATCCGTCCGGTATCAATACTTCTCGGTGCCGATGAATCCATGCTTGAATATGCCGTTCAATACGGTCGTGTAATGCTTATTTTCAACGTATTCGGCATACTCCAGTATTCGTTTCCGAGCTTTATGGTTACCGCCGGAAAACCGCATCTCGGCTTAAAAATAACTGTTGCGGCAGGCTTAACCAACATGGTTCTGGACGCATTGTTTATGGCTGTTTTAAAGCTCGGCGTTACCGGTGCGGCTCTGGCAACCGGTATAGGCCAGCTTGTCGGTTCTGTTCTGCCCATCCGGTATTTTCTCAAGAAAAATGACGGAAACATACATCTGGTTAAGACCAATATAGAAATCCGTCCTATACTCAATGCCTGCTACAACGGTATGTCTGAGCTTCTTACCAATGTATCAACCTCGGTTGTCAGCATGGTTTACAATATACAGCTTATGAAATATTTCGGCGAAAACGGCGTTTCGGCATACGGCGTGCTTATGTATACACAGTTCATATTCATGGCAATATTTTTCGGCTACACCACCGGAACTGCGCCTATTATCAGCTTTCATTACGGTGCCGACAACAAGGATGAGCTCAAGAGCCTTTTCCGCAAAAACCTAAGGCTTATAATCATATCGGGACTTGCCATGTTTGTTCTTGCAGAGCTGTTTTCCGCACCGTTATCGAAATTTTTTGTCGGCTATGATGATGAGCTGTTCCGAATGACTGCCTCGGCATTCAAGCTGTTCTCGCTGTCATTCCTTGTCTGCGGCATAAATGTTTTCGCATCGTCATTCTTTACGGCACTCAATAACGGAACGGTTTCCGCAATAATATCGGTTCTCAGAACATTCGTGTTTCAGATTGCCGCCGTTCTCATTCTGCCGCTGATTTTCGACATAAACAGCATTTGGCTTGCGCTGACCGTTTCGGAGGTACTGGCGTTGTTCGTATCAATCTACTTTATTTTAAGTAAGAATAAGAAATACGGTTATATCAAATAAATACACAGCATAAACAAAAGGTGCTTACATGGCCGAAAGCCTCCGTAAGCACCTTTATTTTCGATTTTATGTTCTTATTTAATAACCTCGGAAAGAACATACTGTATCTTCTCTGTATCTATCGGCTTGGCTATATGTCCGTTCATGCCTGCCGCAAACGCCTGTTTTTTATCCTCATCAAAAGCATTAGCTGTCATGGCAACAATCGGAATACCTGCTTTTTCCTTATCCGGTAGCTTTCTGATTATCTTCGTTGCCTCGTATCCGTCCATATTCGGCATCTGTATATCCATCAGTATAAGGTCATAGGTTCCCGACGGCATATGCTCAATACGGTTTATGCAGATTACGCCGTCCTCTGCTCTGTCTACCACAAAGCCCATATCCACAAGCATTGCAGTGGCTATCTCTGCATTCAAGTCGTTATCCTCTGCAAGCAGAATATGCTTTCCGCTGAAATTCATGTCCGTCTTAACATCCGCAATCTTCCGCTTCTCGTAGTATTTCTCATCTGCAAGCTTATGCTGTAATATAACGGTAAACCTTGAGCCTTCGCCTGTTTTGCTTTCTACCTCTATTGTGCCTTCCATCAAATCCACAAGGCTCTTTACGATGGACATTCCCAGACCTGTTCCGACTACTCCTCCTACGGTTGTGTTCCTTTCTCTGGAGAACGAATCGAAAATATGCGGCAGAAACTCCTCACTCATGCCTATTCCGTTATCGGCAACGCATGACCTGAATGTAACATACCCTTCCTTATCACAGGGAATCTCATCTATGGTTATCGTTATTGTGCCTCCAGGCGGAGTGTATTTAACCGCATTGCTTATAAGATTCATAAAAATCTCCTGAACCTTTATCTTATCCATCATTATATGCTCATGCCGGACATTGACAACACGTTTTAATGTGAGATTTTTCTTTTTTATATCCTCGGCAAAAACATCGCAAATCTCACTTGTAATGACTCCGGCTCTGCTGTAATTAATATCCAGCTCCATTTTTCCGCTTTCTATGCGGCTCATATCCAGCACATTGTTGATTATGGACAAAAGCAGATTTCCCGACTTCTCAATCATTTCCTGATAATGCAGAAGCTTTGGATCGGTAATCTCTTTTTTTATAAGCTTTGTATAGCCGAGAATGGCGTTCATTGGCGTACGAATGTCGTGCGACATATTGAACAAAAAGGCTGTCTTTGCCTCATTTGCTCTTTCTGCCGCCTCATAGGCTATTTTAAGCTGCTCCTGTTCAAGCTCCTGCTGCTTCTGCTTGCTCACTATTCTTGTTACATAAAGCACATGAGTAACCTTTCCGTTATCATCACGCTTTTTCTCTATAAAACGTGCTTCATACCAGTTTCCGTCGTTTGCATGATAATCCATTTCTATTGTATCTGTATCCGCAAGTCTTTCCGCAAGCGTAGACAGATTGAAAAACTGTCTTGCACTTGCACAATATTCCTTTGTAACAATCGAATCGCAAAGCTTATTCAGCTTACGCTGTGCTTTGCCTTCGTGCCCTGTCAATCGATGTATTCTGCTGTTGCTTGATATTTCCTCATAAAAATCCTTTTCAATATCTATACGGTAAATAGAAAAATAAAGTCTGCTTACGGAGGAAATAATTTCATTATCTATAATAAGCTCATTTCTTGCGTCCTGAGCCTCCTTCAATGCCTTATGAAGCTTTTCGTTGGCTTCGTGTATTTCATCGGTATTCACAAACACACCGTTAAAAGTAATCGGCGATCCGTCTGCCCTTCTTGACAAACGTCCTGCCGTTCTGTACCAATGATATGTACCATCCTTATTTTGCACACGATATTCAACATCATAGGTCTTTTTGTTATTATAATCCCAAAGCGATTCATAGTATTCTCTGAGCGTATATTCCTTATCATCGGGATGAATTCTTGATTTCCAAGCTTCAAATTCATTGGGAAAATCCTTCAAGGATTCAAATCCGAGCATTTTTCTGAATGTATCCGACCAGCTGCATTCAATCAATTTTCCGGCAGTATCATATCTTAATGCCCACGAACCCGAACCGAGTGCTTCATGTATATTCTTGAATTCCGCCATCTTATCCTCAAGGCTTCTCTTATAATCCTCCTCGGACTGCATAATTCTCAGCATACAGCCGCAAAGACCCGGCTCATCAAGCGGAATACAGTTGACATGGAGATATTTACCTTCTATCAATGTAAATGTATCAAACTCAATCGGAATTTTTTCATAAGCGGCTTTATAATACGGCTTAACCCAGTCACGATCGCATTTGGGAAACATTTCATAAAAGCGGTGTCCGAGAAGTTCGTTCTGCGGACGGCCTTCTATCTCCGCAAGTGCTTCGTTGCAATATAAAAATGTCCAATCCACAGGCTCGCCGTTTTCGTCAAGGTCAACACGTATAACGCAAAACGCCAGCGGACTGTTATCAAACATTGATATAGAGAAATCCCTTTCATAAAACCCCATTACAATATCCTCCAAATATACCGATACACACCACAAAAGTATTTCACAAAAATAGGGAATATTCAAGCAATGCCTAACTGTTCCCTGTTTACGTATTATTCTAAACAATATTTTAATATATAAGCTATTATAGCATACAAGCGGTTTTTTGTCGATTGGTTTTATTCATTATATGCCGCTGTGTTATTACCGAAATAACAAAACTATACTCTGATTAAATTCTGAGTGAATTGACATATAGCCTTTTATACTTTATTATTTTAAACATCTATTTATGGGGCTTTGCCCCATACCCCATCACCCTTTAAAAAGTGTGAACCCAAACTTTGATAAACTACATTCTTAGAATGTAGTTTTACGAAAAATAAAATATGATTCCGAAAATCATTTGTTAAAATGATTTTCATAAAATTTAGGTCAAGCCTTTTATGAACCGCAAAGATAGATGCGGTGGCGTAGCCACTTTGCGAAGCAAAGTTCTGACCATACTAAGGCTTGCCGGGTATGGGACAGAGTCCCATGGTTTTAATAAAAAAGGAGGACATATCATGTCAAAAGATAATCTCAATTCATTCAACGGCAGTAACGATTACGTTGCCTCGGAAGAGCTTATGCGTGCGGTAAACATCGCCGTTGCTCTCGAAAAACCTCTTCTTATCAAGGGCGAGCCGGGAACAGGCAAAACCATGCTTGCCCAGTCCGTTGCAAAAGCACTCGGCAAAAAGCTCGTCATCTGGAACATTAAATCCACAACAAAGGCACAGGACGGCCTTTATGTATACGACGTTGTCCAGCGACTTTATGACGGCCAGTTCGGAAACGCCGGCGTTGATGACGTAGCAAAATACGTTAAGCTCGGCAAGCTTGGTGAGGCTTTCAGCGACGATGAACAGGTTATTCTGCTTATCGACGAAATCGACAAGGCTGATATTGAGTTCCCTAACGACCTTCTCTGGGAGCTTGACCGCATGGAGTTTTATATTCCCGAAACCGGCGAAACAATAAAGGCAAAACAGCGTCCCATCGTTATAATCACTTCAAATGCCGAAAAGGAGCTTCCCGACGCATTCTTAAGACGCTGTATTTTCCACTATATCGAGTTTCCCAATGAGGAGCTTATGCGTGAAATCGTTAAGGTACACTTCCCCGACATCGACGAAAACGTGCTTGCACAGGTTACAGCCGCTTTCTATTATGTAAGAAGTCTTAAGGAAATCCAGAAAAAGCCCAGTACCTCGGAAATTATCGACTGGATTCAGGCATTGACATTAAGCGGAATTCCTGCGGAAAGAATAACAAAGGAAATTCCCTTTGCCGGCGTAATTCTCAAGAAAAACGAAGATATAGACGCACTTGAGCGAGCAAAAGCACGTTCTCTTTTCCCCTTTAAATAAGGAGGCCTGAATATGTTTGATTCATTTTTGTATCTTCTACGGTCGAAGGGCCTTAAGGTGTCCATGACTGAGTGGATGACGCTGAATGAGGCTCTGGACAAAGGCATGACTCACGCCTCTTTCTCTGAATTTTATTATCTTTGCAGAAGCGTTCTTGTTAAGTCCGAAAGCGAGTTTGATAAGTTCGACGGTGCATTTCTGGAATTTTTCAAGGATATAAATTTTCTGGAGGATATTCCCGAGGAGCTTATGAACTGGCTGAACAAGCCACAGGAAACACCGGGAAATTATGACGAGGAGATAGCCAGACAGAACCTTAAGCTTGACTACGAGCGTATCGAGCAAATGCTGCGTGAGCGAATTGCCGAACAGGACAGCGAGCATAACGGCGGAAAATATTGGATAGGCACAGGCGGTATGTCGGTTTTCGGCAACAGCGGCAAAGGCCCCAACGGAATACGTGTCGGCGGCGAAAGTCAGCATAAGCGAGCCTTCCGAGTTGCCGGAGAACGCCATTTCAAGGATTTCAGCGAGGACAAGGTGCTTGATACCCGTCAAATGCAGATTGCTCTTCGTACTTTAAGACAATATTCAACAAAAACCGACGCACCTAAAACCGAGCTGAACATAGACGAAACAATCGAAGAAACCGGAAACAATGCCGGACGGCTTTCACTTGTATACGACCGCCCGAGAAAGAACACCGTAAAGGTTGTGGTTATGATGGATTCCGGCGGCTCAATGGATTATTACCGAAAGCTTTGCGGACAGCTTTTTACCGCACTGAGAAAGTCTAATCATTTCAAAGATCTTAAGTTTTATTATTTCCATAACAGCATATACGAAAGACTGTATACCGACGGAGAATGTATTCCGGGACGATGGGTTGATACCGACACCGTCCTCAATACGCTCAGCAGTGATTATAAGCTGATAATCGTCGGCGATGCGGCAATGGCGCCATATGAGCTTATGGGCGGCGGATATTACAACTACGGAAAAACAAGCGGCATCGACTGGTTTCGCAAGGTTAAGGGGCATTTTTCGCACTGTATATGGCTCAATCCGGGAGAAATGCAGTATGTATACGGAAATTACTGGCGTCAGACATTAGGTATATTACAGGAAGAATTTGATATGTACCCGCTTACGGTCAATGGGCTTGAGGCCGCATTGAAAAAGCTGATGGTCAACCGATAAACTATATTCTAAAAACAGATTTTTTTCATGTTTATACTTCAATGGATATTTTTTGTAAATTTTGTAAAATTAATGTTGACTTTTTTTAAAATTGCGATATAATAATATCAGTAGGTGGCACAAAAGAATGTTTCCCCAAAATGTTGATTGTTGCCACTACTCTACGGATACGGAATAGAAATCCGCAGTTATACACACGGCAAGGCAGCGATACTCCCCCCAAGATGTATCGCTGCCGTTTTTTATTATTAAACTATACCTTTCTGCCAATCGGCAATTTTACAAAATCATTTTGCGGCTTTCATTGACCGCACAAGACAGTGCGGTGGCATAGCCACTTTTGCTTTGCAAAAGTCATGACCATAGTCGCAAGTGGA
>Ga0129312_1000786_pt1 | contig 23094 bp, 20 predicted proteins | sample O827metagenome_FD_94434 | JGI IMG/M metagenome (GOLD analysis project Ga0129312, IMG submission 94434) | Orangutan group fecal microbial communities from Wisconsin, USA - O827 metagenome | ecosystem: Host-associated > Mammals > Digestive system > Large intestine > Fecal | place: USA: Wisconsin... | reverse complement strand
GTCTTTGATCTCCAGATTAAAGTTATCGACGGCCAGAACGCCCTCGTCGGTGATTTGCAGATTGGTCTTTTTCTCCGCCTCGCCCTTCTTCTTTTTCTTCGGCTCCTGATGGGGATAGACCTTCTTGATATTCTTTAAAATGACTTCTGCCATGGTGGATCTCCTCCTCTACGTTTTCAGACAACGGGAACATACCGGGCTTCCAGCGCCCCGGCGGAGCCGACTGTGAAAGCCAGCGCCTGATGGGGCGGAACGGACATACCGGGGACGGGTGGACAATCGGAAAAATACAGCTTTGCGCCGCAGTCAGCCAGCAGCTTCAGCGTATCCGGGCAGGCACTGCTGTACCGCCGGTCGCTGGAGGCGCAGCACACCACAGCGGCAGGCCGGATGGCCTCCGCCAGCGCCGTGTCGGCGCCGTCCTTCTGGCCGTGGTGTCCGACTTTGAAGAGGTCGGCCCTCAGATCGCCGGGGGCGATCCCGTCATAGCCGGTCAGGTTGGTGTCCCCCGGCAGCAGAAGCCGGGTGCCGCGGAAGTCCAGCAGCAGGATCAGGCTGTAGTTGTTCATGCGGGCGTCCAGTGCGTCCAACTTGGAGAAGAAATCCTTGCAAACGTTTGCGTTATTATACAACACTTTCATTTCTTCTGCAAGAGCCGCACGTTTTTTTGTACAAGGTGACAGGATTCTGGCGGAGAAATCTGGGCAAAGCGCCCACTCCGTTCCGGCTTCCGGAGCCAGAATAACGCCGCCCCGTTCCTCTACCAGACCGCACAGAACCCGATAGTCGTTCAGCGCCCGGAGAAACTTGCTCTCCGAGGGCGTCCGGGCTGCGGAGCTGTCCAGCGGGGGCAGGGATTTGTAGAAATCCGCCGGAAGGGTCTGCCACAGGACATCCGGGGGGGCAATGCGGGCCGCCCGCAGCAGTCCGCAGAGATGATCCTCATGAATGTGGGTGCTGACTGCCAGATCCAGATGGCGGATTCCCCGCTTTGTCAGGTACTCCTCCACCGGCAGGCGGCCGGAGGTGCGGTCTGCAAACTCACTTTCCTCGGCGCTGCCGCCATCGATCAGGGCGGTGAACACGCCGCCGGGTCTGGACGGATCGGGACACTCCAGCAAAATGGCCTCGCCGTAGCCCACATTCACAAAAGTTACGGTCAATTTTTTCTCTTCCATAAGCACTTACGAGATCGCACGTTTGATGTATACACTGGAAAGGAGCAGCACCAGAACCGTCATGACAATGGCGCCGGCGCTGCCGAAGCCGAAGTCCAGAGATTTGATGCCGTAATTGTAGAGGTACTGGGTAATGGTGGAGGTGGTACCCGCAGGGCCGCCGCCGGTGAGTACGTTGACCTTCTCGAAGAGACGGAACGTATCAATGGTACGCAGCAGGGCGCACAGAGCCAGACTGTTCTTGATGTTGGGGATGGTCACATACCAGAACTGCTGGAAAGCGCCTGCGCCGTCGATCCGGGCGGCCTCATACTGCCCCTCCGGCACGGATTGCAGGGAGGCGAACAGCAGCAGGAAAACGAAAGGCGTGTTCTGCCAGACGTCGATCAGCAAAATAGCGCCGAAAGCCGTTTTGGTATCCAGAAACCAGTTATACCATGGCAGCCCCAGGCTTTCCAGAAACTGGTTGATAATACCATAGTTGGAGGAGAGCATCATGCGCCAGCTCAGCGCCACCGTGACCGCAGGCAGCAGATACGGCAGGAGCAGCAGGGTACGCATGATCTTCTGGCCCCGCTTCAGGCTATTGATGAAAACCGCCACCAGCAGGCCCAATCCCATTTCCAGAATGACTGCCAATACAGTAAACTTGATGGTGTTCAGTACCGCCTGACGGAAATAATCGTTTTTGAAAAGCTTGATGTAGTTTTTGAAGAGAATAAAGGACGCTTTGTCCGTCCCTTTCAGGTAGTTATAATCGGTAAAGCTGTAGATCAGTGTGAAAATCAGCGGATAGGCAGTCATAATGATCAGAATGATCATGGTGGGCGTCAGCATTTCAATGCCGAACCGTTTGGTCTGACTGTCTGCGGACTGTAGTCTCGCGGTTGTGTTTCTTTTCATAACAGCGGCCTCACATTTCTGGAGCGTTAGGAAAACGGAATGTTTCGTTTGCCAAACAGGTACATATCGGTTGTGGGGCCGGGCCTTGCCCGGCCCCACAGCTGGTAAATCAGATGGGAATGTTTACGTCGGATCAGCCGTTCATCAGCTCAACCAGCTGTGTCTGCGCGTCAGCCAGACCCTGGTCGATGGTCTTGGTACCCTGAATGATGTTGTCCATCTCAGTACCCAGAATGTTGGTGAACTGCGTCCACTCAGCAATCACGGGACGGTACACGCCGGTCTGGAGCGCGGCGCAGACGGTCTCATACTGGGGATAAGTAGCCAGAACGTCCTCGTTCAGCAGGCAGCTGGTGCGGCAGGGAACGCCGCCGACCTCGATGGAAGCCAGCTGGACCTCAGGGCTCATCACGTATTCCAGCAGCTCCAGCGCCAGATCCTTGTGGGGGGCGTTGTTAGGGATGCCGATGCACCACACGCCGTACATGGAGGTGTTCTTGGCGGTGTCGGAGTCGTTGAGCTTGGTGGGGATCACGGTGTAGTTGGCAGCGGTGTCGGCAGTGGGGACATACCAGCCGGGCCATGCCTGACCCAGAGCGGCGGTGCCGCCGTCGATGGCAGCCACGATGTCGTCCTTATCCATGGTGCCGCCCAGTGCGTACAGATCCAGATACTCCTGCATGGCAGCCTTGAATTCGGGGGTGTCAACGGTGGGCTGATTGTTTTCATCGATGACCCAGCCGCCGTGGACCAGCAGGTGGGGGATGAAGTCGGAAACGATGTTGTCAGCAGAGCCGCCGCGGATCAGGAAGCCGGTCTTTCCAGCGTCCTTGGTCTTCTGGGCAATGACCTTCAGATCTTCAAACGTGGTGATGTCCTCAGGGGTATAGCCGGCGTCGGCAATCAACTGCTTGTTGTACAGCATGACGGTCACGTTGCCGAAGAAGGGAGCCAGATAGATGTTGTCGTCCACCTTGCAGATGGTGGTGGTGGCGGGGATGATGTCGTCGTCGAAGCTGTAGCCCATCTCGCTGAGGTTGGCCAGCACGTTGTTCTCGGTAAACTCGGCCATCCAGGAGCCGTCCACCATGCACAGGTCATAGGCACCGGTGGAATTCACGGCATCCAGCGCAATACCGGTGTGCAGATCGTCAAAAGACAGCTCCTGCACGTCGATCTTTACATTATGTTCCGCCTCAAAATCGGGGAGGGAGGCCTTCAGGGCTTCGGCATAGGTGCCGCCGCGAAGGATCAGGGTCATTTGCGTGGGTTCAGCGGAGGTGTTGTCTGCGGTCGAGCCGCCGTTATCAGCAGGGGTCTCGGTCTTGCTGCCGCCGCAGGCAGCCAGAGAAAGGGCCATGGCCAGCGCCAGAATCAGGGACAGTGCTTTTTTCATCATGTTTTCCTCCTAATCTTAAATGTTGAGTCCGTATCTTTGTTACTCCTTGACAGCACCGCTTGAAAGTCCGGAAATCAAGTAGTTCTGTGCAAAGATCACAAACAGGGTGATGGGTATGACGGAGACCACGCCGCCTGCGGCCACCAGACCGAAGTTGGTGAGGTTATCCTCCGTGTTCAGCAGGGACAGCGCCAGAGGAACCGTGTTGTTTGCTGGCGTCCGGGTGAAAATGACCGTGTAGGTATACTCGTTCCACGCATACATGAAGCTCAGCATGGCCACGGCCGCAATGCCGGGCGCCACCAGCGGCAGCACGATCTTGCGGAACAGCTGCCACTCCGTGGCACCGTCCACCTTGGCGCTTTCCTCGATCTCCTCCGGCAGATCCTGAAAGAAGCCGATGAGGAACCAGATGATCAGCGGCACGTTGATCAGCACACAGGCCAGCAGTACCGGCAGCTTGGTGTTCAGGATCCCGACCTTGCTGAACATGGTGTACAGGGGAATCGTGAACGCCACCGGCGGCAGCACGCGCACCAGCAGGATCCAGTAGGTCATGGGCTTCTTCAGTCCGAACCGGAACCGGCGGCGCGCCAGCACATAGGCTGCACAGATGCCAACGATCAGGGAGAGTGCCAGCGAGCCGATGGTCGTTTGCAGACTGTTGACAATGGCGGTGCTGAAACCCTTTTCGCGGAACAGCTGGATAAAGTGGCTGCCGGTCAGCGCATGGGGAATGATGGAGATATGGCCCGTCATCTCACTGGTGGGGCGGATTGCCATGGCCACCAGCCAATAGATGGGGAACAGCGCCACAAACAGCAGAATCACGCAGCCGATGGCCTTTCCGACCGTTCCGATCCTCTTTTTTCGTTTCACGAGATCTCCTCCTTGCATCCCCTGTGAATTTTGAATATGAAAAACGTTTTCCGAAGAAAAAGTATACTGTTTTTACCCTTCGGAAGCAATCAAGCCGAAGTGAAACCTGTGTAAAACCTGTGTCAAGTGCGGGGGCGGGACGAGGCGCGTACCCGCAGCTCCACCGGCACGACGGTCAGACGCGGGACGTTTTCCTCGCCGCTGAGCAGGGCGGTCATCCGTTCCATACTCAGCTCGCCCATCCGGCGGCAGTCCACATGAGCGGAACTCAACTCCGGCTCCAGCATGGCGCAGATGGTGGAATCGTCAAAGCCCACCACCGAAAGCTCCTGTGGGATCTCCAGTCCAAGCCGCCGGGCGGCTTTCATGACGCCGGCCGCCAATACATCGTTGAAGGCAAAAACCGCGGTGGGCCGCGCCGGGCGGCTCAGCAGCTCCGATGCCGCCTCCGTGGCGCTTCGGATATCCCGGTCGCACATCATGACGCAGGATTCCTCCACAGCCAACCCCTGCTCCGCCATGGCGGAAAGGAAGGCATTGTACCGGCTGCCGGTGATGTAAGGGGAAAAGCGGCCCACCAGCATGGCGATCCGCCGGTGGCCGGATCTGGTCAGATGGGCGATGACCTGCCGCACGCCGTCCGCTTCGTCTGCTACCACGCAGGGCAGTTCAAAGCCGGCCGCCCGGTTATTCACCAGCACCACCGGGACGTTCTGCCGCTGAAACTGAGCGATCAGGGACGCCTTGGCGTCTCCCCCCAGAATGACCCCTTCGATCTGCTTGCTCTGGGCGGTGCGCTGCCATTCGTCCGCCGTGGAGATCATCAGCTGATATCGGGTGTTGTTGGCCTGCCGCATCACGCCCTCGCAGATGCCGGCATAAAACTCGTCTAAAATAGTAGCGCCTTCCTTGCAAATTAAAAAGGCTATTTTGTCGGTTTGCTGCCGGGCCATTGCACGGGCAATGGCGCTGGGCTGGTAATGCAGGGCTTCCGCCGCGGCGTAGACCCGGACGCGGGTGGCCTCCCTGACCCGTTCCGGCGCAGTGAAGGCTCTGGAGACCGTGGCGGTAGAGACGCCGGACAGGCGGGATACATCGTAAATCGTAGGCGAATCCATGCCGGAACCTCCCTCAAAATGAAAACGCTTACATCAACTTGAATAAATTAAACCGGCATTTTTACCGTTTGTTTATTCAAATATAACAGCATTCATTGAAGATTGCAATACAATCCGGCTATTTTCTACAGAATGGCGGAGGTAAGCGATTACAATTTGTGTATATTATCCATAAAACGATTTGCCGCACGATCCCTTTTGCATTACGGATGCTCCCAATCCTGCTTGGGAAACGGGTGCCTGCGATGTAAGCCGTTTCATTTGCGGTGAATCCCGCTTTATCTTGACAATTCCGCACCGCTGTGTATAATGAGATACCCGCAAAACTTCCGACAGGCACAGCGCATTGCCGTTCGGCGGCTTTCACCGCCGGAGGATGGCCCCCGGCCAGACAGGACGCAGAGAACAGGGAGCATTTCATGACAGATAATGAATTTTTCGGTACGGCCCGGATCAGCCGCATTTTGATGAAGCTGACGCCGCCGGTGATGCTGGCCCAGCTGATTCAGGCGCTTTACAACATTGTGGACAGCTTTTTCATCGGCCGCTGTTCGGAAGCCGGGCTGACAGCCCTCTCCATCATCTATCCCCTCCAGCTGCTGATGATCGCGCTGGCCGTGGGAACCGGCGTGGGGATCAACACCGCCATGGCCTACTTTCTGGGCATCCACGACCGAAAACGGGCAGACGAGATTGCCGGAACCAGCACGCCTCTGGCACTGGGAATGTGGGCGCTGTTTGCCGCAGTGACCTGTCTGATGATGCCTGCTTACGCCCGGATGTCCACGCCGTCGGAGGAGGTCATCCGTCAGGTGGTGACCTACGGCCGGATCACCTGCGTGTGCAGCATCGGATTGTTTCTGGAAAGCGGCTGGACCAAGGTTTTACAGGCGGAGGGCAATATGACCCGCCCCATGACGGCGCAGATTCTGGGCGCGGTCGTCAATATCGTGCTGGATCCCCTGCTGATCTTTGGGCTGGCAGGTCTGCCGGAACTGGGCATCGCCGGCGCGGCCATTGCCACGGTATCGGGACAGATCGTGGCGGCGCTGATGGTTTTCCGGGGCGGATTCCGTCCGTCCCCCGCCCGACAGCTGTACCCTGCTCTGATGCGGCGGATCTACCGGCTGGGCGTTCCCAATATCCTGATGCAGTCCGCTTACACGTTTTACATTCTGGGTCTGAACCTGATCCTCAAGACCTTTTCCGATCAGGCGGTTACGACGCTGGGCCTCTATTATAAGTGGCAGACCTTCTTTTTCATCCCGCTGGGCGCCATGCAGACCTGCATCGTGCCGGTCATCAGCTACAATTACGCCGCCGGGAACCTGCGCCGCTGCCATAAGACCCTGATGGAGTCCATCGTATTCGGCATGGCGCTCATGTCCACCGGCACGTTGTTTTTTGAACTGATCCCCGGCCCCATGCTGCGGGTGTTCTCTCAGGATCCGGAGGTTCTCCGCATCGGCGTATACGCCTTCCGCTGTATCGGCCCCAGCTTTCTCCCCATTGTGACGGCGCAGATTTTCCCCGTGTTCTTTCAGGCCGCGGGCTACGCCCTGAAAAGCTCGTTCCTGACGATCCTGCGGACGGTGATCCTGTTTGTGCCGCTGGGGTGGCTGCTGGCCCGTCTGGGTGGGCTGGAGGCGTTCTGGATGGTTTTTCCCATCACGGAGATCCTGACCACGCTGGGCGGCGTCCTCTGCTACCGGCAGTTTCTCCAACAGGAGACGGCCCGCTCACATCCGTCAGACTGAACGGAGATAAGCCTGCTCCCCACAGACGGCTGGACGGAACCGGCTCTGCGGATTCGTTTCACACAAAACTCAGGAATAGAAAAAATATGAAAAAGGAGCCTGTACAGGCTCCTTTTTCATGTCTATCTGTTCGATTTATGTAAGCGTTTCGGATTGTACCAGTTCTTCATAGGAACGGATATAATAGTCGCTGATCCGCTGGATCTCCGGCTGGTCGTCTTCCTCCGTCACATCGTACACGCCGGCAACCCGGAATCCGGCGGCCTTGGCGGTGCGGATGGCGTACAGGGCGTCCTCAAACACCACGGTGTCCCGTTTGTTGGACTGGAGCCGCCGCATGGCCATTTCATAGATGTCGGCGCTGTCCCGCTTGTGATTTCCTGCGTCGGCGGAGGTAATGATTCCCCGGAAATACTGATCGATGCCCGCAGTTTTCAGAGCTTTCTCCGTCAGCCGCCGGTGGGTAGCAGTGGCAACATACATCCAGACACCCTCCATTTTCAGAATGGAGAGAAATTTTTCCAGACCGGGCTTTGGACGCACCTGAGTGGAGTAAAAATCCTCCATCCGGCGGATGATCTCGTTCATGATCTCCTCCGGGGACTTCTGCAATCCGCATACCTCCCGCAGATAGGGAATCACTTCGTGGTCTGTCATGGTGCGAAGGGCGTGCAGCTGCTCGGGTGTGGCCTCAATGTCTGCTTCCCGCAGAAAAGTAGGGCCAAGCTCCCGCCAGGTGGGCATGGAGTCCAGCAGTGTGCCGTCCATATCAAAAATTGCGCTTTGTAACCGCATGGAATACCTCAGTTTCAGAAGATTTGAATCATGTTCGCCCCGCGGGTGCAGTATGCTTGCCGCACCGGCGGGGGGAAGGGGGGCGTGCGCCCCCTTTTGCTTTCAGCACAGCTTGGAGCCGGCGGGAATCTTGTCGTCCAGCATGATGAGGTTCAGCTTTTCCTCGCCCTTTTCCTTGTGGACGGCGGAGAGAAGCATACCGTTGCTCTCAAAGCCCATCATCTTCCGGGGCGGCAGGTTTACGATGGCAGCCAGCGTCTTGCCCACCAGCTCCTCCGGCTCATAGAACTTGTGGATGCCGGAGAGAATCTGCCGGTCGGTGCCGGTGCCGTCATCCAGCGTAAAGCGCAGCAGCTTTTCGGACTTCTTCACAGCCTCGCAGGCTTTCACCTTCACCACCCGGAAATCAGACTTGCAGAAGGTGTCAAAGTCCACCTTTTCCGTCAGCTGCGGCTCGGTCTCCACGGCGGGCAGAGCGGCCTTCCGGGCCTCGGCCTCGGCGATCTCCAGCTCTTCCAGCGCCTTGGCGGCGTCCACACGGGGGAAGAGGTTCTCACCCTTGACGACGGCTGCCGTCTCCGGCAGAATGCCCCACAGGTCGGCGGAATCCCAGGTCTGAGCGTCCTTGCCTGCGCCGATCTGGACGAACAGCTTTTCCATGCTCTCCGGGATGAAGGGGGTCAGCAGGATGCCGCAGATACGGGTGGCTTCCAGCAGGTTGTAGAGTACATGGGCCAGCCGTGCGCCGTTGGCCTCCATGTCCTTTGCCAGCGCCCAGGGGGCGTTTTCGTCGATATACTTGTTGGCCCGCTGGATCACCTTGAACACCTCGCTGAGAGCGTTGTGAGGGGCGAAGGTGTCCATTTCATGGGCATAGGCCTTCTTCAGACCGGCGGCCATGGCGACCAGCTGGGCGTCGTACAGCACGGGGTCTACGGTTTCTCCGTTGGCGGACAGCTCCACGCTGCTGCCCATCCGCACCATGGCGGCCAGCTGCTGCTCGTCGGCGGTGGCACCGCAGCCTGCCGGCAGGGAACCGCCGAAGTACTTGTTCACCATGGCGGTGGTACGGCTCAGCAGATTGCCCAGATCGTTGGCGAGGTCGGTGTTGATGGCCTGGATCAGCAGCTCATTGGAGAAGTTGCCGTCAGAGCCGAAGGGGAAGGTACGCATCAGGAAGAAGCGCAGCGCGTCCACGCCGAATTTTTCCGCCAGCACATAGGGATCCACCACGTTGCCCTTGGACTTGGACATCTTGCCGCCGTCCAGCAGCAGCCAGCCGTGGCCAAAGACGTGCTTGGGCAGAGGCTCGCCGAGGCTCATGAGCATGGCGGGCCAGATGATGGAGTGGAAGCGGACGATTTCCTTGCCCACGATGTTGATGCCGGGCCAGTACTTGTGATACTCGTCGTAGCGGTCGTTTTCATAGCCCAGCGCGGTGATATAGTTGGTCAGGGCGTCCAGCCAGACATAGACCACGTGCTTGCGGTCAAAGTCCACGGGGATGCCCCATGTAAAGCTGGTGCGGGAAACGCACAGATCCTCCAGACCGGGATCGATGAAGTTCTTCACCATCTCGTTGACGCGGCTGCGGGGCTGGAGAAAGTCGGTATTCACCAGCAGATCCCGGATGCGGTCAGCGTACTTGCTCAGGCGGAAGAAGTAAGCCTCCTCCTCGGCGTCCACCACCGGGCGGCCGCAGTCGGGGCAGCAGCCGTCCTTCAGCTGGCTCTCGGTCCAGAAGGATTCGCAGGGAGTGCAGTACTTGCCCTTATAGGTCCCCTTGTAAATGTCACCCTTGTCGTACATCTTGCGGAAGATCTTCTGTACGGCGGAAACGTGGTAATCGTCGGTGGTGCGGATGAAGCGGTCGTTGGAGATGTTCATCAGCTTCCACAGATCCCGGACGCCCCGCGGGCCTTCCACGATGCGGTCCACGAATTCCTTGGGGGTAATGCCGTCGGCCTCCGCCTTCTGCTCAATCTTCTGGCCGTGCTCGTCGGTGCCAGTGAGGAACATGACGTCCTCGCCCTTCAGCCGATGATACCGGGCCAGCGTATCGGTGGCTACCGTGCAGTAGGTGTGGCCGATGTGCAGCTTGTCAGAGGGGTAATAGATGGGGGTTGTGATATAAAACGTATCTTTTCCCATGGTTGATCTCCTTCTCTATCATAAATTTCAGCATATGAAAAATAAGCGCCGTCCCTGAGCGACGCCCAAGGACGGCGGAGTGAGCCGTGATACCACCTTGCTTCGCGCACCCCTCGCGGGATGTGCCTCTGCGGGTGCGTGTTCCGCACCCCTGCGCTGTAATGGGCGCACCCAGCGCGTTTGGACGTCCGAGGACGCTTTGCGCGCGGCTCCGGGACCATGTTCCGCCCTCCGTGCCGCGTCCCTTTTCAGCTGCCGGGACTCTCTGCTGCGGTTTGCAGGAACGTACTCTTCCCATCCTTGCCTGTGATTTCTATTTTCGGTCAAATACAGCGAAAATTATACAGCAAGCGCAAAATTCTGTCAAGGAAAACCGCCTGCGGGCAAAACGGCGGAATTGCTGCTGGCGGAAGCAATCACGAATGAGCGCAGGCAGCTCTCTGTATTCCCTCAGTATTTCTTCTTTATGAGCCTGTAGTTCTCCATCCATTTTGGTATAGTCCAAACAATTCTGATAATTCGAATTACCCCAGTATAGAATGTTTTGGCCGGCAATATACAGAAGCCGATCAGCGTTTTCAATGGAGAAAAAATCCCGGTAAGTCTTGCCAGTGTAACGCAGTAAATGCAGAATATTGCCTCAAGTATGTATTTTTATGAGAAATTCCTGCGTTTTTTGAAAAGATACAGCAAGACATTCACTGCAATACAAATGAATATGCCTGAGAAAATGATTCTTTAAGAACTTGAATACCGCTTATTATATAATTCATCATACTTACATCTCCTGAACAAATACCGATCTGCTCCACGCTTCTTTAAGTGCGCGAAGAAAATCTGCCGCTTAGCCAAGACCGCCCGGACATTTTTCGTCCGGGCGGTCTCCGTATCAATCATAAATCAGCTCAAGCTTTGGATCGTTTCTGCCTGTTTGCACACGCTGACCAAAAGCTGTGGGCATTTTCCCTTGTGTATTTACTGATAGCGATACAACTGGGCAGTATACCCGTCGATGCAGCGCAGGAACATATCCCGGTCCCGGAATTCCATGAGCTGGGAACCGGCCTCCTCATGAAAGGACACCACACGGCGCTGGGTATCTACCCACAGCTTCCAGATCGGTTCCCGGTTCATCATATTTTCCATAGTGAGTGCTTCTCCTTTCATATTCACACTTGGCTCCTTGCTCTTCTGTGCGGCCCAGCCGCGTTTTTGTGCCGCCCGGAGGGCGGTTTTGATCACTGTACCTATAAGACGGCTTGGCACGGGATTTTGTTGCAGCTATTTTGAAAAAATATAAAAATTTTCAGAGCGACTGGGCGGCGATCCATTTTCCAATCCACAGCAGTACCAGAAAGTGGGCGGGGTAGAACGCATGGAAAAAGTAGTTCCAGCCCCGCCGCCCCCGCTGACCGCTGTACAGCGCCAGCACCGCAAAGGCCGCCAGTGTCAGCAGATACCGCTTCCGGCTGCGGGTGTGGAGAAAGCCCTCCGTCAGCAGAAAGATAAGGATGGGAAAGCCGATGTGTCCCAGAATCTCAAAAATTCCGTACACCCTTTGCACCGGCAGAACCCCGGCGGGCGCGTCAGCCGGGATCAGGATGCTGCCGTCCGCTGCGCTATAGGGTGCAAAGACGCCCCGGCGGATCACCAGAAAATTGGCATGGTCGCAGAGCATGGAGACCATGGCGATATATTTCAGAGCAAAGCCGGACAGACCCTTTCCGCAGGATTATTCCATTCTCCCGCTCCTTTCAGGCCAGCAGGGGACGGATCACCAGATCGTTGACCACGGCAAAGCTCTCCCGCAGATAGTAGTTGGCGCTGAGCCATCGCCACGGCAGTCTGGCCGGGACCTGCACCACTTTGGCAGGCAGATTCCACAGCAGCGTCACCCGCGCCATGTGGAAGTCGTTGGTGACGATGGCTACACGGCCGCCGCAGCTGTCAAATCCCCGTTCCTCCAATAGCGGCAGGGAATTTTGCAAATTCTGCCGGGTATTGGCGGACTGCTCCTCCAGAATCAGCCGCGCCGGGTCAATGCCCCGCGCCGTCAGGGCGTTGAACATGGCCTGCGCCTCGGAGATATTCTCTCCCGGCCCACGCCCGCCGGACAGCACCGCCGGAATGCCGGGGTTTGCTTTCAGGTAGGCTTCCGCCGCGTCGATGCGGGTTTGCAGGGCCACGGAGGGGGTGGTTCCGTTGACTCCGGCCCCCAGCACGATGACGGCATCCGCCGGTTTGGCGGCGTCGTCCCGCTGCCCCGTCCGAATGACCCAGAATTCCACAGCCGCCAGAGCAATTACCAGCAGTGCCAGAGCGGCCTGAGCAATTCTGAGCAGAATTTTCCAGCCCTGCCTGCGCTGTCCCATCCGGCTGAGAAACAGCAGCCCCAGACAGGCCACCATACACAGCAGGCACAGGTTTGCGGAAAAGCTGACCCCCGGAACCGTCCGCAGCAGGATAGTCAGCGATGCCAGCAGCACCGCCAGCAGCGCCGTCAGCTTTTCAGCGGGTTTCCACCGGTTAAAATGAATGTGGTACATGATGTTTCTCTCCGGGCATCCCGGCAGCTTCTGCCGGGATGCCTGTGTTCCGTATTCCTGTCAGGCGGACGCCGCGCCGGCGGACATACTGGGGCTGTGGCTGTCCTCTGGCATATCAGTTATGCTTTCCTCCGTGCCGAACCAGCCTGCCGGGTAATCGCCATAGCGGTTGTAATACTCTTCCGGGGACATACCGAACTCATTACGGAACTGATCGTATTCCTCCCAGCCGTTATTGCTGTACTGCCAGGGATAAGCGTCCCGGTTCAGCACCAGATCCTCATCGGTGATCAGTCCCAACTCCTTCAGGGCCTGAATGGTTTCCGCCATGCCCTCCTGGACAGAGATATCAATGCTGTCGTACCGGTGATTCTCCATCTGATAGCCGACGTGAACCGTCATATCATAATGGTCCGCGTCGTTCTGGCTGTCGAACCAGTCGTACACGCCCCAGTTTCCATTCTCCGCGTCCCTGGCCACGGCGCTGAGGATGGTTTCTACCTCCCGGCTGTTCAGGTCAGTGTCGCCGGTGCGGGTAGTGATCCACGCGCTGTCCATCTGGAAGCCAGCGTCCTGCCAGCGGATGCGCTTCTGCCGCATCTCCGGGCTGTTGATGAGCCGGTCCAGCAGATTGTCGTAAGAGCCGTCCTGTGCCATGCGGTCGCGGGTGAGATACAGGTCATACTGCCGCTCCACCTTCAAGCCGCTGTTCAGGGTGTAGGTAAACCGCACGGTGGTGTAGGTATAGAGAACTTCCCTGTCTGTGCATGCTTCAGAGGCGGCAGATGCTGCTGTCAGGGCATGGTCCTTATCGTTGATAATGGCCTGATGCAGCGCCCGCACCTCTTCAATCAGCGCGTCGTCCTGACCGGGAGTCAGGTAGTAATTGCTGTCGGCGGCGTAGAGATTCACCTGCTTCACGCTGTCTGCCGCAGGCACCCGGCGCACCACGCCGAACACATCGAACTTCATGGCGGCGCACAGCGCGATGCAGCCCAGCGCCACTGCCAGCATCCCCTTCCAGGTACTTCTGAACACCCGGAGGGTCTTGGCCAGCAGCATGGAGGCCGCATAGTAGCCCACAGCGCCGCCAACGATCATGCACAGGATCATGGGCAGAACGGTAAAGTACAGGCCGTTCTGGAAGCTCTCCCAGAACAGGGCGTACAGCAGCCGCCCGCCCAAGATTGCGGAGAAGGCCGCACAGCCGTACCGGAACACCGGCTTCATCCAGCCCACGGCCACCACGTCTCCGGCGCTCTCGCTGCGGCGACGGCGGTACATGAGCCACGCCAGCGCCATCAGCACCACGCCCACGGCGGCGTACACCGCAATGAGCCAGCCGTTTTCCAGATGAACCTCCGTCAGCACATTGGTGGAGTAGGGGGCGTATACGCTGTTCTGCACCAGATTTTCCTGATAGATGCTGTTGGGCTGAACCTGCTGCATGAGATACACCACGGGGCTGAGCCACTCTACCGTGCCGGAATAGCTGCTGTTCAGGCCGAAGCAGAAGCCCTGTGCCAGCAGATTCATCGTGAAATCCGTCAGCACGGCGAGGAAGTTCAGCAGGCCGTACAGGGCAGGCAGCATGAAGACGTTGCCTACAATGAAGGCGCAGAAGGTGGCAAGGCCGAAGAAGAAAATGCTCTCGCCTGCAACACCCAGAATCGTCACCAGCACCCCCACCGGCTCAAAGCCGCCGTACAGGAGGGACACCAGCACAATCAGCACGCCGGTGACGGCATAGGGAATGGCCATCATCACAAGGCCGGAGAGCACATTGGTGACAAACAGCCCCTCCCGCCGGATGGGCAGGGTGTGCATCAACCCCACGCTGCGGGCGTTATAGAGGTAGTTCCACACCGCCATGGCACACAGCACGGCATAGACAATGGAGATGACCGGCACGCCGTAGCTCAGCACATTGTAGTAGGCCTGCGTGGTTTCCAGCGGCGTCCAGAAGTCAAACCCGCTGTGCAGCAGGTTCACCAGCATGGCCAGCGGGAACAGCGCCCCGCCGAAGGAGGCCAGTCCCCACAGCGGCCAGTACCGGCTCAGATTTTTCCGGAAAAGGGTGCCGTTAAAGCACAATGTCTTTGACCGCATAGTCTGCACCTCCCAGTTCATAGATAAAGATTTCCTCCAGCGTCAGGGGCACGGCGTCCGCCAGCAGCGGGCTGTAGGCCATGAGCCGTTCCGTGGCCTCCTCTGCGTTCATCCGCATGATGAGGGTATGCACCCGGCCGATTCTCGACGCATGGAGTACCGGCAGATCGGCTGGCACTTCATTAACGCCGTCAGGGAACACCACCTGCATTTTCACCATGTTGTCCTGCAGCTGGGCAAGGCTCCGTTCCAGCAGCACATGGCCGTGATCCATGATGCCCACGTGGTCGCACACGTCCTCCAGCTCCCGGAGGTTGTGGCTGGATACCAGCACCGTGGTGCCCCGCTCCGCCACATCGCCCATCATCAGGCTCCACACCTGACGGCGCATCACCGGGTCAAGACCGTCCACCGGCTCATCCAGAATCAGGTAATCCGGCATGGCGGACAGGGCCAGCCAGAAGGCCGCCTGCTTCTGCATACCCTTGGAGAACCGCCGGATGGGGCGCTTTTCGTCCAGATTGAAAACCTCTTTCAGCTTTTCATACCGCTCCGTGGAAAACTGGGGATAGAACCCCTTATAAAACCGCATCATATCCCGGATGGTGGCGGTGCTGAAATAGTACCAGTCATCGGGGATGGCGGCAATCCGGGCTTTCAGCGCCGCATTTTCCCACACGTCCTCGCCGCCCAGCTGCACCGTACCGCTGTCCTGCCGGAAAATGCCGGTGAGGTGGCGGATGATGGTGGACTTGCCTGCGCCGTTGGGGCCGACCAGTCCGTAAACCGCACCGGTGGGGACGCTGAGGGTGGCGTCATTCAGGGCGGTGAAGCCGTCAAAGGTCTTGACGACGTTTTTCACTTCGATCATTGCTCGTATACCTCCTTGATGAGCTTTACGGCGTCCTCATGGGTCATGCCCAGATAGCGCAGTTCGCCCAACAGCTTTCGCAGATCCTCCTTCAGATTTTCCCGGCGGGCGGCGTCTGCGTCCGCCGTGCCGCTGACGAAGCTGCCCTTTCCGGCTACGGAATAAATGTATCCCTCCTGTTCCAGCTCGTTATAGGCCCGCTGGATGGTGTTGGGGTTGATGGACAGCTGGGTGGCCATCGCCCGCACGGAGGGCAGCTTTTCGTCCTGCGCCATGGCGCTGGTGACGATCATCCGCCGCAGTCCGTCCTTGATCTGCTCATAAATGGGACGGGAGTCCCGATAATTCAGTGTCAGCACATAGGTCTCCTCCTTTTCCAAGGGTCATGGATATTCCGCATCAACGGTGCAGGATCACTGCCGCCAGCAGGATCACCAGCAGCGCCGCCCCCGCGATGCCCAATAGAAACATCAGATTCACGGCGCACCTCTCAGGGCTGCAGGGCCAGGGCCACCAGGACCACAGCCGCGAAGATCAGACCCGCGATGGCGGCAATACCCGCAAAACCAAACAGCATCATTTTCCTTCTCCTTTCCGGCCTGGTTTCAAAACCACGCCCACCGTCAGCGCCGCCAGGGCGCCCAGCACCATCAGGGCGGCAATCAGTTTTTTGACGATCTTCATCTTGTTCCTCCGAACTGTATCAACTGTATTATGTGTGTTAGTACAGTTAGATTATCACGCATCGTTTCCCTTGTCAATGCCTTTTCAGAAAAAATTCCGCCGCGCATTTCGCATTTCCGTGGACGCGGCAGGGCGGGGAAGACCAGCCTTTACAAATGCCGGGAAAATGTGTATAATACACTTAATTATGTATAAATGTGAGGATAATGACCATGGAACTGACACAAGGCGTTCGGTTTGACACGTTGGAGCTGTCGCCGGAGCTGCTGCGCGCTCTGCTGGAACGCAATATTGTACAATCCACCCCGGTGCAGGCGGGCTGTATCCCGCCCATGCTGGCGTGGCGGGACGTGATCGCCAAGGCTCCCACCGGCACCGGCAAGACCTTTGCCTATGGGATTCCCATTGTGGAGCATATTGACCCGGAGGACGACAGCGTTCAGGCGGTGATCCTTGCTCCCACGCGGGAGCTGGCCATCCAGATCACCGACGAGCTGCGGGTGCTGTATGCCTACAAGCCCGGCATCCGGGCGGTGTGCCTCTACGGCGGCGCGCCCATCGGACGTCAGATCGACGCGCTGAAAAAGCATCCCCAGATCGTGGTGGCCACGCCGGGACGGCTCTCCGACCACATGAAGCGCCGCACCGTCCGGGTGGAAACGGCGAAAACCGTGGTGTTGGACGAGGCGGACCGGATGCTGGACATGGGCTTCATCCACGACGTGACCCGCCTGCTGGATAAGATGAACCAGCGGAAGAACCTGGGGCTGTTTTCCGCCACCATCTCCCGCGAGGTCATGGACATCGCATGGGTGTACCAGCGGGATGCCGAGGAAGTTACCGTCCGGGAGGACGAGCAGAACAAGCCGGATATCAAGCAGTTCCGCATGGACGTGAGCTTCGACGGCAAGGCGGAGGCCATCGCCAAGATCCTGAACGAAACGGGCTTTGACCGCTGCATGGTGTTCTGCAACACCAAGGGCAACACGGAGCGGATCACCAAGTTTTTGCAGATGCGGGGCATTGACGCCCAGTGCATCCACGGCGACATCCCCCAGAAGAAGCGGGAGCAGGTGATGGATCTGTTCCGCAAGGGAAAGCTGCGGGTGTTTGTCTCCACGGACGTGGCGGCCCGCGGCATCGACGTGGACGATGTAGACATCGTGTTCAACTGCGACATCCCGGATGAAAATCAGGATTATGTGCATCGTATCGGCCGTACCGGCCGGGCCAGACGGCAGGGCGTGGCCGTCAGCTTTGTGGCGGATTTTCCCTCCAAGATCCGGATGGACGATATCGCCAAGAATACCCGCAACGAGATCTTGCCGGTGAAGTTCGACGAAAACGGCAAGCTGACCATGGTGTAAGCCGCGAGGAAGCCTGTATGAAGTTTTGGAAACGAGGAATGGCGCTGCTGCTGGCGGTTTCGGCATGCTTTACCTTCCTGACCGCCTGCGGCCAGACGGAGGCGGCGGGGGATCAGCTGGCGCTGGCCGTGTGCGTGGGGGAAACTCCCGCCACCTATGACCCTATCTATGCAGAGGAGCCGGGAGAGCAGACCGTCCTGAACCACCTGTATGAAAACCTGATGCGTCTGGAGCAGGACGAAAACGGCCAGACCGTGGCGGTGAACGGCGCGGCCAGAAGCGTGGATGTGAAGGAGAACGCCGACGGCACCGTGACCTATACCTTCCGCCTGCGGGGCGGGAAATGGTCGGACGGCGTGGACGTGAAGGCCGGGGATTTCGTGTATGCGTGGCAGCGGCTGGCGGACCCTGCCGCCGGTTCTGCCTATGCGCCGCTGCTGTCTATCATCAGCGGCTATGACGAAGCGCGGGCGAGCGGCGACATGAGCCTGCTGGGAGTTGCGGCCAAAAATAACAGCACCTTCGTGGTGACGTTGAACGGCCAATATGACTGGTTCTTGCGGGAGGTATGCACCTCCATTGCCACCATGCCTCTGCGGCAGGACGTTGTGACCCGGCTCAAGCAGGAGGCGGATCAGGCGAACGCTGCGCTTTCCGATGAGGAGGCGGTGAACCGCTGGTGGTCTGACCCCACCCGGCTGGTGACCAACGGCCCCTATGTTGTCAGCGCCAGAGAGGACACCTCACTGGTACTGGGGGAGAACACGGCTTACGGCAAGAAACTTACCGGCCCCACGGAGCTGACCTTCCGCTTCGGGGACACCGCTACGGCGCAGATCCTGTATGATCAGGGCGTAGTGGACGCGCTCTGGCCGCTGAGCGAGGAGCAGATGGCGGAAAAGAAAGCGGCGGATGAAAACTGGCAGCCGGAGCCGGTGCTGGAAACCTATTCGGTTCTCTTCAACTGCGACAGGCTGGAGGATGAGCAGATCCGCAAGGCGCTGAGTCTTGCCATTGACCGTTCGGCATTGGCGGAACTGGCCGGCGTGACCGCGCAGGCGGCTGCGGGCCTTGTGCCTCCCGGCGTGCCGGAGGGGGAGAAGGATTTCCGAACCACCGGCGGAAACCTGCTGGATCATGACGGCGAAACCTATGAGGACCGCTGCCGGGAGGCGGTGGAACTGATGCAGGAGGCGGGCTACGACCGGGGCAGCGACCTGAGCACAGAGCTGGGAGCGCCGGAATACCTGTATGTGGACGAGGGGGCCAATGCCGCGGTAGCGGCCGCCGTGTGTGAAATGTGGAACCAGTGTCTGGGACTGCGCGTGACTCCCAGAGCGGTCACGAAAACGGAACTGGTGACGGCTATGCGCGGCGGAGAGTATACGCTGGCCGGTATGGGGCTGGACGCCGTGTGCAACGATGCGGAGTGCTTCCTGATGGACTGGATGACCGGCAATCAGAATAATTTCCTGCACTATGAGAACAGCGCCTATGATACGCTGATGTCCATTATTGCCAGCGCCGAGGACGGTACCGCCCGGATGGGCTGCCTTCACGACGCGGAGGATCTGCTTCTGGAGATTGACTGCGCGCTGGCACCTCTGTACACCACCGGCACTGCCTGGCAGCTGCGGGATACTTACGGCGGCGGCTTCCGGGATCCCCGCGGCTGGTTCGATTTCCGCGGCGTGTACCTCAAGCCTGTTACCGTGCAGTAACGGGCGGCTTCTGACAAAAGAAAACGGAACAGAAAAACAGCGGAAGGTTGCCCCTTCCGCTGTTTTTTACTTCATGGAATTGCGCGCCCTGCGGGCGGTGGAGGAACCGATCCCCAGCTCTGAGCGGTATTTGGCCACGGTGCGCCGCGCCAGTGGGATCCCCTCCTGTTCCAGCAGCTTGCAGAGGGTCTGGTCGCTGAGCGGGTGGGCGGGATCCTCGTCCTTGAGATGCAGCACCAGCCGCTGCTTCACCGCCTGCCGGGATATCCCCTGCTGCCCGACGGAACGGCTGAAAAAGTAGCGCAGGGGATAGGTACCCTGCCTGCATTGGAGAAACTTGTCCCGCACGGCACGGGATACGGTAGAGGGATGCAGTTCCAGAATCTCCGCCAGAGAGGACAGACTCATGGGCGCCAACTCGGTGGTGCGGCCCTCAAAAAATGCCCGCTGGGTATCCAGAACGGCCTGCGCGCAGCGCCGCAGGGTGCTGCCCCGGCGTTCCAGACTTTCCAGCAGCCACTTGGTCTGCCGCAGCTTTTCTTTTAAATAGGTGCGGGCCTCCGGGTCGTCGCTCTCTCTGGCCAGATCACTGTAGTAACCGTTGATGGAGATCCGGGGCAGATAGTATTCGTTGAGCATGACCCGCAGCTCACCCTCCAGCTCCACAATGAACACGTCGGGGCGGGCGTAGACGGTAGGCTCCGCAGGCTGAAAGGCGCGGCCGGGATGAGGCTCCAGCGCGGCAATGGCCTTTTCTGCCGCCTGAATTTCCGGCACGGTGATGCCCAGCGCCTTGGAAATGGGGCCGTAGTGTTTGCGGCTCAGCTCTGTCAGGAACCGGGCGGCAATGTCCATGGCGTAGGGGACGGCTTTTTCCTGCCGGCTCAGCTGAAGCACCAGACACTCCGACAGATCCCGCGCGCCCACACCGGCCGGCTCCAGAGATTGCAGAAGATCCAACGCCTGATCCACCATGGCCTGCGGGATCTTCATTTCCGTCAGACCGTCCAGATCCTCCTGAGCCAGATATCCATCCTCATCTACTAACTCCGCCATGTATTTGCACAGAGCCAGCATGGGCTTCGGCAGCCGTTTCCGCTCCAGCTGGTCGCACAAAAAGGCGGACAGGCTGTCCAGCTCCCTGTCCGGTGCGCCCGGCTCCATGGCGGAGCCTTCCTCATGTGTAAAGGTTGTGCCAAAGGTTCCGGCGTCCAGCCAGCTGGCTTTCTGCCGCAGTTCGGCAAAGGAACTGCGGAGATCCGGGGCGTCGCTCAGCTCCAGCGTTGGGTTTTCCTCCGAGAGCTTGCCCAAATATTCCAACAGCTCCTGCGAGTTCATTTGCAGGACTTCCATGGATTGCAGGAGCTGTGGCGTCAGCTTCAGCTCCTGACGCAGCTCTGTTTTCAGCGAAATCAGGCTCACGGCGCAATCACTCCTCCATGCCCTTTACATACTTGGCAATTTTCCGGGCGGCGGTGGCCTGAGAGATCCCCAGATCCTTCGCCACGGCCACGGTGGTGTGGCAGCGGTGGTAGGACTCCCGGATGATCTGTCCTTCGTAGGCGCTCATCCGCTCTTCCAGCGTCCCCCCCGTGGAAGCGGGGGCGGCGGTATCCGCACCGTAGTCCAGCGGCAGCGCGGTGGTGTCCAGAATCGGATCCTGAGAGGTGATGACCAGCCGCTCCATCAGGTTTTCCAGCTGGCGGACATTGCCGGGCCAGCTGAACTGCTCCAGAAAAGAGATGAATCGGGGGCTGAAGGTGATCTGCTTGCCGTACTCCCGGCAGAAGCGCTCCAGAAACTGGTGGGCAAGGGGGAGAATGTCGTCCGGACGCTGCCGCAGGGGGGGAATATGCACCCGGATCACGTTCAGCCGGTAGAACAGGTCGGAGCGGAACAGACCCCGCTGCACTTCCTCTTCCAGATTTCGGTTGGTGGCTACGATCAGCCGGAAATCCAGCTCAATGCGCCGGTTGCTGGACAGCCGCTCAATGGTCTTTTCCTGAATCAGCTGCAAAAGCTTGGATTGAATATGGGGCGGCAGCTCGCCGATCTCATCCAGAAACAGCGTTCCGTGGTTGGCCAGCTCGATCTTACCGATCTTGCCGCCGGAGGCTGCGCCGGTGAAAGCGCCTTTTTCATAGCCGAACAATTCGGATTCAATGAGGTTTTCGTGGAGAACCGCGCAGTTGACCTCAATGAAGGGGCCGTTGGCCCGGTTGCTCATGGCGTGAATGGCCTTGGCCACCGCGCTCTTGCCTACGCCGGTCTCGCCGGTGATGAGAATGTTGGCCTTGGTGTTGGCGGTGTTCTGGATCAGAGTCCACAGCCGCTGCATGGCGGGACTTTTCACCACCAGATCCGTGGCGGTGGCCCGGAGACGCAGCTCCGCGATCTCCTGCGAATACTGCTGCAGGGAGTCCTGCAAATGCCGGTAGTTCTGGTGAATGGCGTTGATCTGCTCCATGGATACCGTGTTGAAACAGACGGCGTACTTCAGGACGCCATTGTTGTCAAAGAGCGGGATGCCCACGGTCATAACGTTTTTGTGGGTGTGATTGATGGTCTGGGTAGCGGTGATCTTTTTCTTCTGCCGAATGACCTCCGCTGTGACGCAGGGCCGGAAAGTGCCGTCCGCCTCCAGATCAAACGCGGATTTCCCCAGAATGGACTCGTGGGTAAAGCCAAAATTCTGCTCATAATTCTCGCTGACCCGGAGGATGATGCCGTCAGCATCGGAAAGCATCATATCATCCGCCAGAACCAGATTATTTTTGGGGTTTACGATGTCAAGCAGACCTTTGAGGTTGATATCATCGTCAAAAAGCTGGGGCAGGGACGTTGCAGGCATACGCACCTCCAAAGACAGAAAAACTATTCATTTTTGATTATAGCATATTCAGAAATGAATAAAAAGAGGAAACGGTCGATTTTTTGCGGGTGTTTTTGCCAGAAAAACCCCGGACTTTTTTGATGTTGTGCCGAAAGTGGAGAGGACACGTGGGACGAATGATTCAAGATTGCCTATTCATTTTTGAATAATCTGGCCGTGATAAGGGATCAGCAAAAGGCGAAAAAGGAAAAATGCACCGGGAAAATGGTCGTTTCGCACAAATGATGCATTTGTTTTTGTTAAAAACGCTAAACATAAATTGGCACAAAATTTGCTATAAATTTAAGCGTATTACCACGCACACGCTGCGGAACAGATTTTAGGACTGCAGCATAATCCCCTTGAACTGAACAGGAAACATATTTATGAGGAGGAAAACCATTATGTATCAGACTATTCGTTATGAGAAGCAGGAGAACATTGGTATTCTGACCATCAACCGTCCCGAAGCGCTGAACGCACTGAATTCCACCGTGATCAGCGATCTGGAGCAGGTGATCGCTGAGGTTGAGAAGGACGCCGAGCTGGGCGCTCTGATCATCACCGGCGAAGGCCGCTCCTTCGTGGCCGGCGCCGACATCGGCGAGCAGCTCCCCCTGGATGTGGCCGGCGGCCGCAAGTGGGGCCAGCGCGGCAGCGCTCTGTTCCGCCGCATTGAGAAGCTGGAGATCCCCACCATCGCTGCTGTCAACGGCTTCGCTCTGGGCGGCGGCTGCGAGCTGG
>Ga0129312_1000785_pt1 | contig 23107 bp, 16 predicted proteins | sample O827metagenome_FD_94434 | JGI IMG/M metagenome (GOLD analysis project Ga0129312, IMG submission 94434) | Orangutan group fecal microbial communities from Wisconsin, USA - O827 metagenome | ecosystem: Host-associated > Mammals > Digestive system > Large intestine > Fecal | place: USA: Wisconsin... | reverse complement strand
TTTATGGCACAAATATGGTTCGCTTCTGTCTAAACAGTATTGGAAGAAAAAGATATTTTGGTCAGACGGATATTTTGCTTGTAGCATCGGAGAAGTATCGTCAGCTACCATACAAAAATATATGAATACAGGGGGAGATCTCTATGAAATACAGACGACGACTGGCAGCCACCGCTCTCAGCCTTTCTATGGCCTTCTCGGCCGTGTATCCGGCTGTCCCTGCCTTTGCAGCTGCATGGGAGCGAAATGCCAACGGTTCTTATCTTGCAAGCGATGGTTCCATAATTACCGGGATCACCTCCCGTGGGATCGATGTTTCCCACTGGAAGCAGTCCATCGACTGGAATGCTGTTGCTGCGGACGATGTGCAGTTTGTAATGCTGGGAACCAGATATAATAATGATGTGGATCCCTATTTTCAGGTCAATGCCACCGGTGCTTATAATGCCGGACTCCGGGTCGGCGCTTATCTTTATTCCTATGCCACAACAACAGAGATGGCGGAGGCAGAGGCAGATTTTGTCCTGAATCTTATCAAGGACTATCCGATCTCGTATCCGGTGGTCCTCGATGTTGAGGCAACGGAGATGAACGGCCTGACACCGGCCCAGCTTTCTTCTATCATCAACAGCTTCTGCAAAAAGATCGAGAATGCCGGATATTATCCGATGGTGTATACCAATGACTACTGGCTGGCAAACAAGATCGACATGACAAAGGTTCCCTACGATGTTTGGGTGGCTCGCTACAATGCCAAGCCCTCTTATACAAACGCCGCTATGTGGCAGGCTACGAATGAGGGGCAGGTCAACGGAATCTCGGGAAATGTGGATATCAACTTTGCCTTTAAGGATCTCAATTCCAAGCTCCCGGCAGACCGCTGGCGTCTGATCAACGGACAATGGTACTACTACAAGAATTATGTAAAGCAGACCGGATGGATCAACGATGGCCAGAGCTGGTACTATATGAATTCTGACGGAACCCAGTACAAGGGCTGGCTCCTCCTCGATAATGAATATTATTATCTTCTGCCTAAGACCGGGCAGATGCAGACGGGATGGATCCAAGTCGATGACAAATGGTATTATATGAAGCCTGACGGCAGAATGGCCAGTGAATGGGCTCAGGTCGACGGAAAATACTATTATCTCTTAAACGGAGCTATGGTGACCGGATGGCTCAGGATCGGAACGGACTACTATTATATGAGGGGCAACGGCTCTATGGTAACGGGCTGGCGTAAGATGGATGGTGCCTACTACTACTTCCAGCAGGATGGACGGCTCGTCCGGGGCTGGGCTCAGGTCGATGGCCACTACTATTATATGAAGTCAGACGGAACTATGGTGACCGGATGGCAGACGCTGGACAATGTGGCCTATTACTTTGCTCCTACCGGTGAGCTTGCTACCCAGTGGACGCAGATCGACGGCTCGTGGTACTATTTCGGTACAGACGGACGCATGCAGACCGGATGGATCCAAGTTGATGGCCGCTACTATTATCTGCACACGGACGGACGTATGGTGACCGGATGGCAGAGTGACGGAACGAACAAGTATTATATGGATGTAAAATCCGGAAAAATGGCTGTCGGCTGGAAGCAGATCGATAACAGCTGGTATTATTTCAATTCCTCCGGCCACATGTTGTCCGGATGGCTCAACGACAGCGGAAAATACTACTATCTGAATCCCTCCGACGGAAAGATGGTGTCAAACGGCTCCTATCGTATCGACAATGTGAATTATACGTTTGACAAATCCGGTGTCTGCCAGAATGAAACCACCGGCATCGACGGCGGTTCTGTTGCAAATAATAACAGCTCGAATATAAGCAATACGACCGGTACGACTACGGTTACGACAGGAAGTCCCGGCGGGCTCGGATCCTCCGAAGCTATGGGATCAACGTGGAGCAGCGGTGTTTCCGGGCCGGGCAGCAGCTCGACAAACGGCAGTACCTCCGGCCCCGGCGGCAATTCCACGAATGGAAGCATTTCCGCTCCGGGCGGTAATTCCACAAACGGCAGTACCTCCGGCCCCGGCGGCAGCTCCACGAATGGCAGTTCATCTGCTCCCGGTGGCAGCTCTACGAATGGAAGCATTTCCGCTCCCGGTGGAAACTCCACGAATGGCAGTACATCTGCTCCCGGTGGCAGCTCTACGAATGGCAGTTCTTCCTCCTCCGGCGGGTCGCTGAAGGAATACCAGACGAGCGGGCCGTAAAAAAAGTTAAAATCAAACGTTCCCCCATTTTGTGCTACGCACAGTTAATGGGGGAACGTTTTTTGTAGCAATCCCCAAAACAGGGATGCTGCTTATTTATCAACTTGATTACACTTCAAAGATCAGATCGCCGTAGCTGGGGATCGGCCAGTATTCTTTATCTACCAGCATTTCCAGCTTATCTGCCGGTTCACGGAGCTGACGCATGGTAAGAGCCACTTTATCATAGTAGAAGTGTGCGCGTTTTTCCATATTTTCGATGGCATTGCCTTGGGTAAGATCATCCTGAAGCTGTGCCATGGCAACCTTCATGTCGGAAAGCAGATCGGATACCTCGAGAAGAAGCTCCTTCTGAACGCTTACATCTGCCTCCGGGCAAGCCGCGCTGACTGCGCTTAAGGACTGGGCAAGCATGGTAGTATAGCGGATCACCGCCGGTACGAGCTGTTTTCCGGCCATATCCAGCATGGTTTTTGCTTCGATATTTACCGATTTTGCGTATGCCTCGTACTCGATCTCTGCACGGGCGGTTAATTCGGATCTTGTATACACGCCGAAATCACCAAACAGCTTGACCGCCTTTTCGGTCGTCAGGGCCGGGATCGCATCCACCATACATTTCAGATTCGGAAGTCCTCTGCGGGCTGCCTCCTCGATCCATTCCTCCGTATAGCCGTTTCCGTTGAAGATGATCCTTCTGTGTTCAAACAGATACTGCTTGATCAGGTCATGGACTGCGGTGGGGAAATCCTCTGATTTTTCAAGGATATCTGCCGCTTCCTTGAAGGCCTCTGCCACGATGGTATTTAATACTACGTTGGCGGATGAGATCGAATCGGAGGAGCCGACCATACGAAACTCGAATTTATTGTTTGTAAAGGCAAACGGTGAGGTACGGTTTCTGTCGGTTGCGTCCTTATCCACGTCCGGAAGTGTGGTAACGCCTGTCTTTAAGGTTCCACCGACCTTGGAGTGAGTCGCAGCTCCTGTGCTGCAGAGCTGGTCGATAACGTCCTCCAGCTGTTCTCCTACAAAGATGGAGATGATCGCAGGCGGTGCTTCCTGTGCTCCGAGGCGGTAATCGTTGCCCGGAACCGCTGCCGAAAGGCGTAAGAGATCCGCATGGATATCTACAGCCTTCATAATGCAGGCAAGAACCAGAAGAAACTGGATATTTTCGTGGGGTGTGACACCCGGATCCAGCATATTGATACCGGTATCGGAGGTCAATGACCAGTTGTTATGTTTACCGGAGCCGTTTACGCCCTGAAATGGCTTTTCATGGAGCAGGCAGGCGAGACCGCGGCGGCTTGCCACTTTCTTCATGGTTTCCATTACCAGCTGGTTATGGTCGACGGCCAGATTTGCCTTTGTGTAGATCGTTGCAAGCTCATGCTGCGCCGGAGCGACCTCGTTGTGCTCTGTTTTGGAGCTTACTCCCAGCTTCCAGAGTTCTTCATTTAATTCCTTCATGAAAGCGCCGATCCGCTCCCGGATAACGCCGTAGTAGTGGTCGTCCATCTCCTGTCCCTTGGGCGGCATTGCTCCGAACAGTGTGCGGCCTGTGTAGACAAGATCTTTTCTCTGTAAATATTTTTCTCTGTCCACAAGGAAATATTCCTGCTCCGGGCCTACGGACGGGATGACACGTTTTACAGCCGTATTTCCGAACAGATGGAAGATACGTACCGCCTGCTTATCGATCGCTTCCATGGAACGCAGGAGCGGTGTTTTTTTGTCCAGTGCCTCTCCGCCGTAAGAGCAGAAGGCAGTAGGGATACAAAGGGTAACGCCGGTAGCGTCCTTCTTCAGGAATGCCGGTGATGTGCAGTCCCATGCCGTATAGCCGCGCGCCTCAAAGGTAGCGCGAAGGCCGCCGGACGGGAAGGAGGAGCCGTCCGCTTCTCCCTTGATTAGCTCCTTACCGGACAGATCCATAAGCACCTTTCCTGCTGCATCCGGACTTCCAATAAAGGAATCGTGTTTTTCTGCCGTAACTCCGGTCAAAGGCTGAAACCAATGGGTATAGTGGGTCGCCCCATTTTCCACCGCCCACTCCTTCATTGCGTGGGCTACTACATCGGCAATAGACGGATCCAGCCCGTTTCCATCCTCGATCGTCTGTTTCAGCTTCTTATAAATACTTTTCGGCAGACGTTCCCGCATCACCGCATCATTAAATACATTTTCCCCAAAGATTTCTGACACATTGATGTTTTCACTCATAAATTCTCCTCCTGCTTTTCTTGACTGTACCCCTTTGCTGTCCAATACTTCTGCCCTATCCCCACATCCGGCTATTGCACATAATCCCTTTTCATTCGTGTTTCTTGCATTCGTGTCTCTTGTTTTTTTTGTTTCCTGCTTATATTTTTCTTGTGTATATTTATAAAAACGTTCTCCTGTTTAAAGGAGAACGCCTTTATTACCCTTTATTTCCCAGATTTTTCCGGGAATCTGCCCCGGAAATTAGTCTGCTTTTCCGATAGAGCCGAACAGCTCCATCTTTGCCTTAACTGTTTCCTTGATTGCTGCTGCGCCCGGAGCAAGAAGCTTTCTCGGGTCATATCCCTTGCCCTCAAGGTCTTTTCCTGCTTCGATATATTTTCTTGTAGCATCAGCAAATGCAAGCTGACACTCTGTATTAACGTTGATCTTTGCAACGCCTAAAGAGATTGCCTTTTTGATCATATCCTCCGGGATTCCGGTGCCGCCGTGGAGAACTAACGGCATATCGCCTACCTTCTCTTTTACAGCAGCCAGAGTTTCAAAGCTTAAGCCCTTCCAGTTTGCCGGATATTTTCCGTGGATGTTTCCGATACCGGCTGCAAGCATATCAACGCCGAGATCTGCGATCATCTTGCATTCTTCCGGATCAGCGCACTCGCCCATACCGATAACGCCGTCTTCTTCGCCGCCGATCGCACCTACCTCTGCCTCAAGGGACATTCCCTTTTCGCGACAGATCCGGATCAGCTCTTTTGTTTTTTCTACATTCTCCTCGATCGGATAGTGGGAGCCGTCGAACATAATGGAGGAGAAGCCTGCTTCGATACACTTTAAGCATCCCTCGTAGCTGCCATGGTCAAGATGAAGGGCAACCGGAACGGTGATTTTTAATTCCTCCAGCATGCCGTTTACCATACCTACTACTGTTTTATATCCGGCCATATATTTTCCTGCACCCTCGGAAACGCCAAGGATAACCGGGGATCTTAATTCTTCTGCTGTCTGAAGGATTGCTTTTGTCCACTCTAAGTTGTTGATATTGAAGTGACCTACCGCATATTTTCCATCTCTTGCTTTCTCAAGCATTTCTTTTGCTGTTACTAACATAATCTTGGACCTCCATTTAACCTCATATTGTTGCAATCGGGCGGAGTAATGACACACCCGGTTAAAGTTATCACAATTATACATTATTTCTTTTCGTTTGAAAAGATTGATTTCACAGTTTCCTTCATTTCTTTCGGCCCGCACTGCCTGTTGTGGAGGATCGTGGCACCCCTAAGCTCCTCGATTGCCTGTGGGATCTTTACTCCAGAAAGCTCTCTTACCTGCTCGATCCGGGCAAATTCATCGGAGGAGGCGGCGGCGGCCTGTTTTCCCAGAACAGCTTCCACAACGCTTCCCGCAAATTTGTATGGACTGGCGGTCGATGCGATGATCGTCTTTTTCTGATCTCCGGTTTCCCGCTTATACGCTTCGTATACCGCCGCTGCGACCCCGGTGTGCGTATCGATAAGATATCCGGTGTCCTCATATATTTTTTTGATCTCCGCCGCATTTTCCCTCATTCCTGCATAGCCAGCGTAAAAATCGGACATAAATTCTTTCATTTCCGATGTGACGGAGTATTTTCCGCTCTGAGACAGCTCCTGCATCATCTCCTTCGTTTTTGCGGCATCTCTTTTGCAGCTCAGATACAAAAGACGTTCCAGATTACTGGAGATCAGGATATCCATAGAGGGGGATGTGGTCAGGATAAATTCGCGGTTTCTGTCATAGGTTCCCGTGGTAAAAAAGTCATAGAGAACCCTGTTGTCATTTGATGCACAGATTAGCCGGTCAAAGGGGATCCCCATCTGCTTTGCAATGTAAGCTGCGAGAATATTTCCGAAGTTTCCGGTCGGAACCGCCACATTGACGCGTTCTTCCTTCTTAAGCTCACCGCGGGCATACAGCTTTGCGTATGCGTAGACGTAATATACCACCTGCGGGATGAGACGCCCGATGTTGATGGAGTTCGCGGAGGACAGCTGAAGTCCTTTTTCCTCCAGCTCCTTTGCAAATTCCTTATCTTCAAATATTTTCTTTACTCCCGACTGGGCATCATCAAAGTTTCCGTTGATACCTACGACCGTGGTATTTCCGCCCTTTTGTGTAAGCATCTGCAGCTCCTGCACACGGCTGACCCCGTTTTTCGGATAAAAGACGATGATCCGTGTGCCCGGAACATCCGCAAAGCCTGCCATTGCCGCCTTTCCGGTATCCCCGGACGTTGCGGTCAGGATTACGATCTCATTTTTTACATGATTCTTTTTTGCCGATACCGTCATTAAATACGGAAGGATCGACAATGCCATATCCTTAAATGCAATAGTCTTTCCATGGAACAGCTCCAGAAAACAGATTCCGTCCGCTTCTGTGATCGGAGCGATCTCCTCTGTGTCAAATTTGTCATCATAGGCATGGGAAATACAGTATTTTAATTCTTCCTCGGTAAAGTCTGTAAGGAACTGCTTCATCACCGCATACGCCGTTTCCTGATATGTCATATCCGCCAGCTCATCTATTGAATTATCTAACGCCGGGATCTGATCCGGCATAAACAGTCCCCCGTCCTTTGCCAATCCTCTAAGAATTGCCTGAGAGGCCGTAACCCCCGACTCTCCTCCGCGTGTACTTCCGTATAATACCTTCATGCTGTCATCTCCCTTCGATCCTGTTAACGGAATTTTGTCTCAGTTTTGCAGTAAGCGGCCGCGTTATCTCCCGGCCATGCCAAACTTTTTTCCAGCATTGTAGCACACTTCGCTGTCTGCGACAATCTTTTTCTTTATTTCGCCCCAAAATGTCACCTTTTCCCCGCCCCACTCATATCTCATATATAAGCAACCTGCGAGTGAGTGATCTCATGGTATTTCCATTAAGTAATACATTGCCCGGAGAAACCGTTTCCGTTGTATGTCTGGCCAACGAGGGGCTTATGGCTGCGCGGCTCTTTGATCTGGGTTTTGTTCCAAGATCTGTTATTTCCTGTGTTCTTAAGAAGAAAAATATTGCGGCTTATCTGGTTCGGAGCTCGGTGATCGCGATCCGAGAGGAAGACAGCCGCCTGATCATGGTAAAAAAGGCGGATAATGACCGGGAGGTGGTAAGATGAGTAGTGTAGATAGATGGTGTGGAGCGTTTGATCCGGCATGTACGAGGGAGCCTCACGGGGCGTTTGGGGCCGCCAGCACAGTGCGGCGTGTTGCACTTGTCGGGAACCCGAATGTGGGAAAGAGCACAGTCTTTAACACGCTGACCGGCTTAAGACAGCATACAGGGAACTGGGCGGGCGTCACTGTTTCCTGTGCCTTTGGCAGCTTTTCTGTCACTCCCGAAAAGAATTCCTCTGCCCTTAACTTTTCTGTTGTGGATCTTCCGGGAATCTATTCCTTTGATGTCCGCTCCGAGGAGGAGGCTGCCACAAAACGCTTTGTTGAAAACGAAATGTATGACTTTCTCCTTCTGATCTGCGATTCCACCTGTCCGGAACGAGGTCTTTGTCTTCTCCGACAGGTCACTGACATTGTAAAGGATCGGAAGACGGAGGAGCTTCCTCAGTTTATTCTCTGTATGAATCTATGGGATGAAGCCGCCAGAAAGGGCATACAGATCGATCTGGCGCTTATGGAACAAGAGCTTGGCATTCCTGTCGTTCCCTGCTGCGGAAGAACAAAAAAGGGCGTGCAAAAGCTCCGGGAGGCGCTGGCAAAGCTGTGTGCGGAGGACTGCTGTGGCAATTGCTCTGTGGCTGGTAACGATGACTGCTGTGGCGATTGCTCTGTGACCGGTAACGCATACTGCTGTGGCAATTCTCCTGTGGCTGATAACGTGGACTGCTCCGATGACCAGTGCGGTGCAGTCTGTCACTGCTGTTCCTGTTCCCGGCTTCCCTCTGCCTTTTCCCCTGCCGAGCTGGCCGGACGTTCTGTCACCTATACCCGGAAGGATCATCGAAAAAGAGAAGAACACCTTGACCGGCTCCTTACCGGCCCCTTTACCGGAATGCTTCTTATGTGCCTGATGCTGACGGGGATCTTCTGGCTTACCATCGTCGGTGCAAATTACCCCTCCGAGCTTTTGTGGAGCCTGTTCTTTTCTATTGAAAAGCAGCTGTCGGACGGCTTGGCTTCTCTTGGAGCTGCACCATGGTTTATAAACATGTCCATATCCGGAGTATATCGGGCCGTCGCATGGATCGTGTCGGTCATGCTGCCGCCTATGGCTATCTTTTTTCCGCTTTTTACGCTGTTGGAGGATCTTGGATATCTGCCCCGGGCTGCCTTTAATATGGATGGGGCTTTTCAGCGTTGTCATGCCTGCGGAAAGCAATGTCTGACCATGGCGATGGGACTTGGCTGTAACGCCGCCGGTGTGACCGGCTGCCGGATCATCGACTCGCCCAGAGAACGCCTGATTGCAATCCTTACAAACAGTCTTGTGCCCTGCAACGGACGTTTTCCGCTGCTGCTGACCATGATCTCGCTGATGGTCGGCACTTCTGCGATCGGGGCCGCCACCACGGTTGAAGCCGCTGCGATCGAATCTGCCGCGATCGGGGCTTCGGCGTTCTTTTCCTCCGCTCTGCGGGCACTTTTGCTGACCGGTTTTCTTCTGCTGGGTGTTTTTATGACCTTTGCCGCCTCATGGCTGCTGTCACACACTCTGTTAAAGGGCGTTCCTTCGTCCTTTACTCTCGAGCTTCCGCCCTACCGCCGTCCCCAGCTCGGCCAGATCATCGTCCGTTCTGTGTTTGACCGAACGCTCTTTGTTTTATTTCGGGCCGTTTCCGTTGCAGCTCCTGCCGGTCTCCTTATCTGGCTGCTGGCAAATATCTCTGTCAACGATGTCAGCCTCTTACTCATTATCTCCGACTTTCTGGAGCCCTTTGGCAGGTTTATCGGTCTGGATGGTGTGATACTGATGGCCTTTATCCTTGCATTTCCGGCGAATGAGATCGTGCTGCCGATCATTCTCATGGCATACCTGCAGAATACTGCCCTGGTTCCCATGGACGATATGTCGGGATTGTCTTCGCTTCTTGCCGCCCATGGCTGGACTTTACGGACAGTTATCTGCATGTCAGTCTTTACGCTCTTTCACTGGCCCTGCTCTACCACATGCCTTACGATAAGAAAGGAAACCGGAAGCCTGAAATGGACAGTGGCTGCATTTTTACTTCCCACCGCTGTCGGTGTGCTCCTTTGCTCCATCATCAGCTGAAAAAACGGTATTTATCAATGTTTTTCGTATGGATCGGCTGAATGCATCGATCCGCTCCTCAATCCCCGGGGAATGCATGGCGGAGCCGGGGGAGTTTGCCGTTTCCAGCATGCAGAATTGTCCCGGAAGATAGAAGGTCTTATTCATATTTAAGGCAGTGACCAGCTGCCCGGCTAACAGGTCGCTGCCGGAATATCCGGAAACAACGATCCCGAACAGGGCCTTATCATAAAATCGCACAGTCCGAAAGAGTGCGGTAAGGCGGTTTATAAATGCGGTCATATTGGCGGAGAGTGCATCATTGTAATTCGGACACAACAACAGGATTCCGTCCGCCCATTTTACTGCCGGGTAGACCGATTCCACTATGGTTCCTCCGTAAAAGCATTGTCCGCGCTCTCCAAAATGCAGGCACATCCGGTAGGGACACCCGGAGCAGTCCTCCAGTGTCCCGTTCCTCAGATTGATCTCTTTGATCTCGATCCCTTCCAGTCTTTTCTTTAATGCCCCCCAGATTGCCAAGGTATTGGAGGTCTTGTGGTTCGATGCATGAAGCACAAGAAGATGCGGATGTGTTTTTCCTTCCCATGAGAAATGAAGCACCTGCTCTGCCAGAATACATGCACTTTTTATATAAGCGCCGATACGGTCTGTATTCATGTTTGCCGCCTGAATAATAAAATTGTCAAGAGATGCCGTTCCCTCTACTAGCGGCCGACCGACAAAGGCACACCCGGCCTGATTGGCTGCAACTGCCAGCTCTCTGGCCACCGCCTTTGTATACAATTCACTGTCCGCATCAATGATCATCCCCGCCACGGAATCCTTCAGCACCTTTTTCCCGCATCGAAGCCATGAAAGAACTTCATAATACCCACGATTTACTCCGTTTTTCCCCAGCGGGACGACAAAAAGAAGTCGTTTTCCACAAAAGCGTTCCGTTCCCTGTTCCTTATCCGGATCATCCCACAAAAGCTCCATGTCCTCCAGCTGCTCTGCGGAAATTCCTTTAACAGCTTCGGACAAAACCATATCAAGCCGCTCCCGCTCCTTGTTTTTCCCCTGTTTCTGTGGATAGATAATATATAATTTATTCTCTCTCATCAGCAATCATCCTTCCGTCAGTCAATACACTTCGGTTCCCCCAATGCCGCTGATAGTTTCTGCCCTTCGCACGCTCCCGGGCATCGATATCGAGGTCAAAAGCCCCTGATTTTGATGCCTACGGATTGTTCCGTGCTGCGCACTCCCACAATCCTACCCCCGATATTCGCATATCGTGGGATTATCATCCCACTTTTATGCTCATATCGGGGCGGGTACCACCATTATATTATCGCCTTCAGGTTATCTGCTGCCGTCACGATCCGCTCAAACAACGCCTCCGGAAGGGGCAGTATTTCTGTCTCCAGTCCATGCTCTGTAAACCGGTTCTTCGCTCCCATATAGATTCCGCCGAGGAACACAGAGCCGCAATGCCACTGTCCCCTAAGGGCTAAAAGGATCGAAAGTGCTCCGGATGAGAAGGCCGGGGCCACAAAGGGCTTATATCCGATGGCGCGCATCTTTAAATTCGCTGTGACCGTAAGCTCGGTAAGCTCCTTTGACAGTGCGTCATTATAATTTTCAATGGAGTCTGCAATAACCAGATCCTGTCCGTGGGGCCCAAATGAACGGCCTTCCGTCAAAAACTGCTTAAACCGGTCATCTCTTTTCGCGTAGTAAGCCGCACGGGCATTCATGACGCCCAGTCCAAAGCCCTGTATCTGCTCCGGAAGGAGGCCCATGTAATCAAGCTGACCGGATTCGTTTCGGTTGCTCTCGAGGAAGGCCGTTTTTGCCAGCGGATCCACCGGATCGGAGACGGCGCAGAACAGCCCCTTAAACTGCTTTTCACGGGCAAGTTTTGCATAATGTCCGATTATCTTGGAATTATTTTCAAACTGATACATTCGGACATCCTTTACACCGGAGCCCACCGGCGGGATCCCCTTCGAGGCAACAAATACAAATACATCACAGTCAAACAGGTTTTCCGGAGTGACGACCTCGACCTCCGGAAGTGCATCATACTCCCACGGATAAGCGATCTGGTTCTCCTCAAACTCCCATCGGGCGGTCACCTGCTCGGAGATATCGCATATACCGATCTTGGATATCACATCTCCCCCCAGCAGATGCAGCCCGGTAAGGAGCATGCTGCCCACGTCACCGATCGCCAGCACATGGACGCGCTTTTTCCCTTTCTTTTCTTCCCGGCATAAGATTTCTTCAAAGCGGGGATGAGAGGCGTTTACTGCCCGCACTTTTCCGGCGGCAATAAGGGCCTCAAACCAAGACGGCAGCTCTGTTTCCCGGGGATTGTCGTTACCGGATGCGGCCGCAAGGTCTCCCGCGCTGTTTCTCTCGAGCCAGTTTTTGTTCAGCCATCCGACATCTTCTTCCTTCACATACAGTAAGCTCTTATCATTTACGCAGAAGGATGCGCGGCAGCTTCCCGGTTCCCGCTTAAACAGCCAGTTGATCGCATCGGCATGCGTCGGCTCCTCAATTTTTTTATAGGGCAGGTCTTCCATGGAAAAGCAGAGCTTTCCATGAATCTCATAATAGGTCAACATACGCATTTCCTCCGAATCTCTCTTGTTGTGTTATACCATAAAGTTCTTCATCCTCCCCAGCATCTCCAGATCATTTTCCAGATATACCGATGCGGCAAGGTTTTCATCATATTCCATACAGCTTCCTTTATCCGGGCATAATGGCAGGATGACGGCCTCGGAGAGGCGGGAAAGGGTAAGGTTTTTCGCAAATTGCTTTCTGTATTCCGCCTCCAGCACCTGAAGAATATCCCGGGCGTTTTCGAGGCAGCAGACGGAAAATTCATAAAGTGCCTCTCTGCTGCAGCCGGTGAGGCGGGGATTTGCATAGGGCAGGATCATATTTATCGACGGCTGGAGTCCTGCCACCTTCATCTCACTCCTGCGGACTGTATCGCCTCCGATGAAGGGATAAAGCGTAGATTCCACGAACCACTGTCTAAGATTAGGCATGGAATAAATGCTTTCCACCGGAAGATGGAACATCTGCATCAGGTCTCTGCCGTAACCGGAGATAACCCCCACGACTACTTTTTTTACCGTGATCCCGTCTGCCCTAAGACGCGGAGCCAGAGCCTGAAGACGATCTGCCTTGTGTACGAGATCATCGACAAGGATGACCGGACGGTCAAAGGAGCGTATCGTCTTGATCTGGCTTTCTAACGGCGAATAATAAGGGAACGGCTCGATGGAATAGCTGTTCAGATCGGGCTCGTAGACCCTATCCGTATGGAGCGTTTTTGTCACCGTGTTGGGGATCACCTTGCCTCTAAGGATCTTTCCGAAGGGCACGCACATATTGTCACCCAACCGTCTTGGTGTTACCGGTTCCCGCGGAACCTCGTTCAGGGCCGTGATCCGATCCACCAGCCGATGATGCATCACGCCGGAGGAAAGAGATAATACCAGATTTCCCGGATACAGCTTAGTCATTGCGACCTGCAGCCTCTTGTGATTTCTCTCGATGGCCTCTAATACGGCCGGACTGCTGGCAAAGGGCTCCTTGATGGTGGTCTCCAGATTATGAAGGAGCAGAAGCGGCTCATGCATATCGGTCATGTAGATCGTTCTTCTCTCGCTGTCCTCCACGCCCTCCGGCCGGAGAAAGCCCTGCCGCTCCAAGGCAAAGATCGTTTCCTTTGATGTGATCCCGCGTTCCGCTACATATAGAGCAAAGCTGCTGTTTTTCTCCAGTGACTGGGTGATGACCTCCGTAAGCAAAAGCTGGGCGGAATCTCTTATCGCCTCGCCGTCATGGATCCTTGTTTCACTGACAAAGATCCCCGTGATCAGGAGCATCTCCCGGCTTGTCCTTCTCCGGACAGCATTGGCCAGCTCCATATTCCGTAAAACCGTGTAGAGTTCTTCCGCCTTCAGCTCTCTGTAGCTTGCAAAGCCGGCCGGGCGATCTCCTTCTGCCGCATTCTTAAGGATGATAAGCTGCTCATCACCTCTTGATATCCCGGACAGGATCGCCTCTGCATCCGGATTCCGATATAGAACGGTGTCCGCCAGCATGTCTGTCGTTTCTTTATCGCTTCCGGATTTATTTTCAAAGGAGATCGCCTTTGCCCGCAGGATCGGTTTATATTCCGGTTCTCTCAGGTACAGGCCCTTGTGGTATATATATTCCTGCACCACCGGATCGATGAGGTTGGAGATATCCCGGTGATGATCGATATTTTCACGTATTTTCGTGGAGCTGATGTCCTCCAGCTCCGGGGGAAGCTCCAATTCCTCCACTTTTCCTGTGACGCAATCATAAATCTCTCCCAGCCGGGCATCACCGGCGCGGCGGAAGATCAGATGATTAAAGCCGTGTATGGAATTTTCTGTCGGTACTTTTTTATAGGAGCTGGCATTATGGATCACGTCGGAGCCTACTACTATGTATACATCCTGTTCGGGAAAAATATCCCTGAGTTTTTTTAAGTCTGCCGGATTTGCAATGTTGATCGGAATATCATCCGGGAACAGATGGACATAAAATTCATCTGCCATGGACATATTTACGATCTGGCGGCGCACCAGATGGGGCTGTGTCTTTTTTGACCATGAAAATTCATCGATGGCCAGAAATACGGTGTATCCCAGCTCACGGATCCGCCTTGCGATCTCCTTGTGGGACAGGGTAAAGGGATCGAAGGTACCCGGGAAAAAGGCGACCTTGTCCCGTCCCTTCATACCGATATTTCCGCCAAACAGCTGATAATGAGACATGAACCTGTTGATGTGGGCCAATGTGGCCGCACGATAATACAGGCTCAGCTCGCCTCCCTTATTTTCGTTTAGCAGAAACAAAAGCTTCTTGGAGCACAGAGAAAACAGGTCGTTCTTATCCTCCTCGGACATTTTTTCCGATCCGAAGATATACTGGCCGATCACAAGCATTGCCTCCTGCCGTACCTGTTCTCTGTAATTAGCAAGGCAGCTTAAAATAAGGCCGAGGAGGCGGATCTTCCGCTCCTTTGCGATTCCTTTTCCTTCCTTGTAGCGCACAGGATATCTGGAATAGCATTCTAAAAGGACTCCCAGCGTATCTAATGCGACAGATACGATCTTTTCATTTCCGTTCGCCAGAAGAATGTGAAGACGTTCGATCAGGTCATCCAGCTGTTCCGGCGGCAGCCATAAGGCAAATTCACCGAGATATTCCGGAATATATTTGGAAAACTCATATTCTCCCACCTCGAGGCCCTTTAAGAGCTCTACGGCGATCTCGTTGGCCTGATCGGTCGACAAAAGATGCCCCAGCCGGAGCAGTGCTTTTCCTGCATCATGCCGGACTCCCACATGCTCACTGACCTTGATCAGGTTGGAGAGATGGGCACAGATATGGAGTATGTTTTCCCTTCTGCCATGATCCACCTGATCTGCCAGAAGCTTGATATTGACTGCCTTCAGGATCCACGGTGTTGCCGATTTCAGGTTCTCTAAGAAGATGTCTCCGATCACGTCGCTCTTATACAGGATCTCCCTCTGCTCACTCGTATCCAGACGAAGATTTGTATAGATCCGGTATTGCAAAAACAGCATGGTCATGTTTTCGGGCCGCATGGTTCTGACGGCATCACACACGAGCTGATAGCAGTCGCTCTCCGGCTTTACTGCGCCGGTCAGGACTTTTAAGGCACGCACCGCTGCGACCCGGACTTTATTTTCCGGATAATCCAGATGGCCGACAGCGAATCGGATCAGGCAGTCCAGACGCCCGTTTCTTTCATAAAGCTCCTCCGGCAGGGAGAATACAGCATCCAGAAGAACAAATGTAGAATCCTCGTTCAGTCCGTGTCTGCCGTCAAACCATTTCATAAAGACATCCAGCATTTCCTCCCGCACTCGGTCTTCACTGTGCTCTGTCATCGACAGCAGCACATACTTTAACGAGCTCTGGATCCTGCGTTTCTGCTGCATGGTCAGTCTGTAATCCGGGCAGATGATCTTTTCCAGTGCCTCCGCCCATAGCGTCAGAGCCGTCCTGTCATCCTGATCTGCCATGTCTGCAGGGATCTCTTTTCTGTATCCGGCATTGAAGTCTGCGAACATTTTTCCGATCAGCGCAGCAGACTGCCTTCTGATATCCCCTTCCCGATTTACAAGGAGCTCGTACAAAAATGCGATGGTCTGTTCCTTCTGTTTGTGATTTAAGTGGATGGAATATTCGTTAAAAATATTCAGGTACGCCCGGACATTTTTCCAGTCCTTTTCGCTGCGTGCCGCCTCCAGTATATTGCCGAATTGTCTTTCTGTTCCCAAACGGTGCATGACATCGATATTGTGTTCGATGGCAAAAAAGGTAAAGGAGGTCACGATCTGGCCGCTGTTTTGCAGGACAATATCCTTTTTGGGTTCCGGCTTTGCGGGGGCTCCGTTAAGGTCCACATCGACCCCCAGTGAGATCATGTAGCGTTCAAATTCATAAAGTCTGGCATATACGACCCGATAGCGGTTCCGTTTTTCCTCATCCACATTATCAAGCTTTGAGAGGATCACGTCAAAGGAATCCTTCAGACTGTATATTTTTGTCAGCTCTCTCCCGTCCTCGCCGCGCATCTGTTTTACCCGAAAGTCTGCATAAATCAGGACAAGGGATTCTACGGTGATGTTGTCAAGCTCCAGATCCCATGTGGAGTGGTTCGCTGCAATATGGCCGATTCCTTCCATGTGATGTTCGCTGAACCATTGGTTTGTATAGTAATAGTGGAGATAGGGAACGCGTTCATTGGGCTTGCAGCCGAACTTTCCGAGGTCGTGTCCTGCTGCCGCCCCGGAGGCGAGGGCGAGGTCAATGGGGACACCGGCCTTATAAAGCCCGCGGGCCACGGTCATTGCGACATAATGTACCCCTGCGATGTGGCTTAAGGTTTCAAAGGGCGTTGCCTCCCGGTTTAACCGCATCATTTCGTATATATATTGATCTCTGAATTCTCTGATGAAGTGGCTGTACTCGGCGGCCCGGTCGAAGCTCATATATTCATTTTCCTGCAGCAGCTCGAAGTCATCAAAGGGGTCAAAGGGAAGGGCCTTTCTTTCCTCGTCAAAGAAAAACTGGAGCAGCCTCAGATAAAAGAAAGCGCCTGCTGTATATGCTGCAGCGGATTTTGAAAATTCCGGATCCGGATAGAGTATGTGCGTCACAAATTTATAAGTAAAGGAGATCCAGCCTTCCTCCGGCTCCCCGGAGAGAGCCCACAGCTCCGGCCTGCAGAGATCTAAGATCTGGAGGCAGGTAAAGCGGTTCTGCACAGGAAATATCTCCTCCAGCGTTTCCTCCCATTTGTCGCGGACAAAAATATCCTGCATAGTGCGGCGGCTGATCCCGGCACTTTTCAAAAATTCCCGGTCGAATACTCTGGCTGATAATTCCGTCGCCAGATGACGTGCATGTCTGCTTCTCATAGTGATTCACCTCTGCTTCGTGGATATGGAATAGCTATAGTATAAGCAAAAAATTATTCGCTTTCAAGTAGGATTAGTTTTCACGGAATTTCGACATGAATTTTCTTGACAGCATAGTGCTGTTTTGTTATTATAATAATAACTATTATTGTTATTAATAATATACTTGGAACGGAGGACATGCGGATTGAAAATGCTAAAATACAGCCGCCAAAGAGAATCTATTAAAAACTGTCTGAAAAATCGCACAGATCACCCTACTGCCGATGCTCTGTATCTTTCTATCCGCCAAGAATACCCAAACATCAGCCTTGGAACTGTTTATCGAAATCTTAAACTGTTATGTGATCTGGGCGAAATAATGAAATTTTCCTGTGGAGATGGTTCTGAACACTTTGATTATACAACAGACCCACATTACCATTTTATCTGTAAAACCTGCGGTGCCGTTATCGACCTTCCACAGAACATGGTCTGGGACACCTCGGAGCTGCTAAAGGGTTCCATTCCCGGAAGGGTAGATTCCCACTCTGTTTTCTTTTATGGGGAATGCGAGAACTGCCTGAAGGCTGAGGCCGCCAACTGATTTTGATTTTTGATAAATTATTATTGACAAGCAGCAAGTTATGTGGTATCTTAATATCAGTAACAATTACTATTATTAAAATCTTAAAAACAATCAAATATATCATTAGAAAAGGAGAAAAAGACTATGAAGAAATTTGTATGTACAGTATGTGGTTATGTTCATGAAGGTGACTCTGCTCCGGAGAAATGTCCGGTATGTAATGCACCGGCATCCAAGTTCATCGAGCAGAAAGAGGATATGGCTTGGGCAGCTGAGCATGTTGTAGGCGTTGCTCAGGGTGTCAGCGAAGATATCCTTGAAGATTTAAGAGCAAACTATGAAGGTGAATGTAAGGAAGTTGGTATGTATCTTGCAATGGCAAGAGTTGCTCACAGAGAGGGTTATCCGGAGATCGGTCTTTACTGGGAGAAGGCTGCTTACGAAGAAGCTGAGCATGCTGCAAAATTTGCTGAGCTCCTCGGCGAAGTTGTAACAGACAGCACAAAGAAAAACCTCGAAATGAGAGTAGAGGCTGAGAACGGCGCTACAGCTGGAAAGACAGATCTTGCTAAGAGAGCAAAAGCTGCAAATCTTGATGCGATCCATGATACAGTTCATGAGATGGCTCGTGACGAGGCTAGACACGGCAAAGCATTTGCAGGTCTTCTTAAGAGATATTTTGGCTAATTATAACTTGTATTAAAACTTATTTCCTCAAAAATAAGGAGTGCCGCTTACAGGAATGGGATCATTTTGGACCCGTTCCCGGAGCGGCACTTTTTTCATTATTTTCAGCTTTGTTTATTCTTTTTCCACCATTTTTCTTGCCTCTGCAAGAGATACTCCTTTTTCTTTTGCAATGCGGGCAAGATCCTCGTATTCTAATTTGCTTCTTGTCACACCATATCCGGTGGAAATTTTTTCATGTACTGTTCCGTAAGCCGTGTTCCGTTCCTCCAGCTTTCTGGTAAGAGTAAATCTGCGGCTCACATGCTCCCGTACTCCAAGGGTGGTCGTATGGCAGAACAGAAGCTTTGTCATAGCAGCTTCGTCCTTCATCCTGCAAATGCAATTTAAAAGTATTCCCGGTCTGTTCTTTTTCATTCCTACCGGAATCGTGTAGACCTCCAGTGCTCCTGCTTCAAACAGGCGCTCCTGTGCAAAGCCGATCTCCTCTGCGGTCATATCATCCAGATTGCAGGCAAGCTCTACGATCTCGTCCCCGGTTTCTGCCGTTTCACCTAAAAATGCTCTTACACAGTTAGCACGTTCAAAATCCTTCTTTCCCATTCCATATCCTATCTTGAATGTAGCCATTACAGGCATCTCGCGAAATTCCTTAACAAAATGCTTCAGTAAGGCAGCTCCTGTCGGAGTACAAAGCTCTCCCTTTACCTGAGTGCTGTAGGCGGGTACGCCCTGCAAAATATGTGCGGTTGCCGGGGCCGGTACCGGAAGGATTCCATGGGCACAATGAACATGACCGCTGCCCACATGAACCGGAGATGCAAGCACCTGATCTGCACCGATTTCATGCATCAAAAGGCAGACACCTGCAATATCCGCAACTGCGTCCATAGTGCCGACCTCATGAAAGTGGATCTGATCCACCGGCTTTCCATGGGCATTGGACTCAGCCGCTGCGATCAGGCCATATACATGTTCCATATCATGCTTAACTTCATCCGGAAGCTTAAGTCCGGAAATAATAGAAGAAATGTCCGCCATGCCGGAGTGATGGTGGTGGCCATGGCCGTGACTATGCTCGTGGTCATGGTCTTCATGGCTGTGCTCGTGATCATGATCTCCATGGCAATGCTCATGGTCATGATCGTGATCTCCATGGCAATGCTCATGGTCATGGTCTCCGTGACTATGCTCATGCTCATGATCGTGGTCATGGACATCGTGGCTTTCTTCTTCCTCTCCGTCTACAGTCACGGCCATGTGGGTTCCTGTGATCCCGCATTTAACTGCGGACTCTGCCTCAACACGGACATTTTTAAGACCCAGCTCATTCATTTTTTTCAGGAATCCCTCTTTGTCCGGGCATATTTCATAAAGAGCTGCCATGAGCATATCTCCTGCTGCTCCCATACTGCAATCAAGATAGATCGTCTTCATATTTTTCCTCCTTTTTCCGGGTTATCCCCTGAGATGATTGATCATACTGGCCAGATATCCGGCCCCAAATCCATTGTCAATATTGACCACGCTGATCCCGCTGGCGCAGGAATTCAGCATGGATAAAAGTGCTGAAAGTCCATGAAAAGAAGCTCCGTATCCGACGCTGGTGGGAACGGCGATCACCGGGCAATCCGCCAGACCGCCGATCACGCTTGCCAGCGCTCCCTCCATTCCCGCGATGGCAATGATCACGCGGGCATTCATAATCGAATCCATGTGGGCAACCAGCCTGTGAAGACCGGCCACTCCGACATCATAAAGGCGATCCACATGGTTTCCCAGCGCTTCCGCTGTCAGCGCCGCCTCCTCTGCTACAGGAATATCACTGGTTCCGCCTGTAGCGACTACGATGGTGCCCACTCCGTCTTTTTCCGGAAAGTCACCGCAGATCCCGATTCCGGCTTCTTTAAAATATCGAAAGCCTCCGCCATCCGGGTAAAGCCTTAAAAGGCCGTTTCGGACCTCCTCTGCCTTCTTTTCATCCACTCTTGTCATCAGGATCACCGGCTGCTGACGTTTTTTCATTGCCTCCACGATCCCTACGATCTGTTCCGGTGTCTTCCCGGCTCCGTATATTACCTCAGCTGCCCCCTGACGAAGCTTTCTGTGGGTATCCAGCTTTGCAAAGCCCAAGTCATCAAAGCCAGCCTCTATAAACGGCTCTTTCTTTAACTCCAGAACCGCCTGATCTACAGAAAGCTCTCCGGCAGCGACCTTAGACAGCATACTGCGAATATCTTCCATATCTGTGCTCTCCCTGTTTTAATCAGAAAAAGCCATGAAAAGAAAGCCCCGCCTGCGGCGACAGCTGTTCCCTTCATGGCAACCCTTACTCTTTTATTCTATTACCGTATTCTTCAATGTTCCGATATCTTCTATAATACATTCTACCACGTCACCCGGCTTCATAAACCGCGGCGGATCAAAGCCCATGCCAACACCTGCAGGTGTTCCGGTTGCGATGATCGTTCCTGCCTTTAAGGTCATTCCGCGGCTCAGCTCACAGATCACCTCCGCGATGCCATGGATGAATAATTCTGTGTTGGAGTTCTGACGCAGCTCTCCGTTTACCTTAGACTGAATCGCCAGTCTTGGGGGAAAGTCGATGCTGTCTGCTGTTACGATCCACGGGCCGAGAGGCGTAAAGCCCTCTAAGCTCTTTCCGAAATACCACTGACCGTGTCCGGTCTGCACATCTCTGGCGCTTACGTCATTCATGATCGTATATCCGAAAATATAATCCTGCACATCTTTTTCGGAAACGTTTTTAACATCCTTTTTGAGGATAACTGCAAGCTCTGCTTCATAATCCAGCTGACTCGTCATGTCCTGATGGGCCGGTATCCCCTCTAACGGAGCCGTTGCACGGTTCACGCGCTTTGAGAAATATACCGCCTGCACCGGCTTGGAAAATGCCTCTTTTTTAAAGCGGGCAGATTCCTTTGCATGCTCCATATAGTTGATGCCGAGACAGATGATATCCTGCTCCGGTACCGGTATAGGAGCAAGGAGCCGAATCTCCTCCAACGGGGCCGCATTTGCCACCTCATAAGGCGGCAGCCCGGAGATATGCTCCAGTAACTCCATCTCCGACGGGCTGATCTCACTGATCACGTCCTTCATTGTCCGGTAATCCATATCGGCCGCGGAGAGAGGATATACAAACGTTTCTTCCCGGTTAAGTACGCCTACGAGTTCTTTCTTGTCTATCTCATACGTTAGTAATTTCATAAGCCGTCTACCTCATCTGGGAGCTTAGCGGATCCGCTCCGGGAATCCGATCTTTTTCTGTACTTTTCTAAGTGTCTTGTTGGAGAAGTAGGATGCCTTTTCCGCATTCTCCTTGATCACTCTGTCGATGTAATCCTTATTTTTGCTGTAATCTGCGAAACGATCCTGAAGCGGCTTAAGAGCACTGACAACAGCTTCTCCGACTGCCAGCTTAAAGTCACCATAGCCCTTTCCGTCAAATTCTTTTTCAACCTCTGCCGGTGTTTTTCCGGTGCAGGCGCTGTAGATATCGATAAGGTTCTTTACGCCCGGCTGCTCATCTCTGTAGAGGATCGTTCCTTCGGAGTCTGTTACTGCACGTTTGCATTTTCTGATGATGGTATCCGGATCATCCATAAGATAAATACTGCCGTTCGGATTTTCATCCGATTTTGACATCTTCTTCGACGGATCCTGTAAGCTCATGATCTTTGCACCGGATTTTCCGATATAAGCCTCCGGGATCGTAAATACATCGCCGTAAATGTTATTGAAACGGGTGGCGATATCTCTTGTGATCTCAAGATGCTGCATCTGGTCGATTCCCACCGGAACCACATCGGCCTGATATAATAAGATATCTGCCGCCATCAGAACCGGATAGGTAAACAGACCGGCATTGATATTATCCGCATGCTTTGCCGCCTTATCCTTAAACTGTGTCATACGGTTCAGCTCTCCCATATAGGTAAAGCAGTTCAGGATCCATGCCAGCTCCGCATGTCCGGATACATGAGACTGATAATAGATGCAGTTCTTATCCGGATCAAGTCCTGCTGCAATATAGAGCGTTAAAAGTGTTCTTGCACGCTTTCTCAATTCTGCCGGATCCTGCCGCACCGTAATGGAATGCATATCCACAACGCTGAAAAATGTCTGATAGTCATCTGAGATCGTAACCCAGTTTTTTAAAGCTCCCAAGTAGTTTCCGAGGGTCAGATTACCGGTAGCCTGCATTCCGCTAAATAAAATCTTCTTTCCGTCAAGCATTTTATTATCTCCTTTCAGTGCATGCACTGTGATTTCATATCAAACGAAACAATTCCACTTTATTATAGTACAATTTCAGCGGTGGCACAAGGCATATTTCATTTGACCGATATTAGGCATTTTGCAGCTTTTATATCGCTCCCAAAATTTTTTCGGCGTGTTTTACCGCTTCTTCAGTTGGCGGCTTAACCTCCTTTAACGTATACGGGATCCCGAGGGATTCCCATTTATATATCCCTAACGTATGATAGGGGAGTATTTCCACCCTTCTTACATTGGAAAGTGTATCCAAAAAAGCACGAAGCCGGAAAAGCTCCTCCTCCGTGTCGTTCACCCCGGGGACGAGGACATGACGGATCCATACCGGTTTT
>Ga0129312_1000783_pt1 | contig 23184 bp, 21 predicted proteins | sample O827metagenome_FD_94434 | JGI IMG/M metagenome (GOLD analysis project Ga0129312, IMG submission 94434) | Orangutan group fecal microbial communities from Wisconsin, USA - O827 metagenome | ecosystem: Host-associated > Mammals > Digestive system > Large intestine > Fecal | place: USA: Wisconsin... | reverse complement strand
CGTTGCCCCCTTTGGAAACCCCCACAAGAAAAGGCGGTACGCTACCCCTCCACGGGGCGCATACCGCCTTTTCTTGTTATCCAGCCCTCCGGCTGTATCGGTTGAGCAAAAGTCAGCGTGGGATTGATGTGGTATCTTTATCTAAGTGAACCCCCGATCTCCCATTTGCTTACGGCCTTGTCGCTCACCAACAGGCGCTCGGCCAATTGGCGCTGGGGCAGGCCCTTTTTCCCCCGCAGCGCGCGGATCACGCTGCCCGTCACATACTGTTCCATTTTGCCTCCTGAATTGGCGGCGTCTGCCGCCTGGTTCCTTGTGCTGTTTCAGGGGTTCCCGGGTGCCCCGCTTCGTGTTTCAGCATACCGGACCTTCGGCCAAATGGCAACCTACGGGCCGTAGAGTGGCTCAGCGCAGCGTTTCCTCATCCCGCCGGCAGCGCTGCCGCAGCTGCCACAGGCCCGCCCCGCAGCGAAGCACGATCCAGAGCACAAAGAAGAACAGGATCAGCGTACCCAGCAGAATGCCCCGCTCCACCGGCCGGGCGGGCAGCCCCTCTGCCAGTGCGCGGGCCACCATGGGCACATCGGCGCAGAAGAACAGCAGCAGGATCGGCAGCATCCGGGTGCGGAACACCCGCCCCAGCAGCTCCAGCCGGGAGGCATCGCTGCTGAAAATGGCCTCGTCGCCGTCCGCCTGGGCCAGCGGCTTGCGGAAGTACCGCCAGCCGTTCATTTCGTCCACGTATTCCCAGCCGCAGTCCGCAAACATCTGCAGATACTGCTCCTTTTCCGTGCCCTGGGTGCTGTTGTAGTCCAGCTGGTAGATCACCTCTTCCGGCTCGCATTCCTCAAAGGTATAGAAGCCGGGCATGGCCGCCTTCACCAGCTTCCAGCCCTCCCGGTGGCGCCGGGCCAGATAGGCCTCTTCCTTCTCATACTCCGCAATGGTGAACAGGCGGAATTCCCGTTTGATCTGCTTTTCGCTCATGACCATTCCTCCCCCATGCTGTTTTTGTACAGGCGCTGAATGCGGGCCAGCTCCAATCCCAGAATTTCCTGCCCCAGCGGCGTCTGCCGGTAAAGTTTGCGCTTTTCTTCCTCCCGGGTGCACACGATCAGGCCATCCTTCTCCATTTTGGCAAGGGTGCCGTACATGGTGCCCGCGCTGATCACCACCTGCCCGCCGGTCAGCTGGCGCACATACTGAATGATGCTGTACCCGTGCCGCTCCTGCTTCAGGCTGAACAGGATGTAAAACCCGGTTTCCGTCATGGGCACATACACCCGCCGGATCCGATCCTCCATCGCGGCCGCCTCCTTTCTATCTCGTCTCGATCTATCGAGGTTCTATATATTTTGATTCTTAGTATATCGAGGCTCAATACATCTGTCAAGCGGATTTTAAAAAACAGCGCAAAAAAATCAGCCGGAGTAAAGCACCTGCTTCCTTCCGGCTGATGGATATGCGTTTGTTCGGGGAACACCCAGCCCTCAGATCACCAGGCCGCCGTTCTGGCCGATCACCTGCCCGGTGATGTACCCGGCATTTTCGCCCGCAAGGAACACCAGCGTCTGTGCGATCTCCTCCGGGGCGGCCAGGCGGCCCACCGGGGTCTCCTCCGCCAGGGCGGCCTTGTCCTCGGCGGTAAAGCCCGCCATCATGTCGGTTTCCACCACGCCGGGGGCCACGCAGTTCACGGTAATTCCGCTGGGGCCTTCCTCCTTGGCCAGCGCCTTGGTCAGGCCGATCAGCCCTGCCTTGGCGGCGGAGTAGTGCACCTCGCAGCTGCCGCCGGTCTGCCCCCACATACTGCTCACCGTGAGAATGCGGCCCCACTTGCGGCGGATCATCCCGGGCAGCGCCCGCCGGCAGCAATAAAACGCCCCGCTCAGGTGCACGCCGATCATCCGCGCCCAGTCCGCATCCGTCAGATCGGTAAAGAGCTTTTGCTGGGCCAGGCCCGCGTTGCACACCAGCACCTCCACCGGGCCGCACAGCGCCTCCGCCTGGCGGAACAGCTCCTCCACCTGGGCGGGGTCGCTCACGTCCGCCTGAACCGGGAACACCTGCCCCGGCCAGGCATCGGCGATGGCCCGGGCCGCCGCCTCGCTTTTGTTGTAGTTCAGAATCACCCGGCAGCCCGCCTGGGCGAAGGCCTGCACCGTTGCGGCGCCAATGCCCCGGCTGCCGCCGGTGACCAAAACGATCTTATTCATGGTGTTGTTCCTCCATTTCCAGGCGGGCCGCCCGCTTTTCTTCCTTCAGCCGCTGGCGCTTTTCCCGCAGGGCCGCAAAAAACTTCTGAAGCTGCCGGGCGGCTTCCTCCTCCAGCAGGCCGCCCTCAATCACCGGATGGTGGTTGAAGGGAAGCGCAAACAGATCTGTCAGCGAGCCGCAGCACCCGGCCTTCGGGTCCTTTGCGCCATATACCACCCGCTTCAGGCGGCTGTTGATGATGGCCCCGCTGCACATGGGGCAGGGCTCCAGCGTTACAAACAGCTCGCACTGCCACAGCCGCCAGCCGCCCAGCACCTTACAGGCCCGGTCAATGGCCAAAAGCTCCGCATGATGGGTTGCGTTTTTCTCGGTCTCCCGGGTGTTGTGGGCCAGGGCGATGGGCTGGCCGTCCTTGGCCACCACCGCGCCCACCGGCACTTCGCCCAGTGCAAAGGCCATGTCGGCTTCGGCCAGGGCCAGCCGCATCAATTCTTCATCCGTCACAGGGGTTCTCCTTTTTCAGTGCCGTGCGGCAAAAGGCCGCGTTGTTTCAGGACAATACCAGCCGGGCCAGCAGGGCCGCGGCCGCCACCACGTAGGCTGGGCACACCGCCAGCTTCCAGGGGGCAAGGCCGGGGCGCAGCGGCCGCTCCCAGGCAGGGCGGCGTTTGCGGCGATGCCAAAGCGCCCAAAGCCCCCAGGCCGGGCCGCCCACGGCCAGCACAAGCTCCAGCAGCAGGGCCGCCCCCTCCGGGCCATACTGGTTCATCCACTGGCTGGCAAACGCCAGCAGGTTGTTCACCAGATGCAGCGCCGCGCCGGGGCGGATGCTGCCGGCGCGCCGGGCCAGCAGCCCCAGCACCAGCCCGCACACCAGCGCCGTCAGGCACTGGCCCGGCTCACTGTGCAGCAGGGCAAACAGCACCGCCTGCCCCACAATGGCCGCCCCGTCGCCATAGGGGGCCAGCAACCCCTCCATCACCCCGCGGAACAGCCATTCCTCCAGCAGGGCAGGCAGCAGGCAGCTGACCAGGCAGGCCGCCGCCAACGCCGCCCCGCCTGCGGGCAAAGCCGTTACCTCCGGGCTGGTGCCCGCCAGCTGCCGCAGCCCCGCCGCCAGAAGGTTCGCCGCCATCGCCGCCCCCAAAAACAGCGGCAGCCAGGCCCGCACCGCACCCTTGGGGCCGGGGCGTAGGCCGCCGCGAGGAAGGCCGCCGGTTTTGGCCGCCAGAACCCCCGGCAGCAGCAGCGCCAGGCCCTGGGCCAGCCCTGCATACAGCACCCCGCCGGTTTCGCCCAGACCGACCGGTGCGGCCAGCGCCATCAGCGCCGCCACAAACAGGTAGCCCACCGCCGCCATGCCGCACAGGCCCGCGGCCCGCGCAAACCCGGCCAGGCTTTTTGTGGAATCGCTTGTTCCCGCCATGGAAGGCTCCTTTCGTTCGTGTGGTACCGCGCCCGCACCTCGCGGAATAAATCCTATTCAGGATAATACTTTTGCGCCCGGTTCGTCAAGAAAATGCCCCCGTCCACACCGGTTTGCCCGCAAATACGCCGGGGCACCGCCGTTTCCTTTCGGTTTGTGCTACAATAAACCCCGAGAGAAGGCCCGGCCTGAAGCCATTCGCCGATTTCCTTCGTGTTATTCACCGGCGGAATCACTTCGCCGATTGCAGAGAACCTGCGCAAAACCCGTTTGAACTTTGGAAAGGAACGTATCGTGCATAAAATTTTTATTGTGGAGGACGACCCGGTCATCGCCCGCCTGGTGGCGGAGCAGCTGGAGCGCTGGGGCTATGAGGCCGTCTGCGCCCGAGACTTTGCCCATGTGCTGGAAGAATTTGTGGCCGCCGCGCCCCATCTGGTGCTTCTGGACATCCGGCTGCCCAGTTACAGCGGCTACCACTGGTGCAGCCAGATTCGCCAGGTGAGCCGGGTTCCGGTGATCTTCCTCTCCTCCGCCGCCGACAATCTGAATCAGGTCATGGCCCTGAGCCTGGGCGCCGATGATTTTATCGCCAAGCCCTTTGATCTGGACCTGCTGCTGGCCAAAATTCAGGCGCTGCTGCGCCGCACCTACGAGTTCGGCGGTGAGGGGCGGCTGATCCAGCACCGGGGCGCCGTGCTGGATCTGGACAGCGCCAGCCTGACCTATGGCGGCCGCCGGGCCGAGCTGACCAAAAACGAATTTGGCATTCTGCGCATTCTCATGGAAAACCGCGGCTGCACCGTGAGCCGGGAGGACCTGATGAGCCGCCTGTGGCAGACCGACTGCTATGTGGACGAAAACACCCTCACGGTAAACGTGGCCCGCCTGCGCCGCAAGCTGGAGGGGCTGGGCCTGGCCGATTTCATCCTGACGAAAAAGGGAATGGGGTATCTGGTGGAATGAATCCGAACCAAGAAAGCATATTTGCTCTGTTTTTGGCCTGGCTGCACACTCAGGCGGCCGCGCTGGGGCTTTTCTTCAGCACGCTGGGGCTGTGCGCGGTGTTCTGCTGGCTTTACGCCGCCCCCATCGCCCCTTTGCGGGATGCCGCCCTTCTGTGCCTTGCCTGCCTGATCGGCTGGGGCGCGTTCGGCTTTGCCCGCTTTGTGCGCCGCCACCGGCAGCTGGCGGCCCTTCTTCCGCTGCCCACGCTGGATGCGCAGGACTTTCCCCCGGCCGCCAGCCTGCCCGAGGCCGACTATCAGGCGCTGGCACTGGAACTGGAACAGCGGCGCATTGCCGCCGTGCAGGAAGAGCGCCGCCGTGGCCGCGAGCAGAACGACTACTACCAGCTGTGGGCCCACCAAATCAAAACGCCCATCGCCGCCATGCGGCTTTTGCTGCAAAGCCCCACCCCGGCCCCCGGGGAAGTGGGCGTGCAGCTCACCCGCATTGAGCAGTACGTGCAGATGGCCCTGGCCTGCCAGCGGCTGGGCAGCCTCACCACCGATTACGTCATCCGCCGCTGCCCGCTGGAACCCATCGCGCGGGCCCAGGTGCGCCAGCTGGCCCCGCTGTTTGTGCACAAGCGGCTTTCGCTGGATTTTGCCATTCCATCCGATGTGACGGTGCTCACCGATGAAAAATGGCTTGGGTTCGTTCTCGGCCAGCTGCTGATGAACGCCCTGCAATACACCCAATCCGGCGGTGTGCGGCTGTATCTGGAGCCGGACGCTCCGCTTACGCTGGTCATTGCCGACAGCGGCTGCGGCATCCGCCCGGAGGATCTTCCCCGGGTGTTTGAACAGGGGTACACCGGCCTGAGCGGCCGCCAGAACCAGGGCAGCACCGGCCTTGGGCTTCATCTCTGCCGCCAGATCACCGACCGCCTGGGCCACAGCCTGCGTCTGGAATCGGACGGCCCCAGGCGGGGCACGCGCGCCCTTTTGGGGCTGGCCAGCGCCGTGCTGGAAGTGGAATGACGGTGCTTTTTGATAAAAAAGCCCGGAACCTTACAGAACTGTAAGGTACGCCCCGCCTTTTGTAAGCTGCATCGATGGCAGCGTCACCCCGCCGGATGGTATTCTGTGATCACAGCCAATCACAGGCCGCCGGTCGCGGCCTTGCGCAGCCCGTAGGAGGGGCTTTGCCATGAGCATTTTACAAGTAAATGACCTGCAAAAAGTGTACACCACCCGCTTCGGCGGGGTGCGTGTTCCGGCCCTGACCGGCGTGACCTTTACGGTGGAGCCGAGTGAATACGTGGCCATCATGGGCGAAAGCGGCGCCGGCAAAACCACGCTGCTGAACCTGCTGGCCGCACTGGATAAGCCCACCGCCGGGCAGATCCTGCTGGACGGCAAGGACCTTTCCGCCGTTCCAGAAGCCCGATTGGCGGCCTTCCGGCGGGAAAACCTCGGGTTTGTCTTTCAGGACTTCAACCTGCTGGACAACTTCACTTTGGAGGACAACATCTATCTGCCGCTGGTGCTCTCCCGCGTGCCCTATGAGGAGATGCACCGCCGCCTGATGCCGCTGGCCAAACTGCTGGCCATTTCTTCCCTGCTGAAAAAGCACCCGTACGAGGTCTCCGGCGGGCAGAAGCAGCGGGCCGCCGTGGCCCGCGCCCTCATCACCCAGCCCAGCCTGATTCTGGCGGACGAGCCTACCGGCGCGCTGGACTCGCACTCCACCGATGAGCTGCTGAACCTGCTGGATCAGGTCAACGCCCAGGGGCAGACCATCCTCATGGTCACCCACAGCGTGAAGGCCGCCAGCCACGCCCGCCGGGTGCTGTTCATCAAGGACGGCAAGCTCTTCCACCAGCTGTACCGCGGCGAGGCCGACCGCGCCGCCTTCTACCAGCGCATTGCGGATACGCTCACCCTGATCGCAACCGGAGGTGAGCAGAATGTCTAACGCCTTCTATCTGCGGCTGGCGGCCCAGAACATCCGCAAAAACCGGCAGCTGTACCTGCCGTATCTTCTCACCTGCATTCTCACCGGTGCCATGTTTTACATCATGAACGCCCTCACCCGCAACGCCGGCAACGATTCCGTGCCCGGCGGCGACATCCTGCGCCTCTTTCTGGCGCTGGGCAGCGTCATCATCGGCATTTTTGCGGTGGTGTTTCTGTTTTACACCAACAGCTTTCTGCTGCGCCGCCGCAAGCGGGAGCTGGGGCTGTTCAACGTTCTCGGCCTGGAGAAGCGCCATCTGGCCCGGGTGATGGGCTGGGAAAGCCTGCTGCTCCTGGCCGCCGCCCTGCTGGGCAGCCTGGCGGGCGGCGTTGTGCTGAACCGCCTGGCCTACCTGCTGCTGCTCAAAATCGTCCGGTTCCCCGTCAGCTACTCCCCCGCCGTCTGCGTTCCGGCCCTGGGCAGCACGGCGCTGCTGATGTGCTTCGTGTTTCTGCTCATTCTGGCCTTCAACCTGTTCAGCGTGCTGCGCACAAAGCCCATTGAGCTGCTGAAAAGCGCGCAGGCCGGTGAGCAGGAGCCCCGCACCCGCTGGTTTCTGACCCTTCTTGGTCTGGTATGCCTTGGCTCCGGCTACGCCATTGCCATTCTGTGCAAGGACCCCATCGCCGCCATTCTGCTGTTTTTTCTGGCCGCGCTGCTGGTGATTCTGGGCACCTACTGCCTGTTCACTTCTGGCAGCGTGGCCCTGCTGAAGACCCTGCGCCGAAACAAGCGCTATTATTACCAGCCCCGGCACTTCACCGCCGTTTCCGGCCTGCTGTACCGCATGAAGCAGAACGCCGTGGGGCTGGCCAACGTATGCATTCTCTCCACCATGGTGCTGGTGATGCTGGCCGGGACCCTCACACTGTACAGCGGCATGGAGGGCGTTCTGCGCAGCCGGTACCCTGCCGATTTCTCCATTTACACCTATGAAAACACGCTGGAAAGCTCCGAGGCCGACGCCCCGGCCAGCGAAGCCATCGCCCGGGAGGACCTGAACCGGCGCGGCCTTGCCCCAGACGTGGTTCAGACCTACGCCGGGCTGGGCTTCACCGTCAGCCAGGAGGGCAGCGCCCTGAACTTTTCCGGCAGCAGCGCCAGCCTGGTGCAGCTGTTCTGCATCACCGCCGAGCAGTACGAGGCCCTCAGTGGCCAGGCCGTGACGCTGCGGCCCGGGCAGGTGTTGGCCTACGAGAAAAATTTCACCCTTCCCAAAACCTTCACCCTGGCGGGCCAGACCTGGCAGGTGGTCGGTTCAGCCGAAAACTTTACCCCCAGCAAGTACACCACCTATCTGGCCGGCATTGCCGGGCTGGTGGTGCCGGACCAGACTGCATTGGAGCAGCTGTATCAGGCCCAGAATGAGGCCTACGGCGGCGACGCCAGCCAGTACATCAGCTGCGTCACCTTCAATACGCCCGGCATGAGCGAAGAGGATCAGGCCGCCTACGTGACCCAGCTGCTGGACGTTCTGCGCAGCAATCGCCCGGGCGAATCGGTCCGCCTTTCCACGGCCATTCATTTTGGCACAGCCGCCCTCACCGGCGTATGGGTTGACGGCCGCGCCGAGGGACGAAGCAACATCTACACCCTGTACGGCGGGTTCCTCTTCCTGGGGCTGTTCTTGGGACTCCTGTTCCTCACGGCCATGGTGCTCATCATCTACTACAAGCAGGTGAGCGAGGGCTGGGACGACCGCGACCGCTTCCTCATTCTGCAGAAGGTGGGCATGGGCCCCGCCGAGGTGCAGGCCACCATCCGTACCCAGACCCGTCTGGTGTTCTTCCTGCCGCTGGCCGCCGCCCTGCTGCACCTTGCGGCCGCCATGCCCATGATGCACCGGCTGCTGAAGGCCCTTTCGCTGAACAACCTGCCCCTGTTTGTTGCCTGCGCCGCTGCGGTGGCTTTAGTATTCACCGTGGTGTATTACCTGATCTACCGGTTCACGGCCCAGGTGTATTACCGCATCGTTCGGCGGTGAGGCGCACCCAGCTATAGCTAAGCAAATTGCAGAAAGAAGACCCCGTAAAAAGCGGGTGTTTGTAAAACTGGCCGAAATGACTTGACGATTCACGTTATCTGTTAGACAGGTTTGAAACCATCTGCAGCCGTCAAAATCAAGCGATGCTCCGTGGGATGACCGGGGCATCGCTTATTTTGTTTATTCGAAGCAAGGTGGAAAGTGTTGTCGCTGCTGCGGTGAGAGATTGCGAAGGGCTTCTGCTGTAGTTCACCGCCAGCCAAAGGTTTACGCAAATGCCATGTTCGTGTAAGGGCCTTCTCTTTGCTAAAAAAGTATATTATTCTATGATTTATATTTTTGTTTTCAATGATTCTGAACCCCAAATATTTACGCGCAACAGTAGAAAAATCATTCAATTTCTGGTATAATTTTCTCATCTTCAAGAATTTGCAGCTTTGTAAAAAACACAAAAATGCATTTTAGAAATCACCTGTGTGGTTTACCCAGCGGAGGAAATTATGGACAGAAGATGCGAACTTGGAATGCAATCCAAACCTGAACGTAAAAGTTTACTCTTGGGTGCAGCACTTGGTGCCCTGATCGGAATTTTGGCGTTTGCGCCCATATGGCTGCAAAATGGCGGGCGATATATGGACTATGGCGATTACTTTTTGCAGTATGTGCCATTTATCAAAGAGCTCAAGCGAATGGTTGCATCCGGAAGCCTTTCCTGGAGCTGGAATTCGTTCCTTGGAGACGGCTTTGTGGGGGCCTACTCCTATTATACCGTGTTCAATCCGTTCGCATGGCTCGTTGCACTGTTTCCAGATGACTGCATCTTATACGCAACACTGTTTGTTACGATTCTCAAACTTGCCATCTGCATGATTGCCGCTATGCTGTATATGCATCGTTTTTGCAGGAAGGATTCCTACGCATTGATCGGCGCCTTATTGTACACATTTTCCGGCTTTACTTTGGTAAACACCAGCTTCTATTTCTTCCTGGATATTATCGCCCTGTTTCCTTTCGTGATGTATGGCTTGGAGCTGTTGATTTGTGAAGGAAAGCGGATGGTGTATGTACTCTTTCTGGCGCTGAGTGCTGCAATCAACTACTATTTCTTCGTATCGACGGTTCTCTTAGTTGTTATTTACGTTGTTTGCAGATTGGAACTTTACAAACCATCCTCCTGGAAAATCCAATGGAAAACATTCTGCCGCATCGCTGTGTACAGCATTGTGGGAACGGGTCTAGCTGGTATTGCACTTGCGCCCTCGTTTTATGCCATTCTCGGCTCTGGCAAAGCTACCGAAAACATCGGCACCGGAATTGCGCTCATCTATTGGCCCCAGAACATTCTGGAACATCTCCGAACCCTTGTAGCCCCCATTGAAAGCGGCCGATACCATGCTTTTTTTGACGGAAGCACATGGAGTTCCACCGGTGTTTATCTCCCGGTGTTTGGGTGCATTTGTGTTCTTCAATGGTGTATCCGCAAAAAGGGCTGGTTAAAGAAAGTATGCATCGTTCTGACAATTTGCTATTTCGTCCCGTTTTTGAACGCTGCCTTCAATTTGTTTTCTTCCATCGTATACACACGGTGGCTGTACGGTATGGCCCTCATATTCTCTCTGGTTACCGCCTTGACCCTGGAAGAGCTGGAATGCGCCAGAGAGTCCATCAGCCGAAAACTGTTAATTGGTGTAACGCTGTTTACCGCCGGCCTGCTGCTTGTGCCGACTGCTGTTTACCTACTGTATCATTTTGGAATTTCCGTTGTCAACCGCTTCGCAAGTGCCTGCACAACCGAATTCTTTATGGGTTATTCTGCACTTGCCGTTATGCTGATTCTGACCGCCGTAAACTATATTGCACTTTGGTACATCGTTGGCGCTAAAAAATATGCGGCAAGGCCGATTGCGATGATTGTTGCTGCCGCCTGTGCACTCAATTTCGGCGTGTATAATGCAATCAATTATGATCATCATGATGCGGAGTACAGTAATGCAGATTTCCATGAAAAAGCTTTGGTGGAAGGCACTGAAAATTCAGATAACCACTTTGAATATCGCATTGACTATCCGAAGCATATCCTGAACTACAGTCTTTTTAAAAACATGCCGTCGGTCAACTATTACAACAGCCTGCAAAACCCTGGCAGTTCCAGATTTGCACAGGCGGTTGGCATCGGCGATGATTTGGGAGACACCCTTCTGCTGACCCCAACGGTGGGCGGTGACTATACCGATGCACTGCTTTCCGTCAAATATTATTATGATTACGATGGAAATGATCCCATTCCTTCCGGTTTTCACTATCTGCGCTCCGAAAACGGTGTGGACATCTACGTAAACGAAAACTACATTCCCATGGGCTTCATCTATGATCGTTATTGTCTGGAAGAGCAGCTGACCGATATACCGCCCGAAGAGCGCGCCAAAGCCATGCTGTACACGATGGTGATTCAACCGTCTGACGAAGAAATGGTGCGCAGCTATCTCCCGTTTGAATCCAACCCGATGGTTTCTTCTGATTTGTCCGAGCTTGTATCTGCGCGAAGCGAAACCGTATGCAACTCTTTCGAGGGAACTTCCCGCGGTTTTACTGCAGAAATCAATCTCGAAAAGGACAACATTGTGTTCTTCAGCATCCCCAATGACATTGGCTGGGAAATCACCGTGAACGGCGAACCTGCAAACGGCTTGGATGTAAACTACGGGCTGCTGGGCATTTGCTGCAAGGCGGGCAACAACCTCATTTCTGCCGTCTATCACACGCCAGGCTGGACGCTCGGATTTGTATGCAGCCTTACCAGTTTGGCCGTGTGGCTGCTTCTCGAATGGTTCGAGGCAAAAAGCACGAAAAAGACAATCAGCGTAATTTGAAACAGTAAAAAAGCACTTCTTTCCCATATTAACGATGCGCAATATAGGAATCTACAATTCCTGCATTGTGCTTTCTGCGAAGCGGCAGCCCGGACATTTGTCCGGGCTGCTTTTCTTTGTGTGTTGGATGAATGGATACAAAAAAGCCACGGCGTGACTTCGGTCACGCCGTGGCTTTAAAAACACATCGTTTTCAGACTGTTTGAGCCTTGCTCCGCATGGGGCCTTCTGTATTCACGCCCAGAGGCGTGCTCGCTCACTTAGGAAACGTCTGCTCAGATGACGAAATACTTGGCCGCAAACAGAATCGCCAGCACGTACATCACGGGGCTGATGGCCTTGCGCTTTTCCGGGCCGGCCAGCACATTGATCACCACAAAGGAAATGGTGCCCAGGGCAATGCCCTCGGAAATGCTGTACATGAAGGGCATGGCGATCAGGGTGATGAAGGCGGGAATGCCCTGGCACAGGTCGCTGAAGTCCACCTTCAGCACGCTGCTGATCATCAAAAAGCCCACAACGATCAGGGCAGGCGCAGTGGCGAAGGAAGGAATGGCCAGGAAGATGGGGCTGAGGAACAGCGACAGGCCGAACAGCAGGGCGCTGGTCACGCTGGTCAGGCCGGTGCGGCCGCCCTCGGTCACGCCGGAAGCGCTCTCCACGAAGGTGGTGGTGGTGCTCACGCCCAGGGCAGCGCCGATGGAGGTGCCCACGGCGTCGGCCAGCAGCGCGCCGCTGATGCGGGGCAGCTTGCCGTCTTCATCCAGCATATCGGCCTTGCTGGCCACACCGATCAGGGTGCCCAGCGTGTCGAACATATCCACAAACAGGAATGCGAAGATAACCACCAGGAACTCGCCACTGAACACCTTGCTGAAGTCCATCTTCAGGAAGGTGGGGGCCAGGCTGGGAATGCCGAAGCCGGAGGAGAAATCCGGCAGCAGGCTGTAGAAGCCGTTGGCGGGATCGGGCACATACAGGCCCGCGAACTGGCACAGAATGCCCAGGCCCCAGGTGATGAAGATGCCCAGCAGAATGTTGCCCTTCACCTTTTTCACCATCAGCACGCCGATGATCAGCACGCCGATCAGGGCCAACAGGGCGGTGATGCCCTGGCTGCGGAAGGTGCCGTTCTTCAGGGAGCCGCTCATGGAGAAGATGGTCACCAGGGTGGAGTCGGAGTTCACGGTCAGCTTTGCATTCTGCAGGCCGATGAAGGCGATGAACAGGCCGATGCCCGCGCTCACCGTGTTCTTCAGGCACATGGGAATGGCGTTGAAGATGCTCTCGCGCACCTTGGTAAGGGACAGCACGATGAAGATCAGGCCCTCAATGAAGACGGCGGCCAGCGCCATCTCCCAGCTGTAACCCATGTTGATGACCACAGTGTAGGCAAAGTAGGCGTTCAGGCCCATGCCGGGGGCCAGCACGAAGGGGTAGTTGGCAAACGCCGCCATGCACAGGGTGGCGATCATGGAGGCCAGGGCGGTGGCCGTGAAGATCGCGCCGCTGTCCATCCCTGCCGCACTCATGATGGACGGGTTCACGGCCAGAATGTAGGCCATGGTCATAAAGGTGGTAACGCCGGCGATGACCTCGGTCTTTACGTCGGTGTGATTTTCCTTCAGATGGAAAATCTTGTCCAGATTGTTCATGGATTTCCTCCTTGTTCCGGTTTCTTTCCGGTTTGCGGCAGCCGGGCCTGTTTGGGCAGCCCGGCCGCCAATTCACACAATGGCTAGTATACGCCATCCCCGTCTGCCTGTCAAACCGCAAAACGCCGCTGTGCGACAAAAATCCGCATCCGGTACAAGCGCGGCGCCCGGCGTGCCCCGTTTTTAAAATTCCGCCGCCGCGGCAGGTATTTTTTCAATTTGTATGCCCAGTAGGGCACTTCGGTTTTCGTTGACAAGCGAAGGGTTTTGCCGTACACTACTAAAAGCATTTGCAGAAGCTTTTTGCTTTTTAAATAGGTTTATTATAAGGCCGTTTCAAGCGAAGCGCTTCTGTTCCGCAAACGAGCGCCAGGTGCCCTGCCGCGGTTTAGCCGCCGCAGGGAGAATAGGGAAGCCGGGTGTGATTCCCGCGCGGAGCCGCCGCTGTAAGGGGCCTTGCCCCAAAGCCAGAAGACCTGCCTGCCGCCCCATCGCCCGGCCGCCGCCTGTTTGGCCGGGCCGCTGCCCCCACCGGCGGATTCTGCCGCGCTGCCGTGTTCCGGCAAACGGCGTTCCGGTCAGGGGCGGTGTGCAGGCCGGCAGCCGTTTTTTCCGCTGCCCTGGTTTTGTGTGCCGCTTTCTGCCTCTCCGCCCTGTGCGCGGAGGGGCTTTTTCTTTCCCACGGCGCACCCATGCGCCCTTTTTCCGAATTCTTTGCAGCAAAGGAGGTGCCCCCATGGCAGAAGTTCTGTTTCAGCATTTTATTCGCAGCGGATCAAAAACTCTGCGCTGCGGTTACACCACCGGCACCTGTGCCGCCCTGGCAGCGGCGGCGGCCACCCGCCTGCTGCTGACGGGCCATGCCCCGGCCACCGAAACGCTGCTGACCCCCGCCGGGCTGGAGGTGACCGCCCCGGTGCAGGCACTGCCCGGGGGCGAGGGCTTTGCCCTGTGCCAGGTGGAAAAATACGCCGGGGATGACACCGACGCTACCAACGGCCTGCCCATTCAGGCCCGGGTGGCGCGCACCAAGGGCCATGCCATCACGCTGGACGGCGGCGAGGGCGTGGGGCGGGTCACCCTGCCCGGGCTGGAACAGCCGGTGGGGGCTGCCGCCATCAACCAGGTGCCCCGCCGCATGATCGCCGAGTCCGTTCGGGCCGCCGCAAAAGAGGCGGGCTACACTGGCGGGCTGGCCGTGACCATCTGCGTGCCGGGCGGGTCCGAGGCCGCCGCCCACACCTTCAACTCCCGGCTGGGCATTGAGGGGGGCATTTCCATTCTGGGCACCAGCGGCATTGTGGAGCCGCAGAGCCTTGCCGCCTTGGTGGACACCATTGAGGTGGAATGCCGCCAGAAGGCCGCCGCCGGGGCTAGAACGCTGGTGCTGACGCCCGGCCATTACGGGGAAGATTATCTGGCGGCCCATCCCACCCCCTGGCCGGTGGTCACCTGCTCCAACTTCATCGGCGACGCGCTGGACATCTGCGCGTCCCTTGGGTTTGAGCGGGTGCTGCTTGTGGGCCATGTGGGCAAGCTGTGCAAACTGGCGGCGGGCGTGATGAACACCCATTCCCGCACGGCAGACGCCCGGGCCGAGGTATTCGTCACCCACGCGGCGCTGGCCGGGGCTTCGCTGCCGCTGCTGCAGGCCCTCATGGAGGCCCCCACCACCGATGGCTGCCTGGACCTGCTGGACGAGGCCGGCCTGACCGCCCCGGTGCTGCACAGTATGCTGGCCCGCATGGGCTTTTATCTCACCCGCCGGGCCGCCGGGAAATTCACCGTCGGCGCCGCCATGTTCAGCCAGAGCCGCGGGCTGCTGGGCTGCACCCCCGGCCTGCGGGAAACGTTCAAGGAGTGGAACCCCGATGGATAAAAAACAGGGCATTTTATATGGCGTGGGGGTCGGCCCCGGCGACCCGGAGCTGCTCACCCTGAAGGCCGCGCGGGTGCTGAATGCCTGCCCGGTGGTGGCGGCCCCCCGCACCCGGGAGGGCCGCTCGCTGGCGCTGGACATCGCCCGCGGGGCCGTGGACCTCACCGAAAAATCGCTGCTCTTTCTGGATTTTGCCATGAGCCGAAGCGAGCGCACCCTGGCGGACCCCCACCGGCTGGCCGCCCGGCAGGTTCTGGAACAGCTGGCCGCCGGGCTGGATGTGGCCCTGCTCACCCTGGGCGATGTCTCGGTGTATTCCAGCTTCTGCTATGTGATGGACCTTGTTCGCGCCGCCGGGTACGAAACCGTGATGATCCCCGGCGTACCCAGTTTCTGCGCTTCGGCGGCGGCGCTGGGCCGCAGCCTGACTGAGATGAACGACCCCCTTCACATTCTGCCCGCCGGGGGCCGGCTTTCCCTGCCCGAGGCGCTGGCGCTGCCCGGCACCAAGGTGCTGATGAAGGCGGGCCGCCAGCTGCCGCAGGTGGTGGCCGAACTGGAACAGCGGGGCCTTGCCGACACCAGCGCCCTGGTGATGAACTGCGGCCTGCCGGATCAGCAGCTGTGCCCGACCCTGCACGAGTATCAGGGGCAGACCGGCTACTTTGCCACCCTGCTGGTGGGCAGACCTGAGCCGGGCGCGGATTGACCCCGTCCTTCCCGCCTGCCCCAAGCGTGCGCGGAATGCCGTCGTACTCGGCACCAGTGGAGTGAGCGCACCCGGCCTGCCCCAAGCGTGCGCGGAATGCCGTTCAAGCGGGCATCTCTGCACAGTTCTGCTCACAGATTCAAACTTTCATGCGGCACAGAACCTGTAACGCCAGACGGTTACGGCGCCGCCCCATAAAAAACAGGAGAAGCAGTATGGTACACATTGTCGGCGCCGGCAGCGGCGCACCGGACCTGATCACCCTTCGGGGTGCGGAACTTCTGCGCAAGGCGCAGGTGGTCATCTACGCGGGCAGTTTGGTCAACCCCGCCCTGCTGGGGCTGTGCGGGCCGGACTGCCGCCTGTACAACAGCGCCCACATGACGCTGGAAGAGGTGCTGGAGGTCATCCGGCAGGCGACGGAGCAAAAGCAGGATGTGGTGCGCCTGCACACCGGCGACCCCTGCCTGTTCGGGGCCATCCGGGAGCAGACCGCCGCGCTGGATGCGATGGGCATTGAGTGGGACGTGACCCCCGGTGTCTCCAGCTTCTGCGGGGCGGCCGCCGCCCTCGGGGCGGAATACACCCTGCCCGGCGTGAGCCAGAGCCTCATCATCACCCGGCTGGCGGGGCGCACCCCCGTGCCCGAGCGGGAACAGCTGGCCGCCATGGCCAGCCACGGGGCCAGCATGGCCATCTTCCTCTCCTCCGGTATGCTGCCGGAGGTTGCCCGCCAGCTGCTGGCGGGCGGCGCCTACACCGCCGACACCCCCGCCGCGCTGGTTTACAAGGCCACCTGGCCGGAAGAGCGCATCTGCCGCTGCACCATCGGCACTCTGGCTCAAAGCGGCGAAGAGGCCGGCATCCACAGCACCGCGCTGGTGCTGGTGGGCGAGTTTCTGCGGCAGGGCAACGCCCATTACGACCGCTCCAAGCTGTACGACCCCGGTTTTACCACCGGCTTCCGGGAGGCCACCCGATGACCATCGCTCTCACCGCCTTCACGGCCCGGGGGCTGGCCCTGGCCCGGCGCCTGGCCGACGGCCTGCGTGCCCAGGGCGATAACGCCGCCGTGACCCCCTGCTTTGGGCCAAGGCACTGCCCGCTGGCCGACTTCACCGCCAGCGCCTTTGCCAATGCGGATGCGCTGGTGTTTGTGGGGGCGGTGGGCATTGCGGTGCGGGCCATTGCCCCCCACCTGAGCAGCAAGGTCCACGACCCTGCCGTTGTGGTGCTGGACGAGACCGGGGCCTTTGCCATTTCGCTTTTGTCCGGCCATCTGGGCGGGGCCAACGCCCTCACCCTGCGGCTGGCCGGGCTGTTCGGGGCGCAGCCGGTCATCACCACCGCCACTGACCGCAGCGGCCTGTGGGCGGCGGACGACTGGGCCCGCAAAAACGGCTGCGCGGTGGCCGAACCGGAGCGCATCAAGCGGGTTTCCGGTGCGCTGCTGGCGGGCGGTTCGCTGGCCCTGTTCAGCGAGTTTCCCATCGGCGGGGTCTGGCCCCGCGGCCTGCACCCCGCCGCCTGTGCCGAAAAGGCTCAGGTAGTGCTCAGCCTAAGCGACGCGGACCCCGCCGGTGCTCATCCGCTGCATCTGGTACCCCGCATTGCCGTGCTGGGCGTCGGCTGCCGCAAGGGCACCCCCGCCGGGCACATTCTGGAGCTGCTGGAGGACTTTCTCGCCCGGGCGCAGATCTCCCGCCGGGCGCTGTGCCGGGTGTGCAGCATTGACCTGAAGGCCAATGAGCCGGGCCTTCTCGAGGCCTGCCGGGTGCTGGGGCTGCCCCTCACCACCTACCCGGCCGAGGCGCTGGCCGCCCTGCCCGGCCCCTTTACCCCCTCCGCCTTTGTGCAGAGTGTGACCGGGGTGGACAACGTGTGCGAGCGGGCGGCGGTAAAGGGCAGCGGCGGCGCGCTGCTGGCCCCCAAATACGCCAAAAACGGCGTGACGCTGGCACTGGCTTTGTGCCCCTTTGCGCCGGAATTCTGATAAAACTGCGATACACAGCGGCGGGCCGCCCCGCGCTGTGGCGTTCAACTGCGAGGTATTTTTATGGCAAAGCTGCTTTATGTGGTGGGCCTTGGCCCCGGCGACCCCACCCTGCTGACCGGGCAGGCCAAAGCTGCGCTGGACGATGCCCAGCTGCTCTGCGGCTACAAGGTCTACATTGATCTGGTCGCGCCCCTCTACCCCGGTAAGCCCACCCTGACCACCGCCATGACCCAGGAAGTGGAGCGCTGCCGCCTGGCGCTGGAAGCCGCCGACCGCGGCCAGACCACCGCCATGGTGTGCAGCGGCGACGCGGGCGTGTACGGAATGGCCGGGCCGATTCTGGAGATGGCCCCCACCTATCCGGAAGTAGAGGTCGTGGTGGTGCCCGGCCTCTCCGCCGCCCTCACCGGGGCCGCCGTGCTGGGTGCCCCCCTGATGCACGATTTCTGCGTGATCAGCCTGTCCGACCGGCTGACCCCCTGGCCGGTGATCGAGGCCCGGCTGGAGGCCGCGGCCCGGGCAGACTTCTGCATCTGCCTGTACAACCCTTCCAGCCGTGCCCGGGCCGATTATCTGGCCAAAGCCTGCGCCATTCTGGCCCGCAGCCTGCCGGCCGACCGGGTGTGCGGCTGGGTGAAGAACATCGGCCGCCCGGGGCAGACCAGCTGGACCGGTACCCTGGCCCAGCTGGCCGAGGAGCAGGTGGATATGTTCACCACCGTGTTCATCGGCAACCACGCCACCCGCCTGATCGGGCAGCGCATGGTCACCCCGCGGGGGTACCGCCTGTGACCGGGGTGGTGCTGTTCGGCGGCACGACCGAGGGGCGGCAGCTGGCTCAGGCGCTGGACAGCCTGTGCGCCGCCCGCGGCCTGCCCCTCACCGTATTCGTTGCCACGGAATACGGGCAGGAGGTGCTGCCCGCCCTCACCCACGGGCAGGTACACACCGGGCGGCTGGCCCCGGAGGCCATGGCCGATCAGATGGCCGGCTGCCAGCTGATCATCGACGCGACCCACCCCTATGCGGAAAAGGTCAGCGCCAGCCTGCGGGCGGCGGCCAAAGCGGCCGGGGTGCCCCTGTGGCGGTGCAGCCGCCCGGCCAGCGCCCTGCCCGAGAGCAGCGTCTGCCTGCCCGATGCACTGGCGGCGGCCACCTGGCTGGCCCGGCAGGAAGGCCGCATTCTGCTGACCACCGGCGCAAAGGAGCTACCCGCCTTCGCCGCCCTGCCGCCGGAGCGGCTGTACGCCCGGGTACTGGCTACCCACGACGGCATTGCCGCCTGCGAACAGGCCGGGCTGGCTCACAGCCACATTCTGGCCATGCAGGGGCCGTTCAGCCAGGCGCTGAACGAGGCCGTGCTTCGGCAGTGGAACATCCGCTGGATGGTCACGAAGGACGGCGGCCGAAACGGCGGTTTTGCCGAAAAGCTGGCCGCCGCACAGAGCTGTGGCGTGGGGGTGCTGGTGCTCACCCGCCCGGAGGACCAGGGCGAAACGGTCGAGGCCATTCTCGCCCGTTTTGCCGCCTGGCAGCCCGCCGCCCCGGCTTTATAACCCATTCACGCTTTATTTTAGCCGCATTCATTTGCAGCGGTAAGGAGGCCCCATGGACATCACCCTCATCGGCATCGGCCCCGGCGATTGGCTCAGCCTGACCCAGGCGGCCGCCCGGGCGCTGGAGCAGGCCCCGGTTCTTTTAGGCGCGCCCCGCCTTCTTGAGGGGCTGCCGCCCCAATGCAGCGGGCGGCGCATTCCCTGCCTGCGCACTTCCGAGCTTGTGGGAGCCCTCATCGGGCTTTCCGGCCAGGCTGAGCGGGCCGCCGTGGCCTTCAGCGGCGACATTGGGTTTTACAGCGGGGCCGCCAGCCTGCTGCACACCCTGCAAGCTGCCCTGCCCGAGGCCCGCTGCACCCTGCTGCCCGGGCTTTCCAGCCCGCAGGTGCTGGCCGCCCGTCTGGGCCGCCCCTGGCAGGGCTGGAAGCTGGTAAGCGCCCACGGCGTGGCCTGTGACCCTGCTGCTGCCTGTGCCGGGGGCGGCGACGTGTTCTTTCTCACCGGCGGCAGCTGCACCCCCGCCAGCCTGTGTGCCCGGCTGACCGAAGCCGGGCTGGGCGATTGCCGGGCCACCGCCGCCAGCCGCCTGGGCTACCCGGAGGAGGCCATCGTCACCGGCACCGCGGCCCAGCTGGCCGAACAGACCTTTGCCCCCCTCAGCGTACTGCTGGTGGAGGGCTGCCCCGCCCCCCTGCGGCAAAGCCGGGTGGGCGGCATTCCCGATGAGGAGTTCATCCGCGCCAAGGTGCCCATGACCAAACAGGAGGTGCGGGCCGCCGCGCTGGCGCTGCTGGCCCCCCACCCCGGCGACTGCCTTTGGGATCTGGGCGCAGGCACCGGCAGCGTCTCGGTGGAGCTGGCGCTGGCCGCCCCCGAGGGGCAGGTTTACGCCGTGGAGCGAAACGAGGACGCCCAGGCCCTGATTCTGGAAAACCGTCGCAAATTCGGCCTGCACAACCTGACCCTGATCGCCGGCGCGGCGCCGGAGACGCTGGCCGGGCTGCCCGCACCGGACCGGGTGTTCGTGGGCGGAACCGGCGGCCATATGGCCGAAACGCTGGCGGCCGTGCGCGCCGCCAACCCCGCCGCGCGGGTGGTGATCTCGGCCATTGCCATTGAGAGCCTTTCCGCCGCGCTGGCCGCCCTGCAGGCGCAGGGGTTTGAGAACATTCAGGTCAGCCAGATCTCCGTCAGCCGCAGCCGCCCCGCCGGGGGGCTGCACCTGATGATGGCCCAGAACCCGGTGTACCTCATCAGCGGAGGTGCACTGTGAGCCGCCTGATGTTCGCCGCGCTGGCCAGCGGCAGCGGCAAAACCACCGTCACCTGTGCGTTTCTCCGCGCCATGACCCGGCGCGGCCTGGCCCCCGCAGCCTTTAAGGCCGGGCCGGATTACATCGACCCCATGTTCCACCGGCAGGTGCTCGGGGTGCCCTCCTACAATCTGGACCTGTTCTTCAGCGGCGAGGCACAGGCCCGTGCCCTGCTGGCGGCCCACAGCGCCGGGCGCGGCCCCGCCGTGCTGGAGGGGGCCATGGGCTACTACGACGGTTTGGGCGGCTGCACCGACACGGCCAGCGCCTGGCACCTGGCCAGGGCCACCGACACCCCGGTGGTGCTGGTGCTTCGGCCCGGCTCTTCCAGCCTGACGCTGGCCGCCCAGGTGAAGGGGCTGCTCGCCTTCCGCGCCCCCTGCCAGATCCGGGGCCTGCTTTTGAACGGCTGCAGCCCCATGCTGGCCCAGACGCTGGCCCCGGCCCTCACCCGGGAAACCGGGCTGCCGGTGTTCGGCTGCCTGCCCAAGGTGGAGGGGGCAGATTTTTCCAGCCGCCATCTGGGGCTGGTGGCCGCCGAGGAAATCCCCGAACTGCAGGCCAAGCTGGACAAACTGGCGGACGCGCTGGAGCAGAGCGCCGATCTGGACGGGCTGCTGGCCCTGGCCGCCAGCGCCCCGCCCCTGCCTGCCGCCCCGCTGCCCGGGGAGGAACTTACCCCCGTTCCCTGCCGCATTGCCGTGGCCCGGGATGAAGCCTTCTGCTTTTATTATGACGATACGCTGGAGCTGTTCCGCCGCCTGGGGGCCGAGCTGTGCTTTTTCAGTCCCCTGCGGGACGCCGCCCTGCCCGATGGCTGCGGCGGCCTGTACCTGGGTGGCGGCTATCCGGAGCTGCACGCCCAGGCCCTTGCCGAAAACCACACCATGCGGCAGGCAGTGCGGAACGCCGTTCAGGCCGGGCTGCCCACGCTGGCCGAGTGCGGGGGCTTTCTCTACCTGCAGCAAACCCTCACCGACCCCGAGGGCCGCGCCTGGCCCATGGCCGGGGTGCTGGAGGGCCGGGGCTTTGGCACCGGCAAGCTGGGCCGCTTCGGCTATGTGACCCTGACCGCCAACCGCCCCACCCTGCTGCTGCGCCCCGGCGAAAGCCTGCCCGCCCACGAGTTCCATTATTGGGACTGCACGGAAAACGGCGACGCTCTCACCGCCAAAAAGCCGGTGGGTCGCCGCAGCTGGCCCTGTGTGGTGGCGGACGGCAACCTTTTTGCCGGTTTCCCCCATCTGTACCTGCCCGCCCGGCCGGAATGCGCCCTGCGCTTTTGCCAGGCTGCGGCCCGGCGGCGCGTGGGCCGCTGAAGCCGCACCGGGCGCGTTTCTTTTCTGTCTCATCCCCTGCCGGAGGTTTTTATGAACCAAGCAATTTTCGATCTATTCCAACTTGAACTGCCCCAGCTGGAGGCCCGCCTCACCCGGCTGCAGGCCGCCATTGCGCCCCCGGACGAGGCCGCCCGCGCGGCCTGCAAGGCCCGGTGGGACGCGGTGGGCAAGCCGCTGGGCAGCCTGGGCCTGCTGGAAACCGACACCCAGAAGATCGCCGCCCTTACCGGCAGCGCCGAACTGGACCTCTCGGCCCGCACCCTGCTGGTGTTCTGCGCCGACAATGGTGTGGTCGCCCAGGGGGTCAGCCAATGCGGCAATGAGGTAACCGGCTTTGTGGCCCGGGCGCTGGCCGAAGGCCGCTCCAGCGCCTGCACCATGGCCCGGGTGGCCCGCTGCCGGGTGCAGCCGGTGGACATGGGCGTTCACGGGCTGGGCGGTGAGGAAATTCCCGGCCTGGTGCGCTGCCGGGTGATGGACGGCACCGCCGACTTCACCCAGGGCCACGCCATGACCCGCGCCCAAACCCTGCAAGCCCTACTGGCCGGGGCCGCTCTGGCCCGGCAGCAGGCCGAAGCCGGCTGCAAGCTGCTTCTGATTGGGGAAATGGGCATTGGCAACACCACCACCAGCAGCGCCGTGGCCGCTGTGCTGCTGGGCTGCTCGCCCGAAACCGTCACTGGCCGGGGGGCCGGGCTTTCCGACGAGGGACTTGCCCGCAAGCTGGCGGCCATCCGGGCGGGCATTGCCCAAAACCGCCCCGACCCCGCCGACCCGCTGGCCGTGTTGGCCGCCCTGGGAGGGCTGGACATCGCCGCCATGGCCGGGGCCTGCCTGGGTGCGGCGGCGGCCCGGCTGCCGCTGCTGTTGGACGGGTTCATCTCCACGGTGGCAGCCCTGACAGCGGTGCGCCTGTGCTCGGGTACCGAGGCCGCCCTGCTGGCCAGCCACTGCTCGGCCGAACCGGCCGGGAAAATGCTGCTGGATGCGCTGGGGCTTTCGCCCCTGCTGTGTGCCGGGCTTCGGCTGGGCGAGGGCACCGGGGCGCTGGCCACCCTGCCTCTGTTTGACATGGCCATGGCCATGTACGGCGGGGCGGAGTTCTCCAGCTACGGCATGGACGCCTACACCCCGCAGAATTGACCGTTTCTTTTATAGCGTGCAGAAAGGAGCCGCCATGCTCAGCCTTGTCGTCGGTGCCAGCGCCAGCGGAAAAAGTGAATACGCCGAGGCGCTGACGCTGGCCCTCTCCCCGGCCTGCCCCCGGGTCTATCTG
>Ga0129312_1000776_pt1 | contig 23312 bp, 26 predicted proteins | sample O827metagenome_FD_94434 | JGI IMG/M metagenome (GOLD analysis project Ga0129312, IMG submission 94434) | Orangutan group fecal microbial communities from Wisconsin, USA - O827 metagenome | ecosystem: Host-associated > Mammals > Digestive system > Large intestine > Fecal | place: USA: Wisconsin... | reverse complement strand
CTGTAATATTTCTGCAGGTCTTTGTGAAGCGGCTCGTCGGCGAGATACCAGTCGAGGGAAACCTTCTCATCCCACTCATGATACTGACCGAAATCCTGGCCCATAAACAGGAGTTTCTTTCCCGGATGTCCCATCATGAAGGTGTATCCGGCTTTCAGGTTCGCGAATTTGTCATCGTTTAAGCCCGGCATCTTGTTGATCATGGAACATTTTAAGTGAACGACCTCATCGTGTGACAGAGTCAGGATGTAATTCTCGCTGGTTGCGTATGTGATGCCGAACGTCATCTTATTGTGGTTGAATTTCCGGAAATACGGGTCCAGCTTCATATATTCGAGGAAATCATGCATCCAGCCCATGTTCCATTTGAAGGTGAATCCGAGACCGCCCTCTTCCGGCAGTTTTGTAACTCCCGGCCAGGCGGTGGACTCTTCGGCGATCATCATAGCACCGGTGAGATGTCCGGTAAGGACGCTGTTTAAGTGGCGGAAGAACTCGATAGCCTCGAGGTTCTTGTTTTCACCATATTTATTTGGAACCCAGTTCCCGTCGCTGCGGCCGTAATCGAGGTAGAGCATGGACGCAACGGCATCTACACGGAGACCGTCAACGTGGAAGTTCTCTACCCAGTAGAGGGCGTTGGCAATTAAAAAGTTCTTGACTTCATTTTTACTGTAATCGAAGACCTTGGTTCCCCAGTCCGGGTGCTCGCCTTTTCTCGGATCCGCGTATTCATAGAGCGGCTGTCCGTCGAAATCCGCAAGCCCGTGGGCATCCTTCGGGAAGTGGGCCGGAACCCAGTCGAGGATGACACCGATTCCCTTTTTGTGGAGGTAGTTCACAAAGTACATGAATTCCTTCGGGGTACCGTAGCGGGAGGTTGGAGCATAATAGCCGGTAACCTGATAGCCCCAGGAACCGTCATAAGGATGCTCCGCAATTCCCATGAGTTCTACGTGGGTGTAGCCCATCTTTTTCACATAATCAGCCAGCTCATGGGCGGCTTCCATATATGTATAATAACCTTCCTTCTGCGGGCGGTCTTTCTTCCGCCAGGAACCGAGATGGACCTCGTAGATTGCCATCGGGGATTTTACCGGATCGGCTTTCTTTCGCGTCTCCATCCAGTTTGCGTCATCCCACTTAAATCCGGTGATGTCCTCCGTGATGGAGGCAGTTCCCGGCCGGAATTCCGCATGGACCGCATACGGGTCAGCCTTGAAGAGGATTTTTCCCTCCTGTGTGGTGATCGCGAATTTATAGAGCTCTCCGAGGCCGATACCCGGAATAAATGCCTCGTAGATCCCGGAGTCCGCCAACGGAGACATCGGTGCGGCATCCGGATCCCAGCCGTTGAAATCACCCACAACGCCGACCGCTTTTGCGTGGGGAGCCCAGACGGCAAAATACATTCCGGCTTTCCCCTTATAGGTCTTTGGGTGTGCGCCGAGTTTCTCAAAGATTTTATAATGGGTGCCCTGTCCAAAGAGATAGCGGTCCAGTTCGGTGATGAAGCCGAGACCGATCTCCTTTGTTTTTGCGGGAGCCGTAGTTTTCTTTGTTCTTGTCATCACTTAAACCTCCTGAAGTTTAAAGATAGCGCCGCCGTTTGCCGGAAGCGTAACGGAAAGTCTGCCGTTTTCGAGGGAGAATGGAATCTCCCCGGGCAGCAGGGATACGGCATCTGAGGCTGCGCAAGGCAGCGGGATCGAGATTGATGCCGGCTGTTCATCATTATTTACAGCGGAGATCACAGTTCCGTGTTCCCCGGACCGGCTGAAGGCATACTGCCGGTTTGTGAGGAGAAGCTCCTTGTAGGAACCAGTGTGGAACGCGTCATTCTCCGCGTGGATCTTTCCGAGTGCCGCGATATGGGACACAAGCTCCGGAGCTTTTTCATCCATGTTGGACAGGCAGAGCGCCGGGCGCAGGACCTCGTCGGATGTTCTGGAGCGCTTTCCTTCGATGCCCCATTCGCTTCCGTAATAAACTGAAGGGATCCCGGGGAGCGTGAAGAGAAGCTGGTATACTGGAAACAGATTCGCCTTATTATTTAGTTTGCTTGCGATCCGGTCTTCGTCGTGGTTGTCCACAAAGGTGTAAAGGAATCTTCCCACCGCCTCCAGCCGCCGCACATTGTGGGCGATTTCGAAGTAGTTGTGATCATTGTGACCGGAGTAGAATGCTTTGTGAAGCTCATAGTTTGTCACGGAATGCAGCATTTCCGGGTTTACCCAGCGGCTGTATTCCCCATGGATTACCTCGCCCATAAGCCAGAAATCAGGCTTCATGGAGGAAGTTTTTTCGCGGAGCTCCTTCATGAATCCAAAATCCAGAACATTTGCGCAGTCCAGCCGGATCCCATCGATATCGAAATTGTCGACCCAGAACCGGATCGAGTCGAACAGATACTGGCGGACCTCCGGATTCCAGAGATTTAAGCAGGGGAGCTCGAAGTGTCCCTGCCAGGCTTCATAGCTGAACGGATCACCGAGAGGACTGCCCCAGCCGAAATTAACTCCGCGGTACCAGTCCTTATACGGAGAAGTTTCCCTTTTTTCACAAATATCCCGGAAGGCGAAAAATTCCCGTCCCGTATGGTTGAAGACGCCGTCCACCACAACGCGGATTCCGTTTTCATGGCAGAGGCGCACAAAACGGGCAAAGTCTTCATTGGAGCCCAGCCGCCGGTCCACGAGGCGGAAGTCTCTCGTGTCGTATCCGTGGGTGGAAGATTCAAAAAGCGGCCCGATGTAGATTGCGGAACCGTTTAAGGCGTGGATATGCGGGATCCAGTCCTCAAGCTCCACGAAACGGTGGGCAGTTTCTGTGAGCGTATTTGTTTTTTCAGCCCCTAAGAGTCCCAGGGGATAAATATGGTAAAAGACAGCCTGTTCGTACCAGGTATGCATGGTTATCAGACCTCCTGAAGCTCCCGTATTTTCAGGCGGCGGAGAAGAAACTGATACCGGAGCTGCGCAGCATTCAACTCGTAGATATAACAGTCGACCAGTGTCGGGTCAACGACCTGTTCAAACTGGTTCTGGGCGGATAAGATCGCCGTTTTGCTGAGCTCGATCTGGCGCTTCAGTTCATTCGTTTCCCGGCGGTAAGCCTGTTTGGAAGCATTTTTTTTCGAAAAAAACATAAATATCATACCCCAATTTCTTTACGGATAGTGCCAACAGCAGTCTGTTTCAGGCGGCCGAAGGCTGTTTCGCCGAAGTTTGTTCACAGATGGACTTTGCCGGATTGCGGCGCGTCTGTCTGTGAAGAAAACCAGAAGTTTCTGTAATTGGTAGTATGAGGATCATTCATCCGGAATATTCAGGATTCCGGATATTTTTCAAGCTCTTCTTTCAGCCGGCCGAGCTTGTCGATGGCGCTTTTGTTTGTGAGATAATAATAATTACACACGCCTTTTCTTAAAACATCGATCAGGCCGGTATCTTTTAAGATCTTTAAATGGTGAGAGACAGCAGGACGGGAGAGACTTGTCCGGTCCGTGATCTCGTTGACATTTAAGCCGGGGATCCGTCTTTCACCAGTGGTCTGTGTCTCAAAGAGACACTGCAGGATCGTCAGTCTTGTCCTGTCACCGAGCGCAATAAATAAAGGTATGCACTCTTCAAAGATATCGCCCAGAAGATTTTCTGAGATCATGAATTCTCTCCTTTCCGGAATGCTTTGGTTTAAAAATTTAAACTTAATTGCATTTTACCATTTTTCTCGGATTGCGTCAATGAATTGTTCAATATTTCTGGAAAACGATGGGTGACATAATAAAATTTGGTGAATTTTGACGAAAAACGGTACCCTGATTTTACGAAACTGAAATTGACTTTCGACCGGAATTCAGAGATAATAGTGGCACATTCAGAAATGAGTTCTTCGTTTCTAAATAACAAATGTATGACCGGCAGCTTCGCCGGATGCCCGGATTCAGGGCATGAAATCCTTTTAACGTATTGAATTGTGAGCCGCAATAATTGAAAGATGTTTTTTCAATTTTTTGAGAATTTTGAATTTCAAGGGAAATGATCAGAAGAGACGGCTATACAGGAGGTGATCTTATCGTGGCATTGTTTGCAATTTTACTGTCCGCGGCGGTGACAGACTGAAAGAAAGGAAAAATCTTTCACATTCAGATCATAACGGGAATTGCGGCGGGAATCCTTCTATCCTTTGCAGAAAACCAGGGATTGGGGGAGCCGCAGGCTTTTGTGGCTTTTTGGGGAAGCCGGGCCGGCTATTTTATTCTGCGGTTTGTGGGAACCTGCGTGGTCTTTTATCCGTTTTTCCTGTGCCGGACGATCGGAGCAGGAGATATCAAACTTATGGGAGTGATCGCGGGATTTCTGGGGGTATGGGACAGTGTGTTTGTGATTGGGCTGGGAATGATTTTTGCCGCTGCTGCTGCGTCTTACCGGATGATAAAGCAGGGGACGGTCTGGTTCCGGCTGGAGCGGGCCGCAAGGTTTGCGGTGGAGACCGGGATGAGAGGGCGGCTTACAGAATATCCGGGATATTCTGAAAAAGAAAGTCTTTTGCGGCTGGGGCCGTATCTGTTTGCGGGATACTGTCTGTTTTTGGTGATCTGATAAAACAGACAGGACCGCATGTCTTACAGACCGGAGAAGAGACCGGTCGAATGTACGCCGGAGTCTGATTCCGGCAGGGGAAAGGAAATGAGAGACCATGAAAAAGATGATGGCGGTTTATGATGCGGACACGAGATATGCGGAACGGTTGTCTGATTATGTAAACCGAAAGGAAAAGGGAGTTTTTACCGCTCAGGCGTTTACCTCAAAGGAAAAGCTGGCGGAGTACGCGAAAAAGCATGAGATCGATGTACTGCTTTCAGGGGAACGGACAGATTCCGGGGATATTTCCGGAATTCCTTCGGCCCAGAAGATCTATATGTCGGAAGAAACAGAAAAACAGATGGACTCCGGAAAAGAAATCTATAAGTTTCAGTCCGGGGATGATATTATCCGGGAAGTGATGGCAGTCTACAGCGAGATCCCGGGGATCCGGGCCAATGTTGCCGGAAGCACGGACCAGTCCAGACGGATCATCGGAGTCTATTCGCCCATCGGAAGATGCGGAAAGACATGCCTTGCGCTGGCAATCGGGCAGGTCCTTGCGAAAGAAGAAAAGGTTCTTTTTGTGACGCTGGACACGTTTACGGGTTTTACTGGACTTTTGAATGAGCGGTGGAAGAGGGATCTCTCGGATCTTATCTACTATTATAAACAGGACCGTTTTCATGTGGTGAGGCTGAACTCGATCGTCTATTATCTTGGAGATATGGCATGGATCCCTCCGATCAGGATCCCGCAGGACTATGCCCAATTGTCTGTACAGGAGATGGCGGATCTTATGGAACGGATCCTGCGGGATGGAAACTATACGACGATGATTCTCGATGTGGGGGACTATGGGCGGGATGCCTTGCCGTTACTGGAAAAATGTCAAGTAGTCTATACACCGATCCGGGAAGATCCGTTTTCTGCGGAGAAAATGCGTGAATTTGAAGAATACCTGTCAGCTTCGGGAAACAGCGGGGTGGCGGAAAAGATCCAGAAAATCCATGTGCCGATGGTGACGGGAGGAAGACGGATGGAACATTTTCCGCAGGAACTCCTGTGGGGGGATATGGGTGATTTTGTCCGGAGTCTGGTGAAAGGACAGAGAAATTTATGGGACAGCTGAAGCAGATCCTGCGGGAACAGATCCTTGCGGAGATGACGTATGACCGTCAGATGGCGGACGAGGAGATCGCAGATCTTATCGACCGGAAAATGGATGCCTGCATGGAGAATGATCCGGAAATATTTCCGGCGACGTTAGGGGAACGACTGAAGCTTCACAAGGAACTGTTTGATTCTTTTAGGCGGCTGGATATTTTACAGGAGCTGGTGGATGATCCCCGGGTGACGGAGATCATGGTGAACGGTCCTGATCAGGTATTCGTAGAGACAGGGGGGAAGATTGGGCGGTGGGAAAAGTCTTTCGAATCCAGGGAACAGTTGGAAGATCTGATCCAGCAGATCGTAAGCAGCGTGAACCGCATTGTCAATACGTCAACACCGCTTGCGAATGCCAGACTGGCGGACGGATCGAGAGTCCATGTAGTTCTGGAACCGGTCGCATTAAACGGACCGATCCTGACGATCCGGAAATTCCCGGAGCCGGTGACGATGGACCGGCTTATGGAATACGGAAGTATCTCGAAGGAAGCGGCAGATCTCTTAAAGACGTTGGTGGCGGCGCGTTACAACATCTTTGTCAGCGGTGGGACCGGAGCGGGAAAAACAACTCTTTTAAATGCACTCTCAGAGTTTATCCCGCCCGGAGAGCGCGTGATCACGATCGAAGACGCGGCGGAGCTGCAGTTAAACCACATCGAAAATCTGGTACGTCTGGAGACCCGGGATGCCAATGCAGAGGGAGCCGGGGAGATCGGGATCGGAGAGCTGATCCGGGCGGCCCTTCGTATGAGACCGGATCGCCTGATAATCGGCGAGGTACGCGGAAAAGAGGCACTGGATCTTCTTCAGAGTCTCAATACGGGTCATGACGGCGGATTTTCCAGCGGCCATGCGAACAGCGTGAAGGACATGCTTTCCAGACTTGAGACGATGGTCCTGATGGCAGCAGACCTGCCGCTTCCGGCGATCCGGAGTCAGATCGCGTCGGCGGTGGACATTATGGTGCATGTGGCGAGGATGCGGGATAAGACGCGAAAAGTGACAGCGATTGAGGAGGTGGATAGATTTGAAAACGGCGAGATCATACTCAATCCTCTTTTCACTTTCCGGGAGACAAAAGGTCAGGAAGGAGGAACACGGGATCGAAGGAAAGTGGAAGGAAGTCTTGAGAGGATCGGAGTGCTTAAGCACCGGGAAAAGCTCAGACTTGCAGGGTATGAGATATGAGGTCTATGAACTCAGCAAAAAAGAATGGCTGCTCTATGGTGCGGAGGGAATTCTCGGAGCCGCGGTTCTGGATTATGTTTTCTACCGGAGCATAGGGCTGTTCCTGATCCTGATTCCGGTTGGACTGCTTTTTCCGCTGCTGTTGAAAAAAGAATTAAAGAAACGGCGGCTGGAGACACTGCGCGGGCAGTTTAAGGATGCGATCCTGGCAGTTTCTTCGGGACTCAACGCCGGATATTCGGTGGAAAACGCGTTTGCGGTGAGTTTAAAGGAGATGGAGGAGATCCATGGGAATGACTCCATGATCGTGAGGGAGATCCGGCTGATTTTGCAGAAGGTCCGAATGAATCTGACGTTCGAGGAAGCGTTGGGGGATTTCGCAGAGCGGAGCGGTCTGGACGATGTAAAAAATTTTGCAGATGTTTTTCTCGCTGCGAGAAAGAGCGGTGGGGAGCTGATGAAAATTATCGCCAGAACCGCGGAGATCATTGGGGAAAAGATCCGGATTCAGGAGGAAATCCTGACAGCAACGGCATCCAGACGCATGGAGCAGAAGATCATGAGCGTGATCCCGGTTCTGATCGTTATCTATATTGAGCTGACTTCGCCGGGCTTCTTTGGAATCCTGTACACGACCGTAGGTGGGCGGCTCCTGATGACGGTATGTCTTGGGATATATCTGATGTCCTGTCAGCTGGCGAAGAACTTTCTGGAGATCGGGATATGAGTGGGAAAGCAGAAAAAGGCAGGTTGAAAAGGTATAGAAACGGATATGGAAAATATGGCGCATGTGTAATCACAGGCTTTGCGCTCTACGGGCTTGCGGAAGCGGCGGGGAAAATGGGGGATCCGGTGCGGAACGCAGTTCTGGAGCGCAATGAGTACGGCGGCGGAGACCGGCAGTATGAGCTCTTTGTAGGCGGTCTTGGGGAGAAGGAGGAAGAGATCGCTGTTACGGTTCCGGAGCGGAAAATGTCCGGGGAGGAGATGCAGGAGAACTTTCCGAAGATCATGGAATACCTGACCGTAGAGATTCTGGGAGAAAATGAATCTCTATCGGAGGTGCGGCATGACCTGAATCTGACCAACCGATTGGAACCATATGGACTCTCGGTCCGGTGGGAATCCGGGGCACCGGAAACGGTGAGTGATATGGGGCTGTTAAGCCACGATATTCCAGAGAATGGGGCGCAGGTGACTCTGAGAGCGGGGATCTCTAATGGGGGCACAGTATTGTGGTCAGAGATCCCGGTGACAGTTTTTCCTCCGGAAAAGACATCTGGGGATTCGTTTCGGACATTTCTGGAGCAGCTTGTGGAAACCGACGTGGAGAGCAGTACAGTCGCGCTTCCGGAAAGCTTTGAGGGACAGGCACTTCACTACAGGACGGCGTCCGGCGATGGGAACGGAGGTCTGATCTTTCTTGGGATTGCTGCGGCATTATGCCTGTTTTTAAAGGAAAAGAGCGATGAGAAGGAAAAGCAGAAATACTGGAAGGAACGGATGATCGCAGACTATCCGGAACTGCTCTCAGGCTTCGTGGTACTGATGGGAGCCGGATATCCGGTGCGTCAGGCATGGAAAAAACAGGTGGTGGATGGAACCCGAAAGATGCAGCCGGATCTCCATCCGGTATACAGGGAGATGCAGACGACCTTGAATCAGATGGAGACCGGAATGCCGGAGATCCGCGCCTACGGGGAGTTTGGGCGGCGGATCGGAATCGGAAGTTATATGAAATTTGCGTCGCTTCTTGGAAACAGCGTGAGTACGGGGGGAAAGGATCTGAGACGGCTTCTCGAGGAAGAAATGGAGGCGGCGTTCCGACAGAGAAAAGACCTTGCACTCAGAAAAGGGGAGGAGGCATCCACGAAGCTTTTGATCCCGATGTTTCTCATGCTGGGGATCGTGATGATCATGGTGGTCGCACCGGCATTTTTATCACTGTAGAGATGAAATGGACAGAAGGGAATGCAAGATTGTCGATGGATTGAATATTTCGATGGAGTATCCGGTAAAACACGGCAAGAAAAAATCGGAAAACTTTGGAACATATGGGAGGTGTGTGTATGCAGTTAAAAAGATTTCTTATGGAAGAAGATGGCGTTGGAGTTATTGAGGTAGTGCTGATCCTGGTGGTCCTGATCGGATTGGTCATCGTTTTCAAAAACCAGATCAACAAGCTGTTGACCGGAATTTTTACGGAGATCAATAAACAGGCGAAAGAGGTATATTAGATGAAATACCGGGGAGAGATTACTGTTTTTCTGAGTTTGACGATCATATGTGTGTTGTCGCTGATCCTGGGACTTGTGGAATCAGCGAGAACGGCGGGGGCGAGACTGTATCTTCGGATGGCATCGGATTCAGCGGTGTCATCGGTGATGAGTTACTATAACCGGAATTTATGGGATCGCTATCAGCTCCTCTTTCTGGAATATGAATCAGAAGCGGCGATCAAGGAGACCTTCGGCCGTTATCTTGATTTTTATCTGGAACAGGCAAATATGTACCCGGCGAGACGGGAAAAGGTGATGCTCTCCGGAATAACACGCATGGTGGATGAGGATGGGAGGTGGCTGGAGGAAGAAATTGCTGACTATATGAAGTACCGTCTCCCGGAGCTTGCGGTGCCCGGAAGCGGACTTCTGAAGGAAGCGGAACAGGTGAAAAAAGCGGGGGATTTCCGTACTCTGTACGATTCCTGCCGTGGGGGTGGACGGGCTGTGCGCAGACTTGAAAAAAAAGGGCAGGAGATCGAAAAATCGCTGAGAACGATGGAAGAAACCAGAGAAAAACTCTGTGAGGCGGCGGATGAGGAGAGAATGACCGCGTTTAAGCGGCATGCGGCAAGCCTCAAGCGGGAGCTTAGAAGGTTTCCGGGAGTCGTGGATCAGTTTCAGCGGGAAGTGGAACGGCTGGAGGCAGAGAATCAGAAGACAGATCTCGGACAGTTGGAGGATGAGACGGCATCCGGAACACTGGGACAGGAGATATCAGCCTGCAATGAGGTGATAAAAAGCGCGAAAGAGCGGATCACAGGATATCAGCAGATGGAAGCAAAGGTGGAGCGGAATCTGGAACTTTTGGAAGAGGCATGTGAATTCCTTGATATGGAAGCGGACACAGAGGACGAAGATGCAGAAGAAACGGACTGGGAGCAGATCTGCCGGTGTGTGGAGGAGATGGAAAATTTAGAATCCACAGCCTGCGATCCGCGAGATAAGAAGAAAGCGGCTGCACTGGACCGTCTGGAGGATTTTTTTGACGAGGAACTTCTTGAGATCCTTCTTCCGGCAGGGACAGAGCTTTCAATGAATGCTGTTTCGCTGAAGGGAATTCCATCTACATCGAGCTATCAGGTCCATGCGGGAAGTTCTGATACAGAGGATGACGGAATTTTGAAGACGGCATCGAGACAGATGGCTGTGAATGCATATGTTCCTCTGTATTTTTCTTCATTTTTAGTGGAAAACAAAACGGAAACATCGCGATTGAAATATGAGATGGAATATCTTCTTGCCGGAAAGAAATCAGACCGGGAAAACCTGAAGGAGGCAGTGAACCGGGTACTTACCTTGAGAGGTGCGATGAATCTGCTGTTTCTGCTGAATTCTCCGGATAAAAAGGCGGAGGCAGATGCTCTGGCGGCAGCAGTATCAGCCGGAATCGTACCGGCCCAGCTGGTATTGTCCTTTTTTATTCTGACGATGTGGGCATTCGGTGAGGCGGTGCTGGATGTAAGAACGCTGCTGGCAGGCGGAAAGATTCCATTTCAAAAGACAGAAGGAAACTGGAAGACCAGCCTTTCCGGGCTTTTGGATCAATCCTTTTTGAGGAAGACAGAGGAGAATTCCGGAGAGGGAAGAACCTATACAGAGTATTTAAGCTGCCTGATGTTCCTTGCGGATCGGAAAGAAAGAAATTTTCGGATGATGGATCTGATCCAGTGGAATATCCGGACGAAACAGGCGGATTTTTCCGCAGCAAACTGTGCGTATCAGATTGAGCTTGAGGCGGAAGTCCTGCAGAAGCACATGTTTTTTCAGAAAGAGGAGTATAAAGGAAGGGTGTACGCAGCGGGATCCTATTGAGGCCGACTTGAACAGAAATGGAAAACAGGAATGAAATTTTTGATTGTAGCTGTGAAAGCATTGGACAACTGCGATGAAATCAAATCAGAGAAAGGGGGTGTATAGCTGTGCTCTTCTCTGTCGGTTTAAAATTCAAAAATCGTGTGTCATCACCTTTTTATTCGGAAAATGTGTCTCTCCAAGTACATAGGCCTTTTATGGCCACCCTGCCGGCAGGGAGAGTACATCTGTGCGCCTCCTCGCTTCCGGCATCCATGACAGTGGAAGCTGCCCTTGTTCTTCCGCTCACCTTGTTCTTCTTTCTGGCACTTCTCCAGCCGGTGATATGGCTTGACCGGCAGAGAAAGGTTCAGACTGCCATGGAGCGGATCGGGGAGGAGATCAGCCAGTATGGGATCCTCGCGGAATCAGCGGAAACCGGGAATCGTGAATTGCCGGCATTCTGCACGGAGACGGCGGCCTCCCTCTGGGTCCGGGGGAGAGTCGGACAGTATGCGGATCATGCTGCGGTGAAGAAAGCCAGAATTTATGGAGAAAACGGGGAGGTCGAATTTATGGTGGAATATCAGGAAGAGATCCCGTTTTTTTCGACGGTTCTTGGGAAACCGGTGGAAACGGTGGCTGTAAAACGGCGTTCATGGATCGGTATACCGGGAAAATTAAAAGGAGATGGATCTTATCAGGATCCGATGACGGATGAGCAGACAGAGATGGTCTATGTGGGTGCCGGAATGGGGAGATATCATTTGTTCCGGGACTGCCATTATATTTCCAATGAGTATCTGACCGTTACGAGATCCGAAGCTGAAAGCGGCAGGATTCCGGGAGGAAAGCGGAGACCCTGTGCCATCTGCGGGAAAAAAGGAGATGGATCGGATCCAGTCTATATCACGGCGGCAGGCGAGCATTTTCACTATGATAAAAATTGTAGATCCATGATGTCCTATGTGAGGGAAATACCGAAATCGGAGGCAGAGCATCTGGGGGCATGCTCGTACTGCGAGAGAAAAAAGGGGGAAATGGAATGAATCTGTTTTTTGTATTTCTGGGCATCGCGGCCTGGCAGGACCTAAGAACGAGAAGAATCAGTCTGGATGTGCTGGTGGGAGGAGCTGCGGCAGGAATCATAACCTGTGTATGGAAGGCGCGTTTTCCGGGGGAGATCATTCTTGCTATGATTCCGGGAATCGGACTTTTGATAGTCAGTATTCTGACAGGAGGTCTTCTGGGCGAGGGAGATGGCTTGTTTTTAATTGTATCCGGATTTTTCCTTGAGTGGCAGGAATGTGTGCTGCTGTTGATCACAGGTCAGATTTTTTGCGGGATATTTGGGCTTGCGATGATGGTTGGCGCGCAGATCGGAACCGGCGGGGGAAGTGTCCGGAAACAGAGGCTGCCTTTTTTGCCGTTTCTTTTACCGTCGGCACTGTGGCTGATACTTATAAGGGTAGTGTGAGAAGAGAAATGCATATAGAAAGAAATTACAGCGCCAGCATAACAGTGGAAGCGTCCATGGTCCTTTCTGTGGTTCTTCTGTCGATGGCGGCGTTTATCCGATATGCTTATACTGTCCATGACATGGTGACCGGCAGTATGATTCTGGAGGAAACGCTGGAGAGAGCGCGAAATAACGTAGATGAGAAGAAAAAGACGGATTCTTTTGAGCAGGAAGGAAGTCTGATGGGGAATCCGCGGCTTTATCTGGGAACGTATGAGATCCATCTGAAGGTTGGAGCGCTGACAGCGGAGGGGGATGCGTCGGCGGGAGACTGGAGTCTTCACATGGAGCGGGCGGATATTCACCCGGAGACATTCCTAAGGCAGCAGGATGCCCTGAGAAAAATAAAAGACAGGATCGATGACTGATGAAAACAGAATTTAAGCGAGAAATGAACCGGAATTACATGGTATTGCGCCCGGAGAATGAGATTGGGGGATCTTATGCGCTTCGGATGTTGTCGGAGAACAGGATCACCGGACTTTTGCCGTTTCAGGAGAAGCGGATCGATGGGGAAACATTCCTGTATTTTAATATCACATCGAGACAGTCATTATCCAGAATGATGGAATATCGGTCGTTCAAGGCAAAGGAGATCCGGCAGATCACCAGTGACCTGATCGTTACGATGACGGCATTAGAACGGTTTTTGATGGATGGAGACCAGCTCTGTCTGGAACCGGATATGATCTATGTGGATCCAGATGATCTGAGAGCGAATTTCTGCCTTTTTCCGGGACACGGCAGTCAGTTTGAGGAGAGTTTTCAGAAACTGGCAAGATATATTCTGGATCATGTGGACCACACAGATGGAGAAGCGGTGGTTTTGGCATTTGCCCTGTTCCGGGCAGGGGAGAAGGAAAATCTGGGAGTCCGGGATCTGGAAAGATGTCTGATGGCAGGAGAAAAGGCTGGGAAAGAAGAGAACCTCAGAGACAATACTGGAAAGGAAGCATTATATGAAACAGAGAGAAAAATGGTCAGGGAATATGGAGCAGAGGCAGGAGAGTCTGCGCGATATCAGGGAGAAAAGCAAAACGAAACAGAACGAAAGTACGGATCTTTTGAGAGAAAAAAGACGGATCCTTCAGGTGAGGCAGAAGCACTGGCAGAGGAGAACAAATTAAAAAGTGAGACATATGCGATTTTGGTTCTGCTTGTGATCGTGGTGGCAGCGGTTCCGGCGGCAGTCTATTTTTGGGGCGGAATCGATCAGCTCTGGGAATGGAAATGGGGGATCTTTGCGGCAGAAGGTGTGCTGATAGCCGGTATGGTATTCTTTGGCATGGAAAAGAGCGGGGAAGAAGAGGGGGAGCCGGAAGAAGAATGGGAAGTCGAATTCCGGGAAGAAGAGGACCGGGAACGAGGGGGAATCCCGGAAATAAAGGAAAATTGTATAAGAATCGATAGAGAGCAGAGAGAAGTCGCGGAGAACGCTGAGATGCAGACAGTGCTCCTTACAGGCCGGCAGATCTATCCGGTGACAAGACGCCTTGTTCCGGAAAACGGAGGCGAGGACGTGCCGATCCGTTATTTCCCATTTATTATTGGAAAAAACCGGGAAATTTCTGATCTTTGCCTGAATCTGCCGCAGATCAGCCGGATCCATGCAAAGATCGAGGAAGATGGGGATGGATATAGGATCACGGATCTAAACTCAACGAATGGAACCGGTGTAAACGGGCGATTTCTGGAGACAAATGAGAGCGTGCATATAGAACCGGGAGAAATGCTTTCGTTTGCGGATCAGAGATATCGGTTTTTGTAGGATGCCTGCAACGGTTCCGTACATTCACAGTCACGGGCAGAAGTGCCGTCAAAGAGAAAACGAAAATATAAAACAGGGGTGGTGTTTTTTTGTCATTTGGTCTATGATAGATCCATCAATGATGAAAGGAGGAATATTATGGCTTTTCAGATGCCAGAATATCATCAGCCCGATTTTTCGCAGGAACCGTTTACCAAAGCGCCTGATGCAAAATGGGAGGTTGTGGAGATGGATGGGGTTGCCCCCGAATATTTTCACAGCACGTCCATGTTCCCGGAGTATTTCAAAATTCAGGGGAAATGGGTGTTAGCGGAAGAAAGCCGCATGGATTCCAGTGTAGTGATCTGCCCGGATGGACATCTGGAGGTGGTCGAAAACCGGAATCTCAAAAAGGGAGACAAGGTCATTCTTGGCCGCAGCGAGGCATGTGAGGAAGGAATCTACGTCCACAGTACAGGATTCCAGACAGAAGAAGACGCATTGACAGATAAATTTGTGTTCCGTCAGGGACGAAGCAGAGAGACCTCCTATGCGAGAGATTATGACCGCCTGATGGATCTTCTTCGATATGAGAAGGAACACGGAAAAATCGTCTGGGTCATGGGACCGGCATTTTCTTTCGACTATGATGCGAGAAATGCAATGCAGTCCCTGATCGACAATGGATATGCCCATGGTCTGATGGCAGGAAACGCGCTTGCGACCCACGATTTGGAAGGGGCTCTGTTACATACGGCGCTTGGACAGGATATCTATACGCAGATATCCCAGCCGAACGGACATTACAATCATCTGGATGTACTGAATAAGGTTCGAAGAAGTGGTTCGATCCCGAAATTTATCGAGGACAATCACATTGATAACGGTATTATCTATGGATGCGTGAAGAATCATATTCCGTTTGTCCTGACTGGTTCGATCCGCGATGACGGCCCGATGCCGGAAGTGATAGGAGATGCCTATCAGGGACAGAGCGCGATGCGCGATATGGTAAGAGATGCCACCTGCGTGATCTGTTTAGCTACAATGCTCCATACGATCGCGACAGGTAATATGACTCCCTCATTCCGTGTTATGAAGGACGGAACGATCCGCCCGGTGTATCTCTATACGGTTGACGCGGACGAGTTTGTGGTAAATAAGTTGATGGATCGTGGAAGTCTTTCCGCAACGACTATCGTGACAAATGTTCAGGACTTCATTACGATCGTCGCAAAAGGCCTTGGTGTCATGAAATAACAGCATGGAAAGGATGAGCCCCATGGGAAGCCGATATGGAAAAAAGGCTTATGTGAATGGACTTCTGATCGCTTTGAATGTGCTGTTTTTCCTGTATTTGGAGATCACCGGTTCCTCGGAGAATGTGTACTTCATGTATACAAAAGGCGCGATGTCCGCTCCTGCAGTTCTGGAAGATGGGGAATATTACCGGCTTTTGACAGCAATGTTTATGCATTTTGGAATCAGGCACATTATGAACAATATGCTGGTTCTGTTTGTGCTCGGAGATAATCTGGAACGGGCTCTGGGGCATGTGAAGTATCTGATATTTTACCTGCTCTGCGGAATTGGCTCGAACTGGGTGTCTATGATGGCACACTCAACTGATACAATGACCGTATCAGCCGGGGCATCCGGCGCAATTTTCGGAGTGGTCGGCGGTCTGCTTTATGTGGTCACAGCCAACAAAGGACGTTTGGAAGACCTGAGCACAAGACAGCTCGTGATCATGATCTTTTTCTCTCTGTATTTAGGCTATACAAGCACCGGTGTGGATAATACCGCACACCTTTCTGGCCTTGTAATCGGCATTGTGCTTGCTATAATTTTATATCATAGGCCTACTGGAGACTGGTGGGCAAACGGAGGTAACAAATGATGAAAGACTGTAATTGTATTTTCTGTAAGATCGCAAATGGAGAGATTCCGTCTTCAACTGTATATGAGGATGAAGACTTCCGTGTAATTCTGGATCTTGGTCCGGCATCGAAAGGTCATGCACTGATCCTTCCGAAAGAACACTTTAAGGATGTTACGGAACTGGATCCGAAGATCGCTGCAAAGGTCCTGCCGTTAGGAGCGAAACTCGGAACCGCAATGAAAAAATCTCTGGGCTGCGTAGGCTTTAATCTGGTTCAGAATAACGGTGAGGCGGCAGGCCAGACGGTATTCCATTTCCATGTACATGTAATTCCGCGCTACGAAGGCGGTCCGGTTATCGCAGGGTGGACACCGGGAGAGGAAAAACCGGAAGTACTTGCTGAAACAGCAGAGAAGATCAAAGGTGCAATGTAATCAGAACTGTTTTAAAGGAGATATTATGCCGCAGGACAAAGATGAACTGCTGCAGGCACTGATTACGGAATACGCTCAAATGTATATGAAGCTGGCAGTCTCGATCGGGGTGCCTTATGATGATGTGGAAGATATCGTTATGGAGGCATTCTGGTCATTCTACCGGGCGGATTACATCGGAAAGCTGGAGAACGAAAAAGCTATTAAGGCAATGTTGGCACGTATTGTTGAGAATAAATGTATCGATTATTTCAGAAGAGAAAAACGAAGCATCGGACCAAATGAAGACGAAGATGTAAGTGAACTGGATTATATTGCGGATCACACAAAATACGATCCGCTTCAGGCAGTGATCAGCAGGGAAAGCTGCGGTCAGATATATGAAGTGCTGGATGGCTTAAAGAAACCGTGGAAAGATGTCACGGTGATGTATTTCATTCAGGAATTGACAACAGAGGAAATTTCCAAGCGCCTTGAAATCACGAACGACGTGTGCCGCTCGCGAATTTCAAGGGCCAGAAAGTACTTAAAGGAAAAACTGCAAAGCTGTATAGACAAGGATCATTTGTGATCGGCACAATCATTAATCAGTTTCATGATCGTATCGACTGCATTATTTAAATGGCTCTTTTCCATATTTTCAATGAATGTCCGGCGGTTCTCATACGTATTGTGAATCGCCTCAAACAGAGTGGAATCCGTTACCTGCTCCTCTTCCAATACTGTGGAGTAGCCCTGTTTTGCAAAGGAATTTGCGTTCAGGATCTGGTCACCGCGGCTGGCTGCTGCAGAGAGCGGGATCAGGACGTTTGGTTTCCTGAGTGCAAGGATCTCACAGATCGAGTTTGCGCCTGCACGGGAGACAATCAGGTTAGCTGCCGCAAATAAGTGCTTCAGCGGACTATCAACATATTCATACTGGACATAGCCGGAAGTCCCGATCAGGGATTCATCCAGATTGCCTTTTCCGCAGATGTGGATCACCTGAAACCGTTCTAAAAGCTTTGGAAGAATGCTGCGGACCGCACCGTTTACTTTGACGGAGCCGAGACTTCCGCCGATAACAAGGATGATCGGTTTTGCCGCAGAGAGGTTCGTATACTGGAGACCTGCAAGTCTGTCTCCCTGAAGGAGTTCCTCACGGATCGGAGATCCTGTCAGAACCGCTTTTTCTCCCGGAAGATATTTTAAAGTTTCCGGGAAATTGCAGCACACCCATTTAGCAGATGGGATACAAAGCTTGTTGGCAAGCCCTGGGGTCATATCCGATTCATGGATGATCGTCGGGATATGGTAATGTTTGGCAGCGAGAACAACCGGGACTGCTACAAAGCCGCCTTTAGAGAAAAGGACATCCGGTTTATATTTTTTTAAGAGTTTTAATGCTTCCGCGTATCCTTTTAAAACGCGGAACGGATCAGAAAAGTTTTTTAAGTCGAAATATCTGCGCAGTTTTCCTGAAGAAATTCCGTCATAAGGAATATCTGCGTTTTCAATTAATTTACGTTCCATACCATTGTAGGAACCGATGTATCGAATATCGTAACCGGCTGCCTTGAGAGACGGGATCAGGGCGAGGTTCGGTGTAACGTGGCCGGCTGTACCGCCGCCGGTGAGAATAATGGTTTTCATAAAATTGCCTCCATGGAAGTTCCGGATCTGAAAGACCGGATATTCGGCTTACGCAATTAATGCGGGAACCAGTGGATCATAGCTGTAACTGTGAGGGTACTGAACAGTTACCAGTAACCGTATTTTACAGCTGCTGACTATTTAATAGTAACGGCTGAGAGAGAAATGTCAACCCCTAAACAGGAACAAAGGATGGAAAGAAGTGAGGTGCTGAATCATGGCAGACACGGAAAAAAATGAGGATCAGAAAATAAGCAGATGCCTTCAGGAAGCATTTGGCTATACTGATGAACAGTTATTAAAACAGCTGGATCAGGCAAACGAGACCCTCAAAGATGTCACCTTTGACGGCGCCGAAGACCGGATCATGAAAAAGATTATGGCGCGGAAGGCGGAACTTGAAAAGCAAACGTCTGCGCCGGATCCGGAAACAGAGAGGAATATCACGCTGGTAAAGGCAGAGACGGAAGACCGGAAGGACAAGAAGATTGTTCGATTTGGAAAGAAGAAAGTGCTGGCCACTGTAGCGTTGGTGGCGGTGATTGCCGGGATGCTTGGGGGGACGGCGGTTGGGAAGAAGAATTATTTTTTTAGAAAATCGGAATATAATTCGGAAATTTTACTTGACAATGATAAAAATAACTTGAATGATTCACAATGGGAAGAAATATATGATTCAATAAAAGATCAACAGGATATGCCGCTTTTAAGGCTTGGATATTGGCCCGAGAATATGAATTTTGCAGGGTATGATATTTATAAAGATGGAATAGAGATTCGTTTTTCTTATAAAAATAAGATAATTTATTTTATACAAAGAAAAAAGGAAATAAACTCATCAACAGGTACAAAGTCAGATAGAGAAATTAAAAAAAGTGTTGTAAATAAGTGGCTTAATAAAAATATAGAATACTATGTTAATGATTTAGAAAATGGATTACAGGAATGCGGATCAATTATTATCATTAATAACTATTATTATTATATGCAAGGATGTATGCCAGAAGATCAATTTAAAGAAATACTAGAATATTTATATATTTCGTAAAAAGTGGTCACAGTTCTCTTTTATTTACGTTTATATTGATAAATAAACAAAGGAGAGATGAAAATGAAAAAAGTAAAACGTAGTATCTGTAGTCTAATGATGTGCATAGTGTTAATGTGTAATGTGACATACGCTATGCCGAATGTGTCTTGGGAACAACTGCCAGGAAAACATAACCGGAGTATATTGCTACCGGATGAAGAGAATACATCAACCGACATAAATAGTAGCATAATGAGAGGAAAGATACTTTCTTCTGGGATGATAGAAATATCTAATCAACAGGATGGTACATTGCATATTGCAGTAGATACATACGCACACACTATTGTGGATAAAATTTATCAAACAGTATTTTTAGACGTTTGGGATGCTACAAAAGAAGATTGGGTAAACATTAATCATTGGGACTTTGAGAGAAGTATAGATGAAGTGGAGAATTTATCCTCATATCATGTGGGATTTACCGTTATGGGATGTGAGGTCAACCGTTATTACCGCGCTCGTGCAATGCACCTCGTTCAGATTGGCGATGACATGGAAGGCAAAGCTACAGAAACCAACGGTGTACTTCTCACCGACCACGAAGTTTAATCTTTCGTATATTATTTCGGCCGAATAATATAAACACTATTTTGATAAAGGGAGATGATTCATGGGGGGATACTTCTGATAAAAGCTAAAACGGGCAGAACAAATACAACAAATTGAAAAGAACTGAATGAAAGAAACTGAATGAAAGAAGCAGCCCCACCAAATTAACACAACCTCGGTGGGGCTGTTTTTATGTCTATTGATAGATTGCCTGTTTTTATGCCTGCTGCTCTTTATACTGCTTTAATGCTCTTGCCAGCTGGTCGGGACATGAAGTTGGGCGGCCGTTGCAGCTTACGCCTTCGACTCTCTTGATCACATCATCAATGTCCATGCCCTCAACGAGAAGACCGATACCTTTTAAGTTTCCGTTGCATCCGCCAACGAAGCTTACATTTTTGAGCTTGTTGTTCTCTACGTCAAAATGGATTTCTCTGGAGCAGGTGCCCTGTGTTTTGTATACCATATAAAATACCTCCGATTGTAAAAAAATATGGTCTTACGACCAGTTTGAAAGTATCCTTATTATACCCGCAGCAGAGAATTATTGTCAAGAGAAGTACGGTTGGAGAAAGTATGCTGTGGAATGTCGGTTTTTATTTGACCTTCCGCCCCATATCCCGTATAATGAGAACGATAAAGACGGTAAAAATGCGTCTGTAACTCAGACAGGATCTGTGCCTGAGAGTGACAGCCGAACGGTTACATTTGAGATTAAGCTAAAATCATAGGATACAATACGGAGGAATTCAAATGCTTGGTATTATCGGAGCAATGGAAGTGGAAGTTGAGAAGCTTCGCGCGAAAATGACAGAGACAGAAATGAAGACAGTGGCAGGAATGAATTTTTGCAAGGGAAAACTGGAGGGAAAGGATGTTGTTATCGTTCGTTCCGGTATTGGTAAGGTAAACGCAGGTATCTGCAGCCAGATCCTTGTGGATCTTTATCAGGTTGATGGAATTGTAAATACAGGAATCGCAGGTTCTTTAAGAAATGAGATCAATATCGGTGATCTGGTGCTTTCTACCGTTGCGGTACAGCACGATGTGGACGCTGGTGGCTTTGGATATCCGGCAGGTGAGATTCCGCAGCTTGGCGTGAAGGAATTTCCGGCAGATGAGAGACTTCTTGCGCTTGCGGAAGAGGCATGTAAAGAGGCAAACCCGGATATCAGTACCTTCAAGGGACGCGTTGCCAGCGGTGACCAGTTTATCGACAGCAAGGAAAAGAAGACCTGGATCCATGATACCTTTGATGCATACTGCACAGAGATGGAAGGAGCTGCAGTTGCTCAGGCGGCATACTTAAATAAGATTCCGTATCTGATCGTTCGTGCAATTTCTGACAAGGCAGATGACAGCGCCCATATGGATTACGGAGAGTTTGAGGCAAAGGCGGTTGAGCATTCTGTAAACCTGATGCTTGCGCTTGTGAAAAGAATCTAAGAAAAATTGCAGTGTCGTACAGTTCAACGGCCTGCAATTTTTTTATGCCCATATGATTAAAAAATAAGCCAGATTGCCTTAAACTGCGATTTTTGTCCCCATTTGACGAACGATTCCGCCATTCTCAACCTTCTCAAAAAGATTCTAACTCGCTATAATTAGTGGCATCATCTGGAATGATCTGGACGAAGAAAGGGGAACTGATTATGCTGGAATTTTTACAGACAGGGAGAATGCTCTATGTTCTGACGGCGATCTGCGCGTTCGGGACACTCAGCAAACTTGTAACAGGCGGCCTCTACAAAAGATTGATCAAAGAAACCGGAAATATGGCACTTACGAAAGACAAGAATTTAAAGGCACTAAAACAGCGCATGGAAAATGTGTTCCTTATAAACCATGGGATCCGAAATGTGAACGCGTACATAGAAAAACAGCTCTACGGATTCCGATTCCTGCACATGAGTCTCGACAGGTGGGACAACCTGTCGGTTCAGGCAACGATTCTTTGCTTTATGGCAGGAGGCGCGGCAGCGTTCAGTGCTTACTGGTACCGGTGCGACAACTACTATATTGTACTCTACGGTGCAGCAGGCGTATTTGGCGGATTGTTCCTTGCATTTGTGGACAATGGGATCAGCGCCGGGACAAAACGGAAACAGCTTGCGGATCATTTAGTTGATTATGTGGAAAACTCCCCGCATTTTTATAAAAATGTGGATAACAACGCTTATGCCGGGCAGGAACGCAAAAAAGCGGCGGGTTCTTCCGATATCGTAGATTTCTCAGGCAGCAATGGTACTGGATATGGAAGAAATCAGGAGACGGTGAGAAAGGAAAAACTCAACGGCCGATTTTCTGTGCTTGGGAGAAAGAGAGACACCCAGTCCTCGGACGGAAGTGATGAACCGGCCCGAATGGAAAGCGGAAGTCTTGCGGGAGCCAAAGAGACCGGGAGACTGTCGCGGTTGGATGGAAAAATGTCCGCATTCCGGGAAAATGAAGATGATCAGGCTGTAAATGGGAATAAGCTGAATGGTTCTGCGAAAAAAACGGTTGGAAAAGCCGAGCATAATAAAAGCACAGGTCAAAATGTCCGGGATATCGGACAGACAGGTCCGGAATCGGGCGGAAAAGTCCCGACGAGTGAGGCGGAACTTGCCCGGAGTATCAATCATCTGAGCGAAAGCCTGAACCAGATTGCCGCGGGCCGGGAGCAGCCGGGCGAGATATCAATGAATTCGGACAGGCTGGATCTGATACGGAATTCGATCTCACCGGCCGAACTGGATAGATTGGCAACACTGTTAAATGCCTTACAAAATGGCGGAGTGTAGGACAAAAACAGTCAAAGAGCAATGACAGCGAATGAAGTTTCTGCATCCTGCATCGCCGGGAGAAGAGATCAGCGGGATTTTCCAAATTTAAGAGATGGGAAAGCGGCATTTTCGCATCCTGCATCGCCGGGAGAAATATCTGCACCGGATGGAAATTTTATTACTGACATTGTCCGCGTACAGGTACGGGATTTTTCCTGATTTTCAGATTTTTCTGATTTAGAATGTGAAGCATTGTCAAGGGTTTCACGAAGTGGTATAATAACGGACGGAGAACGTGAATCTCACTCAAGAAAAGGAGACAGGGTTATGGGCAAAGAAATCGTATTTGATTATTCCAAGACAGCCGGATTTATCAGTGAAGAGGAAATGAAGAACATGAAGAGCACCGTTATGGGCGCGAAGGATGTCCTGACAGCAAAATCCGGTGCAGGAAATGACTATCTTGGATGGATCGATCTCCCGGTTGATTATGATAAAGATGAGTTTGCAAGAATTAAGAAAGCGGCGGAGAAGATTCAGGGAGATTCCGATGTGCTTCTTGTGATCGGTATCGGCGGATCTTACCTCGGTGCCCGCGCTGCAATCGAGTTTTTATCCCACAGCTTCTACAATGTGCTGCCGAAGGGAAAGAGAAAAACTCCGGAGATCTATTTCGT
>Ga0129312_1000775_pt1 | contig 23317 bp, 20 predicted proteins | sample O827metagenome_FD_94434 | JGI IMG/M metagenome (GOLD analysis project Ga0129312, IMG submission 94434) | Orangutan group fecal microbial communities from Wisconsin, USA - O827 metagenome | ecosystem: Host-associated > Mammals > Digestive system > Large intestine > Fecal | place: USA: Wisconsin... | reverse complement strand
TATGTGTAACTATGATAGTTTTGATTTTTTGTTCCATTACTTCATCTAATAATTGATTCCACTTTTTACGATTGTAGTTAAGCCCACTTCCATAATCTTCAATACATTGATCTACAATGATACATTTAGCATTGCAAAACTGACGTAAAAAAGTTACTTGGTTTTGTAAATCATCTTTTTGGTTTCTTGTAGATACTCTGGCATAAATAACAATCTGACGATTATCGTTTTCAGTATTTAGGCCCTTAAACTGAAGATATTGGTCATAAGTATAATAACGCCTATCAGTCGGAGTCCGATTTGCTTTCAGAATCCCCTCTCTATCCCAACGTTGTAACGTTTTGACTGAGACACCCAATAATTCAGCAAAATCTTTTGGTTTGTAATTAGTGATATTAGATATGTTCATAACAATATCCTCCATGAGTATATTTCAACATATTTAATCACTATTGACACTGATTTTGATTACTTTAAGTTTTCTCCTAATTTATATCGTCGGTCTTTATTTTTGCCAATCACCAAAAGCTTTCCATCTAGTATCAATGGTTTTAAAATTTCCTTTGTTCGGCTTTCTTTAAGTTCCAGTAATTTGCAAAAATCCTGCAAACGATATTCTTTATCCGTTTCCATATACTTTAAAATCATCATCTGCTGCTTATCTGATTTTGTAGGTTTTTTATCGCCGGTTTTTTTAATGTCTTTTTCTTTGTTTCTCCATACTCCATCTGCACCAACTTGTCCATACTGTCCATATCTCAACATCGCCATGTATTGTTCACATTCAGGTGTTCTGACATATATTAATAACTATTTCATCAATAAATAACTCCGTTTTTATTCCATTTAACGGATGATTTATAACCAATTTTTTCATACCAAGGAGCAACACCTGTGAAATGAATATAACTACAATCATACCCTTCGTTTTTCATAATTTGTGTTACATTTTTGACCATGGTCAAACCAATCCCTTTATTCCGGTATGCAGGAAGAGTACCAACACATCCCGGACCTCCAACCTTGATTTTACAACCATTGATGACATGTTCTCCCATATCTTCAATCAGGCAAAAGCTTGCTATCTTTCCATCTACATATCCGCAATAGGCTCTGTGCTTTCCATTATAGAAATCAGCCCAATATTCAACTACCTTTGCAACTTCTTTCTTTAAATCTTCCAAATCTCCTTCAAAACAGCCAAAGGAAATGTGTTCGTCCAGTTTCTTATGATATATATCCGGTTCAAATTCATCCAAGAATAAAACCATTTCATCGCAAATCCATTCATCCGGAAGATTCTTAATATTTTCTCTTTCAAAAAAATGGGGATAAATACTCTCCAACAGTGAAACGCCATCTACCTTACTCATATTTCCCTCTCCTTACTCTTTTAAATACATCACATCCCATTTTAAGTTATACTGAATATGGGCGCGCGTAGCTGCGCATCCATCAAACGATTGGGGGACTGCTTCCTATACCTTGAAGCGATACCCTACTCCCCAAATGACATATCGCATTGGCGATATGGGCGCGCGTAGCTGCGCATCCATCAAACGATTTGGGGGCTGTTTTCTACACCTTAAAGCGATACCCTACACCCCAAATGACATATCGCATTGGCGATATGGGCGCGCGTAGCTGCGCATCCATGAAACGATTTGGGGGCTGTTTTCTACACCTTAAAGCGATACCCTACTCCCAAATGACATATCGCATTGGCGATATGGGCGCGCGTAGCTGCGCATCTATGAAACGATTTGGGGCTGTTTTCTACACCTTGAAACGATATCCTACTCCCCAAATCGTTTCTATATACTGGGGTTTCGCGGAATCGAACTCGATCTTCTCACGGATCTTCTTAATATGAACCGTTACGGTTGCAATATCACCAATGGAATCCATATCCCAGATCTCGCGGAACAGCTCTTCCTTGGTATATACATGATTCGGATGCTCAGCAAGGAAGGTCAGCAGATCAAATTCCTTACCGGTAAATGCCTTCTCCTCTCCATCAACTATGACACGTCTTGCGGTCTTGTCGATCCGGATACCACGGATTTCAATCACATCATTATTCTTATTGGAAGAGCCAACAAGACGGTCGTAACGTGCCAGATGAGCCTTCACTCTGGCAACAAGTTCACTCGGACTGAACGGCTTCGTCATGTAGTCGTCGGCTCCCATGCCAAGTCCACGGATCTTGTCGATGTCCTCCTTCTTCGCAGAAACCATAATAATCGGAATGTTCTTCTCTTCACGAATCTTCTTACATACTTCGAATCCGTCCAATCCCGGAAGCATGAGATCCAACACAATCAGATCAAACTCCTCACGAAGTGCGGTCTGTAATCCCTCATCTCCCGTATTACAGATCTTCACCTCGAAGCCGCTAAGCTCCAGATAATCCTTCTCAAGATCTGCAATTGCTTCTTCATCCTCAATAATTAATATCCTACTCATTGTCTCTAAATCTGTACCGTCCGGTACATTCTCCTTTCAAATTTCTATCTATCAACCTGATTCTTATATCTCAACCTGCAATAATACAGCTATTCATATATAAAAGCCTGTCCATACGGCAGCCGTCCCACCAGGCACAAATCGTAACTATTCAAAAACCCATTCGTAAAACCGCTGTTAACGCAGCTCAGGTTTTACTCATGTCCCTGATACTTGCGGATCACGAAATGCATGCAGGTTCCTTCGCCCTCTTTGCTGGTTGCCCAGATATATCCTCCATGATCTTCAATAATCTTCTTCACGATGCTGAGTCCAATTCCGCTGCCACCCTGTGCAGAGTTCCGGGATGCATCCGTCCGGTAAAACCGTTCAAAGATCAGGGGAAGATCCTTCGCTGCAATTCCTTTGCCATTATCTTCAATCTCAATCCGTACAGAATCCACCTCGTCCAAAAGCCGGATGTCAATTTTGCCCTTTGGCTTGTCCATATATTTAACGCTGTTGCTGATAATATTATTAATCACACGCTTCATCTGCTCCGGGTCTGCAATAATCATGGTATCCTGCGTTACCAGATTGGAATAATCCAACTCCACATTCTTGGATTCCAGATCCAGTCCGACCTCCTCCACGCAGTCCCCGAAATACTCTGCCACATTAATCCGATGGAAATGATAAGGAATCCGGTTGTTGTCAATTCCCGAATATACCGTGAGCTCATTGATAAGACGATCCATATCGTTTGCTTTATTATAAATAGTACGAATATATTTATCCATCTTCTCCGGGGTATCCGCAACGCCATCCATGATTCCTTCTACATATCCCTTGATTGCGGTAATCGGAGTTTTAAGGTCATGGGAAATATTACTGACAAGCTCCCGGTTCTGCTTCTCCGCAAGAATCTTCTCATCTGTGGACTCCTTCAGTCGAAGCCGCATGTCCTCATAATTTCGATACAGCTCTCCGATTTCACCCTCCATATTTTCCGGAAGATGATATTCCAGATTACCCTCCGCAATATTCTGCATGGCAATATTTAACTGATTAACAGGCGTAAATACGCCCTTCCCAATCCATTTGGTCAAAAACCAGCTCGTAATAATCAGGATAATCATAATAGCTACTGCCATGTCAATCAGCAGGATTTTCGAAGAACTGGTATTACTTCTGGTAATGACAAAAAGGCTTCCTTCGCCTCCATCCGGAAAGTAAAAATCCATCTGCCGTACCAGTTTATTCATATTGTCATAGTAAACACTATGACTCATATCCCGTGTGATATTCTCTGCACTGAAATCCGGAAGGCTGTCAAAAATAATACTTGCTGCCTGCTCATTTCCCGCATACAGGATCTGGTCATTCTTACGGATCAAAATATAAGAGGAACGGTTCATTACTTCCGCATTAAGGGCTGCCAGTATCTCCGGATTCTCCAGTGCGTCCGGATCCTCGCTCAACAGCTCCTGCGCCTCTAAGAAAACTTCATCCGAAATATGCCTGGAAGCCTGGGCCGGGTCGATCATAACACTATAATCACTGTTACGGAATCCCAACTCCTGTTGGCTTCTGGTTAAATATCCTCCAATAAAAATGAATGCTGTAATTGTCAGAAAAGCGGGCAATAATACAATTGTTAAAAATGTAATAATCAAACGTGTCTTCAGTTTCATAGGTTTAGTATACCATAGGAAAAGAAGGACGGTTACTAAAGATTTCATCAAAACCATAAAAACTTTATAAACTCTGTTGACAAATTTCAATTTTTGTTTATAATAGAAACAGTAATCATTACTGTTTTAGAAATGAGGTAACGGATGCAATTAAAACACAGCAAGCAGCGGGATTCCATTTTAGAATTCCTTGCTACCAGAAAAGACCATCCAACTGCAGATGTTGTTTATATGAATGTACGTGAACAGCTACCCAATATCAGCCTTGGTACGGTATACCGTAATCTTACCCTATTATCGGACCTTGGAGAGATTCTCCGGCTACGGGTTGGTGACGGAACGGATCATTTTGATGCCGATACTTCCCCACATAATCATTTTGTGTGTAAGGAATGTGGAAGTGTCATCGATCTCCAGATGGAGAACATTGATTATATCAACGAAGCAGCTGCTAAGAATTTTGATGGCATTGTTCAGGGACACACCACTTATTTTTATGGAATATGTGGGAATTGTACCCGGAACCAAGAGGTTAAACATTGATTTTATGTAACAGATTGTTACAAGAGTAAGCATTAAGAAAGAAAAGGAGATTAAGAGTATGAAGTATGTATGTCAGGTTTGTGGTTATGTTCATGAAGGAAACGAAGCACCGGAGAAGTGCCCTGTCTGTGGAGCTCCCGCAGATAAGTTTACTGCACAGTCCGAAGAAAAGGTATGGGCTGCAGAACATGTTGTAGGTGTTGCACAGGGTGTCAGCGAGGATATCTTAGAAGACCTCAGAGCAAACTTTAACGGAGAATGTACCGAAGTTGGTATGTACCTTGCCATGGCAAGAGTTGCTCACAGAGAAGGTTATCCGGAGATCGGACTTTACTGGGAAAAGGCTGCATGGGAAGAAGCAGAGCATGCTGCAAAATTCGCTGAGCTTTTAGGTGAAGTTGTTACCGATTCTACCAAGAAGAACCTTGAGATGAGAGTTGATGCTGAAAACGGTGCTACCGCCGGTAAGTTTGATCTTGCAAAGCGTGCAAAGGCAGCTAATCTTGATGCAATCCATGATACAGTTCATGAGATGGCTCGTGACGAGGCTAGACACGGAAAGGCATTTGAAGGTCTGCTTAAGAGATACTTTGGTTAAGCTACAAGCCGAGCAAGGTAAAAATAAAAACAGTTGAAAGGCACTTGTGCATTTTCAACTGTTTTTTATTTTTACCTTATTGGGCGACAGCCCACCATGAAATAGCCCGTAGGGCTATGAATGGCTCGGCTGCTTATGCTTCATCTACCACAAATACATTCACGTTCTCTTCCATCTTATTCGCAATATCGCTTAAGTGCTTTGCCTCCTCTGCCATTTGCATCATGGTATTACCCACTTCTGCCGCAGACGCAGAGGTTTCTTCGGTACCTGCCGCATTCTCCTCTGCAATTGCCGTCAGATTCTGTACCACATCGACAACCTTCACTCTGGCCTGATCAAGCTGCTCGGTCTTCTCCGCAATAGTACGGATTCCATCAATGGATTTCTGAATGCCATCATTTACTTCATGGAAGGATTCCTCTGTATTGGCTACATATTCATCCTGCCTGCCGATCACCTGCTGAACATCCTTCATAGTATCTACAGACTTCTCGGAATCTGTCATCAGCTGGTTAATAATGTCGCCGATCTGTCTTGCAGATTCATTCGACTGCTCTGCGAGCTTCTGAATCTGGGATGCTACAACTGCAAAGCCTCTTCCCTGCTCTCCGGCACGTGCAGCCTCGATGGAGGCATTCAAAGACAGAAGATTGGTTTCCTCTGCAATATCAGTGATGATATCAGTTGCTTCCTTAATTTTCAACGCAGAAGCATTCGTGGTATTCGTCTGCTCATAAATGGTGCCAATTGCTGCTTTGGTCTGGTTATTTACTTCATTAAGCTGTTTCAAAATGTCCAGAGCTTTCTCTGCGGAGGACCTCATTCCTCTTGCACTATTGCGCAGCTCTTCAATCTCTTTGTTTGTTTCTTCGATCATATTCCCCATCAGTATGACATTCTCGGTTGCTGTCTGGGTTTCCTGTGCCTGGGAGGTTGCGCCCTGGGCAATTTCGGAAATAGCCTTCTCCACATCATTTACGGATGCCGTAGTATGGGCTGCGGTTTCACTCATATTAGCAGAAGCTTCATATAATTCCTTACTATGACTCGTGATACCATTCACAACCGCTGCCATTTCCTGTCTCATATGAGTTAAAGCCCGTGCCATGGAGCCTGTCTCATCACGGCGCCTGCCAAGCAATGCAAGCTTCTGGTCTGCGCGGAAATCCATATCTGCAAGACTATGTACACGATTCGATAACCGGACAATCGGATTAATAAACCATGTAACCATCACAAATACAAGGACACTGAAAATCAGTAATGCAATAACACTATAAATAATATCCCGGACTGCAAAGGAGTTCACATCTTCGAACACTTCAGCTTCATCAGCCGATACAATTACAATAAAGTCCGAATTTTCTCCAATATAGTATGCTGCATACTTCATGGTGCCACGAAAATCATATTTCAGGACGGCAGGATCCGGATGCTGTCCCTTCTCTAATCCGGCAAGTAATGATTTCACTGCTTCATTTTCTACCGGTTGTCCAATCTTATCTGCGGTCGGATGATAAAGCATCGTTCCATCCGCTGATACGAGATAGCAATAACTGGAATCAAGTCCTTTCACACTGACATTTCCCACCACCTTTGCCAGTGCATCCGTATCCATAACCTCATCCCATGTACTGAGCTCCATTTCGCGGTCAATTCCATTTCCGGTCAGGACTGCGCTGTCTGTTAAATAATTCTCTGTATTTGAAAGTAAAATCTTCCGGAACCCGGGTACAAGTGACATAAAGCTGACTACTGTCATCGCTGCCAGTGCAATAACAACAAACAAAAGCAGCTTGAATTTCATGGAATGAAAAAATCCTATCTTTTCAATCGCAGTACCGCCTTTCTCTTTTGCAGCTGCTTTCATTTCATTTTGTACGTTATCCATATTTCTCACACTACCTTTCATAAGAATCTCTTTGGTATATTTTGTCATAAAATGAGGTTTTTTAAATTATTTTTGTGCAAAATTCACTATGCATTTATAGGAATTTAGTCCTGGTAAAGCACTATCACCTACCGTTTTACATTTTCTTATCTAGACAGAACCACCTTCTATCTATAAACTGTAACTGTTCAGAGCCAAGCAAAATTTCAAAAACAGGTATAAAATGCTTGCATTTTTAAGACTGTTTTTGAAATCTTATTTGGCGGATACGCCACACCGACGAAATGCGTAGCATTTTGGAGGCTGGCTTTGAACAGTTACGATAAACTTATACTTTGTATGACAAATAAACCCTGAAAACAGGAAACTGCTTTCCCTTATGAGGAGGAACCCATGAAGAAAACCACTTTAAAAACAATCGCAATTGCTCTTGTTATGACTTTGATGCTGGCTATGACCGCATGTGGCGGAAACAAGGATGCTGCTCTGGAAGAATATTTCTAGACCGATGAAATGCAGGAAATAATTCAGGATGCTAAGGACAGTGTCGAAGGCACCGGAATGTCCATCGAACTTCTTGCAGAAGGCAACACCTTAATTTACGAATACACCTTTGAGGAAAACAATTTCAATGATTCCGAGCTTGACACAGTAACGGATCAGCTTGTTTCCAGATTGGAATCCTATGCTTCTACCTTTGAAGGAATCGCTTCTGACTTAAATAAGGAACTCAAGATTGATAACAGCAAGGTTGTTGTCCGTTACCTCTACAACGGTGAAACTCTTGCAGAGAGCGAATATACTGCAGACTAAGTCAGCCTTATATGATAAAGCATAAGGATATGCATTATGCTTTTAACAGGCTTGAGAGTTAAATATGAAGAAATAGGGATATTCTCTGAGAAATCACAGGATATCCTTTTTTATTTCTTATATTTCTTATATTTCTTCTATCTTTTCATTCCATTTTATTTTAAATTTCTCTTTTCTGTCGAACCGGATATCGTTATAATAGATAAGCTGACTATGATATTGATAACAAGGAGATTTCCCATGGAAAAGAATTTCAAAGCAACCATCAATGCCTGTTTCACCGGCTACATTGTACAGGCCATTGTAAACAATTTTGTTCCTTTATTATTTCTGACCTTTCAAAGCAGCTATGGCATTCCTCTGACTAAGATTACTTTATTTATCACGATTAACTTTGCAATACAGCTTCTGATCGACCTCTGCTCTGTAAAATTTGTGGACAGGATCGGATACCGCACCTGTATGCTGATTGCACATGGATGCGCTTTTGCAGGCTTCATCCTGCTGACGATTCTTCCGGATGTGCTGCCGGATCCTTTTATCGGACTTCTGATTGCTATCGTAATCTATGCGGTCGGCGGCGGTTTACTGGAGGTGCTTGTAAGTCCGATTATGGAATCCTGCCCGACCGCCAATAAAGAAAAAGCAATGAGTCTGCTTCATTCCTTTTACTGCTGGGGACATGTTGCCGTCGTATTGCTTTCTACGATCTTCTTTACGATTGTGGGAATCGAACACTGGAAGATTATGGCGCTCCTGTGGGCGATAGTTCCTTTATGCAATGGTATTCTTTTCTTAAAAGTACCGATTGCGCCGCTGATTGAGGAAGGCGAAGAGGGACTCTCTCTTTCACAGCTTGTTAAAAATAAATTTTTCTGGATTTTATTCCTTATGATGCTCTGCGCCGGTGCCAGTGAACAGGCGGTCAGCCAGTGGGCTTCCACCTTTGCAGAGCAGGGGCTTGGCGTAACGAAAACGATTGGTGACCTCGCAGGCCCTATGGCTTTTGCCATCCTGATGGGAAGCTCCCGTGCTTTCTACGGCAAATTCGGTGACCGGATCGACTTAAACCGCTTCATGGCAGGAAGCACCATCCTGTGCATCCTTTCCTACCTGTGCATTTCCTTAAGTCCGAATCCTGTTTTCAGTCTGATTGGATGCGGACTATGTGGACTATCCGTAGGAATCCTGTGGCCGGGCACATTCAGCAAGGCCTCCGTAACCATCCGCAACGGTGGAACTGCAATGTTCGCCCTGCTCGCCTTAGCAGGTGACGTCGGCTGCTCCGGCGGTCCTACCCTGGTCGGCTTCTGCACCGGACTTCTGAACAATGATCTTCACCGCGGAATCCTGATGGGAATTGTCTTCCCAATCTGTATGCTGGTGTGCATTTTAGTCATTGTCAAAAAGCAGGCAAAAACAGACTACGAAACCCCCACCCGGTAAGCAACATATTCTTTATCGAAATGATACCCAAGCTTCTCACTCAATGCCACAGACTTCGTGTTTGCGGCATCCCAGCTTGGATACAGCCCTCTCTGCATACATTCCAGAATCAGACTTGCAGCGCAGATACAGGCAAGTCCCTGCCGCTGGTATTCTTCCCTGGTCCGGATAGTGATCTCGATTCCCTGCATATAACTGGAATAGGAAGATGCCCCGGCAACCGGCTCTCCCTCTTTCAGAATTACAGCTCCCAGTGCATAGTTTTCAAAGAGTTCATAGGTCGGATAGTTCTCTACCCACTCCCTGCACCACTCCATTTTCTGAATCCGCCCGTACAATGCACGGTCAATCATCCGAAGCTCATACCCCCGGTATCGCGGATCATCCCATAACCGGTTTACCTCTTTCTGCAGGTTATCCCTATCAAAGACCTGTAACCCTTCTTTCTTAATAGCATAGCGGATTCTTTTCTCTGCCTTCGCGCCAAAACTTTTCTCAATCTGCTTTTCCCAGGCTTCATTTTCCGGAACCATCACCAGATAATCCATGCCGTGCTTCCCATGGTTCTGTACAGGATCAGCAGAATTTAAATCTGCATGGCAGGAACATAATCTCATACTAAAAGAAAGTAATTCTCCACGGGGAATTCCCACAAAGAAACTGAAATTCCCTAAGATTGCCACCGCCGACTGCAGATCCTCCGTTGCATAGACCTCCCCCATGACCTTCTGCAGACAGGAAAGAATTACCGTATCTGTTGTATGCTGAAACAGGTCTTCCACCTGCTTTGTATCTTCTATTTTGATAATTCCATGTTCTTTCATATCAATTGATTATCCTTTTACTGATAACGGTAATCAATGACACGCTTCGTCTTCTTCTCGCTCCGCTGCAGGGTACCAATCGGAACAGCAGTTACCTTCGGTGTCATACCGATACGGGACTTAAAGAGCTCACGGATATGTAATGCGGTCTTTTCAAAGTCCACACGGCCGTCCACTTCTACCGTCAGGATCATAATATCCTTATTATGATCATCATCGTGTGCTATCGTGATATTGTATTCGCTTAAGACTCCGTCCACATCCTGCAAAAGCTCCTCTACCTGCTTCGGGAACATATTGACACCACGTACCTTAAACATATCATCACTTCTGCCGCCAATAGTATCAAGACGGGGATACGAACGTCCACAGGAGCATTTCTCCGGAATAATCCTGGACAGATCATGAGTACGGAAGCGAAGCAGAGGTGCTCCCTCTTTCACCAGCGTCGTAATAACAATTTCGCCGGTTTCACCATCCGGCACAGGCTCACCTGTCTCGGGATTGATAATTTCAATATACACATAATCATCCCAATAATGGATCCCCTGCTCCTTCTCACAGGTAATACCGATACCGGGACCATAAATCTCGGTCAGACCATAGATATCATAGAGCTCAACTCCAAGCTCATTTCGGATATATTCACGCATCTTCTTACTCCAGCGTTCTGATCCGAATACCCCCTTTTTCAGATGAATCTTATCCCGAAGACCACGTTTATTGATTTCTTCCGCAAGCAGCAGCGCATAAGAAGAGGTTGCTGTCAGCACGGTTGTTTTCAGATCCATCATCATCTGAAGCTGCTTATCAGTATTACCGGGCCCCATCGGAACAGTCATTGCACCAAGCTTCTCTGCGCCGAGCTGAAAGCCGATACCTGCAGTCCACAAGCCGTAGGCCGGAGTAATCTGGATCCGGTCCTTATTCGTAATTCCCGCTGTTTCGTAACAACGGGCAAACATAATTGCCCAATCGTCCACATCCTTGGCCGTATAAGGAATGATAACCGGCTTTCCTGTCGTTCCCGATGAAGAATGAATTCTCACAACCTCCTCCTCCGGAACCGCCTGGATCCCCAGCGGGTACGCATTTCTCAGGTCATCCTTGCTCGAAAAGGGAAGCTTCTCAAAATCCTCCTGGGAGCTTACTCCGAAAATCCCAGCCTTACGGTATACCTCACCATAAAAGCTGCCGGACTTCAAAAGACGTTTAACCTGCGCATCAACCTGTTGTAACTGCTTCTCATTTAACTTCATTGTCTGTTCCTGCCTCCTCACCAATATGAAATGCTCTTTTATTCAGTTCAAGAAACTGTGGTTTCATCTGATGTTCCATTTCTTCTATCAGAATTTCTGTTGGAATTTCAAGTCTTCCGCTTGCAGCAAGTGCACCTAATACAATCATATTGAAGCACCTTGCGGAACCTGCCTTCTTAAGCAGGGCTTCTCCATCAAGTATCACACAATCAGCCTTCTTTTTCAGATAGGCAATCATCTCTGTGCCATCATAGCCGGTCTCCTGCAAGGCTTCCGTTGTCGGCTTTACCGGTGTGCTGTTCACAATGACAACGCCATCCTTTTTCAGGTAGGAAAGATTCCGAACCGCCTCTGCGGGCTCAAATGCAATAAGGATGTCGGCATTACCACGTGGAATCAACGGAGAAGCTGCCCGCTCGCCAATGCGGATATGACTGATCACAGAACCGCCACGCTGCGCCATTCCGATCGTTTCCGCCGAATGAACAGGATCACCACAGCGCATCGCCGCAGAGGCAATAAGCTTTGAAGCCAGCACCGTTCCCTGACCTCCTACACCACACAATAAAATATCCTTATTCATGGCATACACCTCCTATCGCATGAACCGGACAAATCTGACTGCATAATCCGCAGCCGGTACACAGCCCTTCTTCAATAGTTACTTTTCCGTCCTTAACAACAATGGCAGGACAACCGATTTCACGAATACATTTCCTGCAGCCGACACAGGAGGGCGCTATCTTCATCGTTCCCTGAGGTTTCGTTATAGCTACACAGGGAGACTTAAAGATGATCGCCTTCACCCCCGGAAGCGCTGCACATTCCCTTACTGCATCCATTGCTTCCTGAAGCTTCAACGGATCAACCGTCAACACCTTCTGTACACCCATTCCTTCCAGTATCTTCGTGATGCTGACCTTCGCCACAACATCACCCATCATATTTCTTCCGGTTCCCGGATGCGGCTGATGGCCGGTCATTGCCGTCGTCGAATTATCCAGTACGCACAGGATCATATCTGCTTCATTATACAAGGCATTCACAACTCCTGTCATACCGGATGCAAAAAAGGTAGAGTCACCGATAAATGCAAAGCAGACGGCCTCTTTATCCACCCAGTGAAAGCCCTGTGCCATGGTAACACCGGCTCCCATACAAAGACAGGTATCCACCATATCAAGCGGCATGGCATTTCCAAGGGTATAGCAGCCAATATCACCGCAGAAATAACTCTTCCTGCCCTCCATTGCCTTCTTTACCGCATAAAAGGAAGCCCTGTGGGGACATCCTGCACATAGCACAGGCGGTCTTACCGGAAGTGACGGGCAGTCGGACAAATCCATCTGTTCCGTTATCATACTAATTCCGAGGAAATCTCCTAAAACCTGCCGTAGGGAATCCGTAGAATTCTCTCCACTCGATGCAATGTGCCCGGTAAGCTTTCCATATACCCTGACCGGAAGCTGATGCTTACCGATCAGCTTTAGCAATGCATTTTCTATGTAAGGACTCAGCTCTTCCACACAAAGAACCTCTTCCACACCCTCCAATGCAGAAAGGACAAAGCTTTCCGGGAAAGGATATGGCGTTGCGATCTTACAGAAACGTACCTCCGGATGATCCTGCAGGCATTCCTTTGCATAAGCATAACTGACCCCCGATGCAAACACGGCTTTCCTGCCACTGCCCTGCACACTATTCATGGAATAAGAAGAAAAATCCTCTCCGATCTTCGGATTACGTTCTTCTATCATGGCATGGTTCAAAAAGGAAAGGCGCGGGAAAATGACCCATTTTCCGGAATCCTTAATAAAGCCCTCGTATTCTCTGTATCTCCAGCTGTCCGGAACCTCCACGGACGCATACGCATGACAGACACGCGTGGTCGGGCGGAACAAAACCGGTGTCTTGTATTTCTCTGAATAAATAAAGGCATCCTGAATCATCTGAAAGGCTTCCTCCGGAGATGCCGGATCAAAAACGGGAATCCTGCAGAACTCCGCAAACATTCTGGTATCCTGCTCGGTCTGTGAGGAAATCGGTCCCGGATCATCTGCAGATACAATGACCATTCCTCCCTTAACTCCGACATACGCAAGAGACATAAGCGGATCCGATGCAACATTTAGCCCGACCTGTTTCATCGTAACCAATGTACGTGCTCCGGAATAGGATGCACTTGCTGCCACTTCCATGGCTGACTTTTCATTCACGGACCACTCAATATGAACGCTTCCATCGGAATACTTCTGAATATTTTCGAGAATTTCAGAAGAAGGGGTTCCGGGATATCCTGTCACCAGATTTACCCCCGCTGACAACGCTCCTAATGCAATGGCTCCGTTTCCCATAACATATTCTTTTTTCATTTGCTTCTCTCCTTTACAGTCACCCTACTGAAGACTACGCATAACAAGCAGTTCACGGACTACCCAGGGAGCTTTGGAAGGCTCCTTCACGTTTTCGTTACAGGCAATCATGTCTGCAAGAGGAAGCCAGCAGACCTTCGTTCCCGCCTCTCCCTCATAAAAGTTTTCAATGGCATACCCGGATGCATCCGCTGCTTCCTTAGAATCTCTGATATCTTCCACCTCACAGAAGTAATAATAGGAATCCATAACAAGAACTTCTTCGGACTGCCGGTTTGTCTTCTCATGCACCAGAAAGCCTTCCCGGATGCTGTCAGGCTTTACATGACAGCCTGTTTCTTCTAAGACCTCCCGCGTCAGTGTGCCGAACAGGAACTCTCCCTGCTCCATACCGCCGCCCGGAAATTTACAGTCCCCCTGCTCTCCCAGAATCACCAGATATTTCCCATTCTGACAGATGATGCCCCGGACTGCCGTGCGTCCCACGAAGCTTCCGTCATCGATACCCTCCGGTAAGTTCAATGTCAATTCCTGCATGCTTCTTTCTCCATTCCTGACTTATCTTGTCTTTCTTACTTATATGGTCTTTTTTCTATGAATCATGTTTATTAACATTCATCCCGCTTCTATGCATTCCTAATTGCACTCACAACAGAACATCCGCTTTTATCCTGCTTAAACATCATTCCTATTCTTCTCAGTTAGTAACAGTCACTTCTTTATCATAGTTCCAGGTCACGCCCCGATCATCGGAGTGATACAGGCCATGACAGAAGCCGTCCTGATTATAATAATCTCCATCGGCTCCCTGACCGGCTTCCATATAGAGGATGCCGTCCTCCTCCCATACCTTTTCCGGCATGACGAACGGATTATAATAGGTTCCATCAGAAAGCTTTATTTTTGCTGACGGATAGGAAATCTCCCGGAAGGTTTTTCCTCCGTCTGCGGTCCGGTAAAAGGCTCCCTTAGCGCCTCCGCTATAGGAAAGACACGAAAATCCCATCTTGCCATCATCAAGGAAATGAATCCACTTCGCTGCGCCGCCCATTCCAAGGTAAGGATCAGAATTCACAACCTCTCCCGTCTTTCCGTCGGCCTGTACGAGAAGAAGCACATAGTATCTGCTTCCTGCTGCCTGATCGACCGGAACCATCCGATATTCGCTTCCGTCTGCCAGCGTATCCACGGCATCTGCCTCATAGGTCAGATACAGTTCCAGATATTCCTGGCTGACCTGCGTATCATTTCCGGAATCGTTTCCGGCCGTCTCGTTTTCCTTTATTTTCGCAGAATTTTCGGCTTCCTGCAAGGTCAGTTCCTCAACATAGAGATACAGATCATTATAAAGGGCGGTCATATCACCGCTTTCCATATAGGAAGAAAGGGCAAAGGAATACCGTTCTTCTCCAACAGAAAACCAGATCGTATTCCGGGACAGATCCGGATAATTCTGCACCAGATCACACATATCCCGGCAGAACTTTTCGATCTCTGCCTCCTCCCGATAGACACCACCTACAATAAGCTGCTTCGTATCCGGATCCTTGTCCGTAACCTCATAATAAACATAACGGTTATGTTGTGCGGAAAATTCTTTGGTTTCCTCATCTTCCACAACCTCTATCCGGGGCTCTGCATTTTGTGTAACGCCGGTATTCTGTGCAGCTTCGGTATTCTCTGCTTCTTCCTCCTCCGTACCGGTCTCATCCATTTCCTGATCCCGGGAAGGCGCCAGTGTATCATTGATATTTTCCTGTATGCGGTCCCTGGACAGGTAAATACTGCCGCCAATCAGCAGCAGAATTCCTGCCAGAACCACAAATACAATCATCAATGCCCGATTCGATTTTGTTTCTTTATTCTCCTGATTTGACATTTCAGTATCCTTTCAAGACTCTGATGCCATCTACTGTTCCATACTTTCACAGTTACTCTTGATGCATATTCATCTTACATCATGGTTCCGGTATCTTCACCGCTATCTCTTCACAATCGCTACGCCATATTTTTCAAGGGTAAGCGTATCACCCTTTGCATAAACCTGATCCGTCAGCAGATCGGTTCCGGCTTCTTCCATCACAATCTCCTTCTCCTCCTGTGTATTATTTAACAGGAACAGGAATTCTCCATTGTCGTTGTAACGGGCTGTTGCCTCGATTCCATCCGGTGTCTTTGCAACCGACCTGATACCAAGGCTTTCGCAGATATCACCAAGATATTTCTTATAAAACTCTTCATTCGAGCGTGCGCCTACATAATAAGCTTTGCCCTTACCAAACTCATTCTCGGTGAGCACCGGCATGCCTGCGTAGAAATCGCTCTCGTAGGAAGCCACTTCCCTGGCACCGCGAAGATGCATCAGGTCACAGAGAAGACCTGCCGGATACTGCTTTCCTTCATAAACAAAGGAGTTATTCTCTTCCGGAGGAAGTGCATCGGACTCCTCTACCCAGATGCCAAGAATATCCTTCAGTCTGCCCGGATAGCCTCCGAGAGTAACCAGATCATGATCCTCTACATAACCGCTGAAATAGGTCGTAAGGAAGCTGCCGCCCTGCTGTACATATTCGCGTACCTTTTCATCAAATCCATCCTTGCACATATAAAGCATCGGTGCCACCACCAGCTTATAGGAAGAAAGATCATCCTCCACACTGACAAAATCCACGGAAATATTCTGCTGGAAGAATGCCCTGTAATAGAAGCTTACTTCCTTCGTATAATTAATCAACTTACTCGGACCTGCACTTAATTCTGCTGCCCACCAGTTATCCCAGTCAAAGACAATCGCAACATCTGACTTTGCTCTTGCACCAAGCGTTACACCCTGCAGCTTATCAAGCTCTGCACCAAGCGCGGTAATCTCACGGAATACTCTGGTATCATCCGTTCCCACATGCTCGATTACACCGCTGTGATACTTTTCGCAGGCACCCTTGCTTCTTCTCATCTGGAAAAACATTACAGTGTCTGCACCATGTGCAACCGCTTCATAGCTCCATAATCTCATTACGCCGGGCCGCTTTAGCTTACAGTAAATGTGCCAGTTGCTGACTCCCGGTGTCTGTTCCATCAGTGCAAAGGGCTTGCCCTGCTTAAGTCCACGCATCAGATCATGGTTCATGGCTGCATCGCCCGGTACGGCATCATATGCCGGATAGTTATCCCAGGAAACAAAGTCCATATCCTTCGCCCACTTCTGATAATCCAGATGCTTATAAGCACCCATAAGATTCGTGGTAACCGGAATATCCGGTGTAATTCTCTTTAAAACATCCTTTTCAATATTGAAGCATTCCAGCATGCTGTCGGAATTGAAACGATTGTAATCAAGGGAAATTCCCTGGAAATTCGTACGGATCTGTCCGTCCCACAGGAATTCTTCGGAAAGCATGTTGCAGGCTACCACATCGTCCCAGTCATACATCGTGTGGCTCCAGAATGCCGTATTCCATACACGGTTCAGTTCATCAAGGGTACCATACTTCTTCTGCAGCCATACACGGAAGGCTTTTTCACAGTTTTCACAATAGCACCAGCCGCCAAATTCATTGTTAATATGCCAGGCTACAATATTATCGTAATCCTTATAACGCTCTGCGATCTTTTCCACAAGCGCTGCAGAATACTTACGGTAATTCGGGCTGTTCGGACAGGAATTGTGACGTGCGCCGAACTTCCTCTTCATTCCGTTATGCTCTACACGGAGAACATCCGGATATTTTCTTGCCATCCATGCCGGATGCGCTCCGGTAGAGGTTGCCATGCAGACCTTTAAGCCATTCTCTTTTACAAGCTTCATAATCTTATCCAGCTTGCTGAAATCGTAGGTACTCTCATCCGGCTGCAATGCTGCCCAGCTGAATACATTTAAGGTCACGACATCAATATGCGCCTTATGAAAAAGCCTCATATCCTCTTCCCAGATCTCCTCCGGCCACTGCTCCGGGTTGTAATCACCACCATATAACATTTTCTGTACTTTTTTGCTTTCAATCATGTAATGATCTCCCTGCTGTTTTTTTGTTGTTGTTGTTATTTTTATTCTGGTTTTAACATGATATCTATGGATTGGGTAACTAACTATTCAGAACTCCATTCGCAAATTCAAATTCCTTCAATTTTACTTTACCTTCTAACTGGATGGTAATGGTCTTTGCTGCTGTAAGCTCCGGAAGCTTTTCTTCCAGCGCTGCCTCATAAGAACAGAAGCCCTTCTTCTCCGGTAAAGGAAGTACCCGGTCAACCAGTATGGTTTTATGGTTCTCGTCCTCTGACAGGACGCGGATTCTTGCCTCCTCTAAAACCCAGGCAGTAAATTTGAATTTCGATGCCTGTTTTTCAAAGAAAAAGTCACGGTATACGAGCTCGCCCCTTACCTTTCCATCGGGAAGCTTCTGTATCTCATCCGGTGCTTCTCCAGGCCTGCCCGGAATCAGACACGTTTCTCCATGCTCTGCATGTCCAAATGTTCCCTTATGAATAAAGCAATTGGTATAATCATCATACCGGATGGCTTCGGTCAGCGCAAACGGATCCCGCACACCGGCCTTCTGTCCATCTAAAATCAGCTTTTTCATCTGACGAATATCCACAGATGAGGCTCCAACCTCAAACAGATATCCACCATCCTCAAGAAGCATCTGTCCGGAAATCACATCATAATACCGAAGCTCCTGCTTCTTCGCACAAAGTGTCACCTTCCTTGTCTCGCCCGGTCTGACGTTCTTAATCCGGACAAAATCCTTCAGGGTACGGATCGGACGTACCACTCTGGAATCCATCTTATGTACATAAAGCTGGATGACCTCATCCCCTTCACAATGACCGGTATTGGTAACGGAAAGCTTCACCTGAATTTCATCCGGCTTATCCTCAACCGTCATCTCATCATATGCAAAGCCGGTATAGGACAAGCCATATCCAAACGGATACAGAACCCTTCTGTCAAAATACTGATAGGTCCGTTTGCCCTTAATAATATCGTAATCGTTAATATCCGCCAGATCCTCATCCTTCCGGTACCAGGTCATGGGAAGGCGTGCCGCCGGATTTACCCGTCCGCTCAATACTGCCGCAATACCGTTTCCAAGCTCCTGCGAGCCGGATGCCGTGTACACGATGGCCTTTGCCCTGTTTTGAAGCTCCACAACAGAATACGGATAATTGGTCACCAGAACAATGACTGCATCCGGATTGACTTCCAGCACCTCATCTGCCAGCCGCTGCTGTGCAGGCGGAAGAGCAAGTGTCGTACGGTCAATTTCCTCCTTGCTGTTAATGACCGGATTTGACCCCAGCACAACGATGGCTTTCCCTGCCTTTGCTACCAGTCCCAGTACCTCTTTTGAACCATCCTCGATAATCTCCATCCGGAAATGCACCGGCTCACCTTCGGATACGGCATGGGAAACAAGTCCAAGCTTCTCATCATCTCCCTCACCAACTGCCACATCACCATTTTTAATTACCGCAAGATAGCCGTCCGTATCTGCCGTAACCTGCCGTCCGTTCCAGCTGTTTAACAGGTAAGATCCATCCGTCTGTTCCTGAAAATCCCACTGCTCCCGGATAAACCAGTGAAAAGCCTCCTTCGAAGAAGCGGTAATGAGATACGATCCCTCTTCCAGAAGCACAAAGCGGTCATTGCTCATCGCCTGTAAGGTCGTATTTCCACATCCCCAGTCGGTATAGAGGAAGGTTTCTGCCTGTTCCTTTTCTCCCAGATACAGGCGGTTATCTGCATCCAACGCCACATATTTTCCATCTACGGATAACTGAATCTTTGACAGTCCACTGTGACAGGTCACCTCTGCCTCCGGAAATTCCCTGCGGATTCCCTCTACCGGCGTTACCGCATAGGGAGGAACTCCTGAGTACCAGTCCTTGTACCAGACATCGGCAAGCGGTCCCACTACGGCAATTGTCTCAGACATTTTAGTCTGCGTTTTGTCCCTGCCAACAGAATCCTGCAGTTTTGACTCCTCTGCGTCCTTTTTCCACGGAAGAATCCCTTCATTCTTTAACAGTACCACCGACTCCTCTGCCATTTTACGGCAGATCTCCTGATGATCGATGCTGTTTACATATTCTTCTCCCATTTCACTGTAGGGACAATCCCCGTTTCCATCAAACAATCCAAGATGAATCCTTGTCCGGAATGAATTACGCAGGGCACGGTCAATATCCTCCTCCGTAATCAGCCCCTGCTCATAAGCATCCTTCGCTGCCCGGTATACCACCTCCGGATCATCCGTGAACGCATCAATTCCTGCCTTCAGACCATACGCAAGGGATTCGGCATGTGTGGCAAAATAATGATGAAACTGTACCGTCTGCTGGAAATCTCCACCGTCACAGACCACATGTCCGGGAAGCTTCCACTCATCCTTCAAAAGATCCTGTACCTCATGGTTAACCACTGCAGGAACACCATTAATCTCATTATAAGAAGTCATCACGGCTTCCGCACCGCCCTCTGTAATGGCCTTGCGGAACGGCTCCAGATAATATTCATGCTTATTTCTTTCATCAATGGAGGAAGATACGGAAACACGATCCTTCTCCACATTATTCGCATAAAAGTGCTTCAGGGTTGCCGCACACCGAATATAAAAAGGATCGTCTCCTTTCATTCCCTGAATATACGCAGATGCCATCTTTCCTGTAAGGCACGGATCCTCTCCATACGCCTCTTCCGTTCTGCCCCATCGCGGATCACGCTCCATATCAATGGTCGGTGCCCAGCGGCAAAGACTTCCCCCGTTGTTTCTCTTATATAATGCCCTGGCCTCCTCACCTGTCACACGTCCACATTCATGAATCAACTCCGTATCAAAGCTGCCGCTCATACCGATCGGCTGCGTAAAGGATGTGGTCGGCTCCGGCTCTCCAGCATCAAACGCCTGATCATGACGCGCCTGAATGCCATGTGCCGCTTCACCTCCCACGAAGGAAGCCTTAATTCCCAGCCGGTCAATATCCGGAATACCGGTCGTCAGGCAATGAAGCTTTTCTTCCAATGTCAGTTCCGAAACAACTGCATCCAGCCGCTCTTCTACGGACAGTGCATTGTTCCATAAAGCAAAATCCTTACCTGCACCCATTGCAATACTCTCCTTATGTCATTCTTTTCAGTTATTTATTTACAGTAACTATTCAGAATAGTTACCATTTACAATGTTTCTGCTCTCTCCCTTTATAAATGCCTCAATATTCCTGCAGGTTTCACTCACACAGCGGTTTCTGGCCTCCACACTCGCCCATGCAAGGTGCGGTGTGATAAACAGCTTCCTGCTATCCATAATCTTGCTTAACGGATTACTTACCTTCATCGGCTCTGTACTTGTGACATCCAGGCCCGCTGCCTGAATTTCCCCGTTTACCAGCGCATCATGCAGATCCTGATCGTTCACAACAGGTCCTCTCGCCACATTAATCAGAATTGCCGATTTCTTCATCTTCGCAAGTGCATCCTTATTAATCAGGTTTCTGGTAAGGTCACTTAACGGACAGTGCAGTGATAAAACATCGGATTCCCTTAATAAGGTATCGAAATCCACCTGCTCATAATCCGTACAGGTGCTCTTACCGGTCACCGAATGGAAGATCACGCGGCATCCAAACGCACTTGCAATCTGTGCAACCTTGCGTCCGATGTTTCCCATGCCGATGATACCCCAGGTCTTTCCCGCCAGCTCAAAAAACGACTCATCAAAGTTTGAAAAACGGCTCTGGGAAGCATACGCACCGGACTTCACATATTCATCATAATGACGAAGCTTTTCCAGCACATAAAGGCAAAGTGCAAAGGTATGCTGCGCTACCGCATCCGTCGAATAATTACGGACGTTCGCTACCTTAATACCGTGCTTGCTGCAATACGCAAGATCCACGTTGTCATAGCCTGTCGCAAATTCGCAGATCAGCTTTATATTCTTTGCCCCCTGCAGGGTCTTTTCCGTTAAAGGAGCCTTGTTTCCAACCACAACGTCCGCATCCTCAATCCGCTCGATCACTTCCTCCTCGGTCACTGTATTCGGATAGGTAACCACTTCACCAAACCGGCTGAAGCCCTCCACCGATATATCAAGCCCTACACTATTCCGTTCCAATATCACAATCTTCATATACATTCTCCATCCCATATCCATAATATCGGAATTCTCCTCCTGTTATGCCCCTTCCAAAAGGGAAATCAGCATATAAATAAGAGAGGACGAAATCCTCTCTTATTATAAAGAAATTCTATTCTTTTGTCATCTCTTTCGTGGGATGTTCTTCTACAATATTTAACAAAAAAGATCCTATTCCGTTGAAGGATACACCTTCTGATTCAGCATTTTTAACAGCTTATACAACGGCTTCCCAAGAATCAGCATCAGTACAAAATTTCCGATGCAATGCACCACATCCCAGGGCAGTCCGCTGATCCAGTAGGCAAGCGCATACTTCGGATCTACAAACAGATAAAACAATGCAAACAATGATCCAAAGATCAGACCAAAGCTTCCGGACATGATTGCCCAGATCAGGAATTCTTCTTTAACCAGCTTTTTAAGCAGCATCGTAATCACACATAACAGCGGCCAGACATAAAGATAAGAAAACCACCAGGTACCAAAGCCCCACTGGATCAGCTCAAACAGATTAAAAACTGTCACAATCAGCATCGCTTCCCAGCCGAATACCAGCGAATACAGGATAACCAGTAAGGATACCAGTTCAATGTTCGGCAGGAACTCCAAGACCACCTTAGACACATAAAGGATAGCACTTAAAAGCGCTATCCTTGTCATTCTCTGTATACTCATCCTACCATCCCTGCTTTAAGGTAAAGTTGTAAGTATCACCATCCTGAAGAGGAATTTCATCCGCACCGGTCACTGCTGCTTCTCCATTTACGGAAATACACCACCAGTACTGATTATCGAGATCTTCCTTCATACCATCAAAACCCGTAACATAAATGCCATAATCCGACTCCTGATATTCACAGCCTTCAAAGGTTCTTAAGAATTCTCCAAGAAATTCCGCATCTGACTTACAATCCGCAGTCTGATCATAGCCATCTCTCTCTGATACAATCTGTACCTTGAAATTCTTCACTCCGGCTGTGGTACTTTTCTGATTCAGTACAACGGCAACAATCGCAGCCACTGCCACTACTGCTACAAATACTGAGATCAGAGTAATCTTTTTCTTCTTACTCATTTTCGTTCTGCCACTCAAAATGTGTTGAAATATACTCAAACACATCGAGAAATTGAAGTCCTTGCGGATACTTCTTACTGCTTCAATGTGTATGCTTTGGCGATTATAAACAATACGCTACTCACAAGTTCTTGTACACTCCACAGTCGTAAATTCCTGCGATAGCCCGCAGTACATACTTACGTTTGCTTTCATTATGCAACTTCGTAAGTT
>Ga0129312_1000773_pt1 | contig 23500 bp, 18 predicted proteins | sample O827metagenome_FD_94434 | JGI IMG/M metagenome (GOLD analysis project Ga0129312, IMG submission 94434) | Orangutan group fecal microbial communities from Wisconsin, USA - O827 metagenome | ecosystem: Host-associated > Mammals > Digestive system > Large intestine > Fecal | place: USA: Wisconsin... | reverse complement strand
TAGCCGCATACAAATTCGCATTCCTCACTGCGTGAGAGACTGACTCCATCAAGGTATTTCTTAATGGCCTTTGCGTCCGGAGATATCTTGACTGTAGCAAATGTCTCCTGTGTAGTAACGGAAGAGCAGGAAAGTGTAAAGCTTGCTTTGTGGACATCCATCCCGACGTATATTATAATTTTCATAGTGACCTCCTTTGTATGCGGTAATCCACGTTTCTTGAGTAGTGTAGTGACTATTCAAGTATACGGGTAAATCCACGTTGCTACAAATGTGAGGTCACTTCATATTGTATAATATTTTGGCTTAAATGCAGTCACAGGGGATAGGCAAAACTCTGCTGGACTATGCAAAGGGCAAAAAAGAAGAGCTGTTCTTGAATGTATACCAAAAGAACACACGAGCAATAGCCTTTTACCGGAGAGAAGGATTTGAGATTCAGCATAGTGGTTTGGATGAAGCTGTCGGGGAGAAAGAATACACAATGGAATGGCATAAGAAACACCGTTAAAGAAATCAAGAAGTGTGACAAACAATAACAGAAAGAAGATTTCGATGGATAAAACAGAATTATTTGAGAATATGCCGGTACGAATTGCGGTAAGAAAGCAGATTGTACCGGCAATCATAAGCCAAATGGTAACACTCATATACAATTTGGCAGACACGTATTTCGTAGGGCTTTTGAACGATCCGGCACAGACTGCGGCAGTGGCGGTGGCAGCCCCTATTTTTTTGATGCTCACGGCAATCTCGAATCTTTTCGGCGTGGGCGGTGCAAGTACCTTTGCACAGGCGCTGGGCAGAAAAGAGAACAGAACGGCATCGCAGATATCGTCCATCGCATTCTGGTTCGGTTTGCTGGCATCGGTTCTGTTTGCATTTGTCGTACTTATTTTTATGAGACCGATTCTGATGGTCTGCGGAGCAACAACCGAAATATATGAATTGGTGCGCAGTTATGTGATGTGGACGGTCATCATCGGCGGGCCGGGGACGGTTCTGAACATCCTGCTGGCGAATTTGATCCGCGGAGAGGGCAGTGCGGGAATCGCCTCCTTCGGAGTATCCGCCGGAGGATTCTTGAACATCCTGCTGGATCCGTTTTTCGTACTTCCGCAGTTTCTGAACATGGGGGCTGCCGGAGCCGGACTTGCAACCGCGATTTCAAACCTTGCCACAACCTTGTTTTTTCTGGGTTATGTTTTTAGCGGTAAAAATAAGACGCTTTTGTCCGTTTCTCCGTCACCTTTGAGATATACGAGAGAGTGCATCGGACGGATTCTCTCCATCGGTTTTCCGTCTGCGGTGCAGTATGCGCTGACGGTGGTTGCGGTTGCGGCGATTACGAAGTTTGTGTCCGGCTACGATACGGCGGCGGTGGCGGGGTTCGGCATCACAAAGAAAATCGATCAGTTGCCGCTGTATTTTTCCATCGGTGTAGCAAACGGCCTGCTGCCGCTATTGGCATACAACTATGCGGCCGGCAACCGAGAACGGCAGAGGCGGGCGTTTCAATACGGCTGCGGGATTGCAGTGGGCTTTTCCGTACTGTGTCTGATCGTCTATGAAGCGTTTGCGCCGAATATCGCCGCCATCTTCATCAAGGATGCGGATACGATAGACTATGCAGCCGCATTCCTAAGACGAATGGTGGTGGCCATGCCGATGGTGGCAATCAATTACCCGATGATTATACAGTTCCAGGCGATGGGTAAAATCAAGGAGTCGCTGATCTGCTCCATTCTCCGGAAAGGCGTACTCGATATTCCGCTGCTGTTTCTGTTTGACCGCGTGGCTCCGCTGTACGGACTTATGTGGGTTCAGCCGGTGGTGGACATGATTTCCCTGCTGGCCGCGGTGTATTTCTATACGAGAATTATTGGATTCCGGCGTTCACGCTGATTCGGTTAGTTCAGGATTTTTCCATCAATGCTTATGGTGACAACCTGCCACGGAATGAATTTTCCGCTGTTTTGAAGCGCTCTTTTTGCGGCCATCTCAAGACCGCCGCAGCATGGAACTTCCATTCTGACGATGGTGACGCTTTGAATGTTGTTGCTTTGAATAATCGCCGTCAGCTTCTCGCTATAGTCCACCTGATCTAACTTCGGACAGCCGATTAATGTCACCCTGTTCCGGATAAAATCCCGATGGAAGCTTGCATATGCGTAAGCCGTGCAATCGGCGGCAATCAGAAGGTTGGCGCCGTCGAAATACGGTGCGTTAATCGGTGCCAGCTTAATCTGTACCGGCCAGTTCGGACGCTTTGGCATCTGATCGGCTTTCACTGCTTCTTCGTCGTATTCCGGTGCTTCCCGCTCTTCAAAGGAAATGGCGCCGGTAGGACATTCCGGAAGGCAATCTCCCAGACCGTCACAGAAATGCTCTCGTACCAGTTCGGCTTTTCCGTCAATCATGTCAATGGCACCTTCGTGACAGGCGACAGCACAAGCGCCACAGCCGTTGCATTTTTCTTTATCAATTCGAATAATCTTTCGTATCATTTTTAGTACCTCCGTTCATCGCATTTCATGTTTATTTCTGTTAGGATTATAGTATTATAGTATTATAGATATAACTTGTATGTTTGATTTCCAACAGGAGGAATACTTTTTTGGAGAAATACTTACCGATTCTAAAAGTCAGTCCCTTCTTTAAAGGGCTTTCAGATAGCGAGATTTTGTCCGTACTTCACTGCGTCAATGCCGCAACGATTTCCAAGAAACGGAATTCCTATATTCTCAGAGCGGGAGATTCTACGGAAGTGATGGGACTTGTGGTGTCCGGCAGCGTTCTGGTGATTCAGGAAGATCTGTGGGGTCATCGGAATATTCTGTCAAAGTGTTGTGCCGGAGATTTTTTTGCTGAACCCTATGCTGCAAGCCCGGGGTCGATACTGAATATCAGCGTGATTGCGGATGAGGATTGCGAGATTCTTTATCTGAATGTGCAGCGGCTTCTGGTTTCCTGTCCGGCGGCTTGCGAACATCATCAGAAATTAATCCGAAATCTGGTTCGCGTACTGGCAAATAAACTGCTGGTTTTCAACGATAAAATCACGCATGTGGGCAAACGTACGACTCGGGATAAGCTGCTGTCGTATCTGTCCGCAGAGTCCGTTCGGCAGTCATCTTTGAGCTTCGATATTCCTTTTAATCGGCAGCAGCTGGCGGATTACCTTTGCATCGATCGTGCGGCAATGTCCGCGGAATTATCAAAGCTGCAAAAGGAAGGTCTGATAAAAACAAACCGAAATCACTTTGAGTTGACCGTACGCAATCAATAAGAATAATGATTTGAAAGGGTGATTGAGATGAAAAGCCGGCAGCGGAAACCTTGTTCCACCGCCGGCTTTTCAGATTGGGAGAATTCGCGTGAGCTACTCTGCATTTTTGAGGGCTTCATCCATTGGAATCCGGCGGATTCTGCGGTATTCCAGAAGGGATACAACCGCATAGGTGCCGATTCCGATGAGGAACATTTTCAGGTAGATCTTCGGGTCGATCCACAGAGCAATCCAGCCGGAAACGCTGGAGAGCATCATCTCCCGGAACACCACACCCATGATTGCTTTCTCAATGGGCAGGCTCAGCAGGAGGCAGATTACCACCACAATCGTTGTGGACCAAATGTACAATTTGCCGATTTCACCGTTTGTATAGCCCAGTATCTTTGCCATGGAAATGGGCTGCGCGTTCTTTTCGATGATGATTTTGGAGAGCAGGTAAATCAAGACGATGAAAACACCGATGGCAAATCCGTTAATCAGATTCATCATGCCGCCCATGGATACTGTCAGCTGTCGGGAAACCTTGGTCAGCGCCTCCAGATCGACTACCGAGCCGATATATTTTTGGTTGATGTCGGTGATTTTCGAATTGGAGAAGTAGCCGCTGAAGTAATAGCTCCCCAGATCGAAGGTATCGTTCAGTTGCTTCTGCGGCATAAACACGCAGAGGGCACCGCTGTAATCGTAAATTCCTTTTACTTTAAATGTGTATTCCTTCTTATCGTACTTTTCCTTCAGTGTGATTTTGTCCCCCGGTTCCAGCTGAAATTTTTCCGCATACGCTCCGGAAATGTAGACTTCATCGCTGTCATCGAAATCCACATCGATGTACTTACTGTTTTTCTCAATTCCGTACAAAAGAACTTCATCGGTCTTGTACTTGCTCGGCAGCGTGTTCAGGGAATAGGCACTGAATGCTTCCGCATCATCATTTAGCGTCTTCGTCCCCATGTAATACTGCAGGAGTTCTAGCACATTCTCCGAATCATCGCCGCTAACCGCACTAACCGGAACATCCAGCATGTATTGGTATTTGGCGAGCATATTGCTTTTAATCTCCTGCTGATAATGATTGAGGGTGGAGGGCAAAAGCAGCCCGAAAAATAAAAGCAGGTTGGCAAAAACGATTCCGACAAACAGAACAGCGTAATTGCTCATGTTCTGAAAAATCACCCGCAGCCGAAAACGGTGAAAAATTCCCAGCTTAGGACTGAGGGGAAGCGCTTTGATTTGCTTTTTGCCGGATAAATCCCGACGCAGGAATTTCAGCGGCGACAGCCGGAGCTTATGGCACAGTACGCCGTAATTAATAACCAGCATAATCAGAATCGGCACCAGGGTGGTCATCCGGAAGGCATCCCCATTCCATATCGTCACATAGGTCGGAAGGCTATAGCTTCCGTAATACATGGAGGCACATACATTCTTCATTACCGTGTATCCCAGAATATTACCGACAATTGCGCCAATCAGGGTGACGATAATCGGAAGTGCCATGTAATGCCGGATGAGTTCTTTTTTTGTATATCCGGATGCCCGAAGCGTTCCGATAACGCCCGCTTCCTTGCGGATGGTGTTGCTGATGGTGACTCCAAAGACAAACGCCATGATGACGATAATGATATAGAGAAGGACGATTATCATTGCCCGGTCGCTGCCCATATCGTTGCCGGTGAATTTGATGGCTTGGTTCTGATATCGCGGGACAAAAGCTTCCAGGGATACCTCTTTGCCCAGAGCCTCCATGAACTTATCGGCGAGTTTTTTCTCCTGCCGCTCGTCCTTCGGCGCTTTATCGTAGAGCCAGGAATAGCTGTACTGTAACTTATCTTGATTTAAAGTTTCAAATGCTTTCGGCGTCACAATGGAAACGCCGAATTTCACTGCGTCGAACATGGAGTCGTTGTTGTTCTGGAACAGGCAGCTGTAGTCCGACAGCGCCACCAGTCCGGTTACGGTCCATCTCTTTCCGCCGCTTGTCAGCACATCACCCACGGAAATATGATTGTTGTCCGCATACATGCGGTCGATGGCGATTTCATCGCTTGTTGCCGGAAGTGTTCCTTTCATCAGGCAGACCCGGTTGACGTCTTTTCTGTTCTTAAAAAAACGCATGGTACTTCCGTTGTCCACCGCTTGCTCGATGTAGAAATTCTCATACAGGGTCACATTATGGGCCGAGATATCTTTTTTCTGGGATGAGGAGAGTTCTTTCTTGACGCGGAAATTCCCGTCTTCAATATTGTACTTCTCAAAACCCTCGTTGTAGGCCTGAATCATACTGCCGTCTGCCACGAGAAATCCGGACACAAACCCGATGGTGCTGATCATCAAAATCAAGACCACCAGATATTTTCCGAATTCCGCTCGGAGCTCTCTCGGAATTCTTTTTCTTAAAGGACTTTTCATGCTTAAAATCCTCCTTACCATTCCAGTTCCGCAGCCGTAAGCTTATGTTCATTGCGGTAATTCTTTCGAATCATTCCGTCGCGAAGCTTCACCACTCGGTCGGCCATATCCTTAATGGCATCGTTGTGGGTGACCATGATAATCGTGTTTCCGTATTTTCGATTGACGGTTTCGATGAGCTTCAGAATTTCTTTTGAAGTGCGGTAATCCAGTGCGCCGGTGGGCTCATCACAAAGCAGGATGTCCGGATTCTTCACGATGGCCCGGCCAATCGCCGTTCGCTGCTGCTGTCCCCCCGAAATTTGATTCGGCAGTTTATTGCGGTGTTCATAAATCTCCAGTGTCCGCATAAGTTCATCCACATCCAGGGACCGATCGCTGAGATATGCGCCCACCTCGATGTTTTCACGCACCGTCAAATTCGGTATCAAATTATACATCTGGAAAATATACCCCAGATGCTTTCGCCGGTACAGTGACAGTTTCTTCTCCGTCATATCTTCCAGCTGTTCCCCTTCAATAGTAATGCTGCCTTCATCCGCAACATCGATTCCGCCGATAATATTGAGAAGGGTGGACTTTCCGGATCCGGACGGACCCAGCAGAACACAGAATTCTCCTTTTTCAATTTCCAGATTCAGGCCCTTCAGTACATCCACTCGGCTGTCACCGGTGCCAAAAGATTTTCGAATCCCCTTTATCTCTAAAAACATCGCACTGCTCCTCTTCGGCAAGTTAAATATATCAAACTCTCTTCATGATAAATGTTAGACTCAGCTAACCAAAATGTCAATGCGTTTTTAGCCATAAAAGTATATTTTTTTGTACACAAAATCCGACGTATCCGAGATTTCCGTCATGCAATACGTCTTGCAAAACAAAAGGAATCGTGGTATAACATGACTAACAAAAGTTAGCTAGCCCTAACCACATTGACACACGATGCGGTTAGAGGAATCTAATATTAATTCTTTATTAGGAGGAAAAGATTATGGATTTGAAGAAAATTGGTTTATTTGCCGGCGGGGTGTTGTTCGGAACGGCCGGAATCAAGGCACTGAGCAGCAAGGATGCGAAAAAAGCATACACACAGACCACAGCGGCTGCATTGAGAGTAAAGGACAGCGTGATGAATACGGTAACCGCTGTGCGGGAGAATGCAGATGACATCTATGCCGGCGCTCAGGCGATTAATGAACAGCGTGCCGGGGAAGAATGCTGCGCTGTCATTGAAGATGCTTCAGAGGAAGCAGAGGAAGATGCAGAGGAAACCTGCGATTCCACAGAGGAGCCTTGCGAAGAAGCGGCGGAAGAATGCTCCGAAAAAGCGGAGGGAAGCGAGGCGGAGTAACGTATGAAATGTACGATTTTACATGATTTGCCGGGACGTCTTCGAGTTCATCTGTGCTGCGGCCGAATGACGCTGCGGCAGGCGGATGTGCTGGAATACTATCTGCGGGCTGTGGATGGTGTAAAATCCGTCAAAGTCTATGACCGCACCCGGGATGCAATTGTAGTGTATTCTGCGGAGCGGGAAAGCGTCATCCGGGCATTGGCGAGATTTTCCTTTGAAAAAGCGGAAAAGATGGATCTGGTTCCGGAGCATACCTCCCGAGAACTCAACCGGGAGTTTGAGGATCAGCTGGCCGGTACCGTCATGCGCCGGTGCATTTCGAAGATGTTTTTACCGGTTCCGCTGACATCGGCCATCGCCGCAGTTCGCTCGGTGAAGTACATCAAGGCCGGACTTTCCGCACTGTGGCATCGAAATCTGTCCGTTGCCGTATTGGACGGCACCGCGGTAACGGTGTCCATGCTGAGAGGAGACTTTGCTACGGCCGGTTCGGTGATGTTTATGCTGCGGCTGGGCGAAATCCTGGAGGAATGGACTCACAAAAAGTCTGTGGCCGATCTGGCCTCCGCCATGAGCTTAAACGTGGATAAGGTTTGGCTGCAAAAGGAAGATACGGAAGTGCTGACCGACATCCGAGAAATCTGTCCCGGCGACCGTATTGTGATTCGTACCGGCGGCATGATTCCGCTGGACGGCAAGGTGCTGGAAGGGGTGGCCATGGTGAACCAGTCCTCTCTCACCGGAGAGTCCATGCCGGTTGCTAAGCGTCCGGGAAGTCCCGTGTATGCCGGAACCGTTGTGGAAGAAGGCCGATGCGTCATCACCGTGGAGAAGGCCTCCGGAAGCGGCCGTTATGACCGGGTGGTTCGCATGATTGAAGAATCGGAAAAGCTGAAATCCACCGCCGAAGATAAAGCCGCCCGAATGGCCGATAAACTGGTTCCATACACCTTTGGCGGTACGGCACTGACCTATCTGGTGACGCGAGATGTGACCAAGATGCTGGCAGTACTGATGGTGGACTTTTCCTGTGCCTTGAAGCTGGCCATTCCGATTGCAGTGTTATCCGCCATGCGAGAAAGCAGCGGACACAATATCTCCGTCAAAGGCGGACGCTTTCTGGAAGTCGTGGCCGATGCGGACACCATCGTATTCGATAAGACCGGAACGCTGACCAATGCGACCCCTACCGTTGCACAAGTGGTTCCTTTTGGCGGACGAGATGAAGCCGAGATGTTGCGTCTTGCCGCCTGCCTGGAGGAGCACTATCCGCACTCCATGGCCAATGCGGTGGTGGCAGCGGCAAAACAGCGTGGCTTAACCCATGAAGAGTATCATTCGCAGGTGCAGTATGTGGTGGCTCACGGTATTTCCAGCATGGTTGAGGACAAAAAGGTCATCATTGGCAGCGCGCACTTTGTCTTTGAGGACGAAGGCTGCTGCATTCCGGAAGGAGAACAGAAAAAGTATGACGACCTGCCGGCTGCGTATTCGCACCTATATCTCTGTATTGACGGAGAACTGGCGGCGGGCATCTGTATTTACGACCCGCTTCGCCCGGAAGCACGGGATGCAGTCCGAGAACTGCATAACTGCGGCTTTACTAACGTGGTTATGATGACCGGCGATAATCGCCGCACGGCGGAAGCCATTGCACAAGAGGTCGGCGTAGATGCCGTGTATGCCGAGGTTCTTCCGGAGGACAAGGCGGCCTTTATTCGAAGCGAAAAGGAGAAGGGCCATACGGTTATCATGGTGGGTGACGGGGTCAACGACTCTCCGGCGCTGTCGGAGGCAGATGCCGGCATTGCAATCTCCACCGGAGCGGCGATTGCCCGCGAGATTGCCGACATCACCATTGCGTCGGAGGACCTCTTCGAACTGGTGACACTCCGCAAGCTCGGCGTTGCCTTGATGAATCGCATTCACAGAAGTTATCGCTTCATTGTGGGCTTTAACCTGTCGCTGATTGCACTGGGCGTCGGAGGTGTGCTGCAGCCGACAACTTCGGCACTGCTGCACAATGGATCTACGTTGGGCATCAGCCTAAAGAATATGACCAATCTGTTAGCAGAAGGTGAAACCGCTCAAAGTAAATAGATGAACAGGAGAGCAGAGGGACAGTGATTGTTTCTCTGCTCTTTCAGTAGGGAGTGGAATTCATCACTTAAGATATTTTGCAAGGAGTAATTGTTGTGATAAAAATACTCTATCATGATGGACTATCCGGTGCAGCGGAGTTGCCCGGGCAAACCGATGTTTTTGAGAATGCTTCAGGAAACGGCGAGATACACTGTTATCGCTTATTTGACGGTGTTACCGCTATGCGGATGCGGTTGGAGATGGAAAGGTATACGGAGGTCCGCACTCGGACCGATGTGTTGGAAATAAATTTCTGTGCCGGCGGCCGTTTTGAAACCCAGTTTTCTATGCAGGATCACGTTCTTATGAAGCCGGGAGATATGGCTGTCAGCTGTTATGATGGGTATCACGGCAAGAGCTCAGAGTCATGGTTCCCACTGGGATATTACGAGGGCATCTGTCTGGAAGTCGAACCGGTGGATGCCGGACGATGGCTGGAACGGAACGCCCCTGCGTTTTCTGTAAATTTTAAGGTGTTAAAGGAGAATCTTCTGGGAAATAAATGGTATCTGAGCAGTCCTGCCGGACCTCGCTGCGAGCACGTTTTTCGGGAGCTATACGAAAGCATGGACTATATGAAGCCGTGTTTTTCCCGGCTTAAGGTACTGGAACTGCTGATGCTGTTGAGCGATATTCCACGTATGGATCGAGAGAAGATGTATTGCTCGGTACGACAGGTGGAACTGATTCGACATCTTCGCGATCATCTAGTCATGGAGCGGGAACACTACGTATCCCTTGCTCAGTTGGCGGCAGAGCACGATATTTCCGTATCTCATATGCAAAAATTGTTCAAGCAGGTATACGGTGTCCCCGTGTATCGCTATATCAAAGAGTATCGGCTGGAACAAGCCGCTGTAGAGCTGGTTCAAACAAGAAAACTTGTGACACAGATTGCACAGGAAAATGGATATGATAATGCCAGCAAGTTTTCTGAGAGTTTTAAAAAACGGTATGGCATGACTCCGTCGCAATATCGCATCAATGCAAAGAACATGGAGAAACGGAGCAAGTGAACGAAAATGGAGTAGTCGCAGTTTCGGAAGATGTGGTAAAGTTTTTTCTGGTTAGAAAACACTAACTGAAAAATATTAAAGGAGGCATTACTACATTGAAAAAGCAATCTAATTTATCTCGGTTGCTGGACTATGCCGGGAAATACAGAATTCTGACCTATCTTTCGTGGATGTTTTCCGCCGTCAGTGCGCTGTTGGCATTGGTACCGTTCTGGTATATTTGGCGCATTCTAAAAGAGATTATTGAAGTGGCGCCGCGGTATGAAAATGCTGTTCATGTGACACAATACGGCTGGATGGCGGTCGCAGTTGCGATTGCTTCTGTATTGGTGTACATCACCGGGTTGATGTGTTCGCATCTTGCGGCATTTCGGATTGCCACCAATTTACGCCTTTCCATGACGAATCACGTCGCGGTGCTTCCGCTTGGTGTGATTGAACAGTTTGGAAGCGGTAAACTGCGCCGAATCATTTCTGAGACTGCTGGGACAACGGAAACGTATCTTGCGCATCAGCTGCCGGACAAGGCGAAGGCGATGGCAACGATTGTCGGTCTGCTGGCATTGCTCCTGATTTTTGATTGGCGATTAGGACTTTTGAGTCTCGTGCCGGTGGTACTCGCTTTTCTTGTCATGACGCGTATGACCGGAGCGAAAATGCAGGAGAAGATGACGCAATACCAGAATGCACTTGCGGATATGTCCAACGAAGCGGTGGAGTATGTACGAGGGATTCCTGTCGTCAAGACGTTTGGACAGACCGTGTTTTCTTTTAAAAAATTTAAGCAAACGATCGATAATTATGAGCGTTGGGTCATCTCTTACACGAAGCAGCTGCGCTGGCCCATGACATTCTATACGTTGGCGGTGAACAGCGTGTTTGTATTCCTGATTGCCGGCGGCTTCGTACTTTCTTATGGAGGTGCGGACAACGAGATGTTGCTGAATATCCTTTTCTACATCATCATTACGCCCGTCATTTCTCTGACGCTTACCAAGCTGATGTTCATGAGTGAAAACAGTATGATTGTGCAGGATGCAATGAACCGAATTGACAGTGTGCTGCAGAGCCCGGGTCTTTCGCAGCCGACTGTTCCGCAGCATCCAAAGGATAATTCTGTTGCACTGTCCCATGTCACCTTCAGTTATGATGGTACGAAAAATGCATTAGAAGATGTTTCACTGTCAATTGGTGCGGGACAAACCGCTGCGTTTGTAGGTCCGTCCGGTGGCGGAAAAACTACGTTAGCAGCGTTAATTGCTCGATTTTTTGACCCGCAAAGCGGCAGTATTTCCATTGGAGGCGTAAATGTAAAGGATATTGAGAAAAACGAGTTGATGGATACCATATCATTTGTGTTCCAGAACAGCCATCTCATTAAGGGAAGTATTCTGGATAATGTTCGAATGGGAAAGCCCGATGCATCGGAGGAGGAAGTGATGGCTGCACTTAAAGCCGCACAGTGCATGGATATCGTTGAGAAGTTTCCGGATGGTGTACATACGATAATCGGTTCGCAGGGAATTTACCTTTCCGGCGGCGAGACCCAACGGCTGACCATAGCACGTGCAATGCTGAAAAATGCACCGGTGCTGATTCTGGACGAGGCAACCGCTTTTGCAGATCCCGATAATGAGACAAAAGTGCAGGCGGCTTTCAACGAGCTTGTGGTGGGCCGTACCGTCATCATGATTGCGCATCGCTTGACTACCGTTGTAAACGCGGACCTCATTTTTGTGCTGAAGGACGGTCATCTGGAAGAGAGCGGCAGCTTTGCGGAATTGTCCGGGCAAAAGAACAGTCTTTTTGGAACCATGTGGGAGAACTATCAGAAGTCCGTCCGCTGGAAAGTGGCAAAGGAGGCCGAATGATGATGAAGTATTTACAGAGACGTTACGCCGTTTCCCGAAAGGGAGCCGCGGACATTATCAAGGGGAGTTTAAGCTGTGCCTTGCAAAATGTTTCCTTCATGCTGCCGGTGTGCTTGCTGTATTATCTGGTAGGGGATATTATGGCGGGCACGTTGACGGCGGAGAGAACCCCGTTCTATGCAGCCGGTTGTATTGTGGCAGCCTTTTTCATTGTGATTTGTACACGGCTTGAATACGACAACACCTACCTTGTCACCTATGTGGAATCCGGCGTGCGCCGGGTGGGGCTTGCGGAGAAATTGCGGAAGATTCCGCTCTCCTTCTTTGGAAAGAAAGGCCTTGCGGATCTGACATCGTCCATCATGAATGACTGTGCTGTGCTGGAACAAAGTCAGTCTCACTTCGTTGCACCGTTGTATGGTGCGATTCTCTCTACTACGGGCATCTCGATATCCATACTGGTTTTTAACTGGCGCATGGCACTTGCTGCTATTTGGCCTCTTCCGATAGCGTTTGCCATTGTGGCATTGGCTTCCGGTGTGCACAAGAGCTTATCCCGAAAGGCGATGATGGCGAAAATCATATGTGAAGACGGGATACAGGAATGCATAGAGTCTATGCCTGATCTGCGTGCAGCCAATGCTGAAATCGGATATCTTGTCGGATTGGAAAAGAAAATCCGTGGCGTGGAGAACCGACTCATTAAAAGTGAGCTTGGAACGGCCATCTTCGTGGTTTCCGCAGCACTGGTTCTGCGACTTGGAATTGCTACTACAGCCCTTGCAGGTGCCGCTTTGCTGGTAAAAGGAGAAATAAACGTTCTGACTTTCTTTATGTTTCTGCTAGTGGTGTCGCGGTTATACGATCCGTTGGAAGGCACGCTTCAAAACCTTGCCGCTATCATTGCCACAAACAGTAATATTGAGCGAATGAATGAGATTTTGGACTGCCCTGTGCAGACCGGTAGTGAGAATCTCACGAATCAGAATTGTGATATCGAATTTCATCATGTGGGTTTTTCGTATCAGAATGGCGAAACAGTGCTTCGGGATGTATCTTTTATTGCGAAACAGGGACAGGTCACGGCACTTGTGGGCCCTTCCGGAGGTGGAAAGACGACGGTTTCCCGTCTGGCGGCACGATTCTGGGATATTGATTGGGGCATGATTACCGTAGGCGGTATGGATGTGTCGAAAATCGATCCGGAAAAGCTGATGAGTCTCTATTCTATCGTATTCCAAGATGTGACGCTGTTTAACAACAGCATTTTGGAAAATATTCGTATCGGCCGTAAAGATGCTACGGATGAGGAGGTCATTGCGGCGGCAAAGCTCGCCAATGTAGACAGTTTTGCTGAAAAATTGCCGGACGGTTGGAACGCCAACATTGGGGAGAACGGCTGCGAGCTCTCCGGCGGCGAGCGACAGCGAATCTCTATTGCCCGTGCTTTCCTGAAGGATGCACCGATTATTCTGTTGGACGAGGCGACGGCCAGTCTGGATGTTGAGAATGAGACGGTAATTCAGGAAGCTCTTTCCCGCCTCATCAAAGATAAAACCGTCCTCATGATTGCCCATCGGATGCGTACCGTTTCCGGTGCAGACCGGATTGTGGTGCTTAAGGACGGTGCGATTGCAGAGCAGGGAACTCCCGCACAGCTCTTGCAGACAGACGGCATTTTCACTCACATGATGCAGCTCCAGAAAGAGAGTCAAAACTGGACGCTTCGACGGGCGTGAAGCTCTTTTTACAAAAAAAGACAATAATTGACAGGAATCTCTTGACTCGTAAGCAACTTTCGGGTTTACAGTATACCCAGATTAGGGGATAATGCTTATGAGAAGGAGGATGAATATATGCGTACCGGCGAAGTTGAGAAGCTTACCGAGGTTAAGGAAGCGAACATCAAATTCTACGAGCGAGAGGGGTTGATAAATCCTCGGCGAAATGAGAATGGGTACAGGGATTTTTCGGATGAAGATGTGAAAAGCATTAATCGCATTAAGACGCTTCGAATGCTTGACGTTCCGATTCCGGAGATAAAAAAACTCTTTGATGGAGATGTTCAGTTAAAAGCGGTTTTGGAGGAACGCCTGAGTGAGATGAACCTTCAGGCGAAGGCACTGGATAACCGGATGGAGTCTTGCAGGAGAATTATAAAAGAAGGGATGGAACTTTCCGACATTTCACCGGAGGTTCTTTCGGGAAATCGAGAGGAATGGTCGGAAAAGCTGCGGCACATCGTCGATGAAGATATTGATAAACGCTTTATTCTAAAAGGCGTTGCTTTTACCGCAGCTTTTGCCGTTTGTGTTAAATTTACGGTGGTGCTAATCATGGGTGGGTTCTCGCAGCAAGACACGCAGCAAGACACAGTGTTCTGTTTTTTTGGCGGAATGCTGGCGATTTTATGCGGATTTGTGTATATTTTTGCGGAAGCCTTGACCAAGCAGGATTTCTTGTATGCGTGGGGAAAGAACTGGGGAGGATCCGGAATGGGCGGACTGGCTAATTCGTATTCAATTCTCGGCATCGGGATTGGTTTGGCCGGAATCACGTGGCCGCTCTGGGGCGGCCTGCTGATTGCGTGCATTGCTCTTTCTGTGATTATCCGAATGGTGCTGATGCATGCAATAAAAGAAGCAGAGCGTCAGAAATGAAAGCACGGCAAATGAATATGATGAGAAGGAGGCGACCGGGTCGTCTCTTTTTCTTTTCGTAGAATGAGGAATAATGTTACAAAATGCATCGAATAACATCGGAAAAATGTTACAGATTCTGCCGCAAAATGAAGAATAATGTTACAAAATACATTGAAAAGTGTCGGAAAAATGTTACAATGCTAGTATTGGGAGGTCTGTGAGATGCTAGAAAGGAACATTACGGAGAAATTAATCTCGTGGAAAAATCAAAAAAATAAGAAAGCACTTTGCATTATTGGTGCGAGGCAGACTGGAAAGACGACGACAATTCGAGAGTTTGCGAAGGAACAATATGAATATTTTGTCGAAATTAACTTTATACTGGATAAAGGCGCGGAGAAGATTTTTGAAGGAAAATTGGATGCAGATACGATCATTGAGAATCTCACGGCATTTAAGCTGCAGGAATTAAAGCCGGGAAAGACACTGATTTTCCTGGATGAGATTCAGGAATGTCCGAATGCGAGATGCGCCATTAAATTTCTTGTGGAAGATGGCAGATTTGATTATATAGAATCCGGGTCGCTGTTGGGAGTTCGGTACAAAGAAGTACCATCATATGCCGTGGGATTTGAAGAAATCGTATATATGTATCCGATGAACCTTAAGGAATACTTTATTGCGAATGGCGTGCAGAAAGCGACGTTCGAGATATTACAAACATGCTATGAAAAGCACGAACCGGTTCCACAGACGATACATGAAACGTTGTTGAAGTTGTTTGCGACCTATATCGTTGTAGGAGGGATGCCGGACGTTGTGCAGACCTATGTGAACTCACATGACATCGGAAAAGTAATTCAGCTCCAGAGAAGCATTTTAGAATTATACAGACAAGATATCTCCAAGTACTCATCTGATACAGAAAAGATAAAAATTAAAGCTATTTTTGATAGCATTGCTTCACAATTAGACGATAAGAACAGGAGATTTTTTCTGAATCGGATTGATAAAAATGCAAGAATGAATCGATATGAGGATTCAATCCTATGGCTGAGTGATGCAGGTGTTGCACTTCCATCCTATAATGTGACAGAACCTCAACCTCCACTGCAGCTTAATGTAAAGAGAAATTTGTTCAAATTGTTTATGGGAGATACAGGTCTTCTGTGTGCTTCTTGTATGGAGAACATACAGTTTGAATTATTGCAGGGAAACATGGACGTGAATATGGGAAGTATTCTGGAAAATGTATTCGCACAGATGATAAAGGCGAATGGATTCTCTCTGACATATTTTGAATCAAAGAAGTATGGAGAATTGGATTTTGTGATTCAGAATGGGATGAAAATCGATCTTCTTGAAATTAAATCCGGAAATGATTATCAACGGCACTTGGCACTGGATAAAGTTGCTGCTGTAGGGAATTGGAATTTTGGTAGAAAGATTGTATTTTGCAAAGGAAATGTAACGAAAGAATCAGGGATTGAATATTTCCCATGGTATATGAGTATGTTTTATCAGCCGGAGAAAGAGCCGAAGAAGTATATATACGAGGTTGATTTATCCGGATTACAACAATAGAAATAAAGAGGTCTGCAATGGAAAAAAGTATTATATCGGAACTTACTGCATTTATCGAACACGCACCCACGGCATTTCATGCGGTGGCGGAATTAAAGAATTTCCTGAATCGAGACGGGTTCGAAGAACTGCATGAATCCGAGCGGTGGGAGATCGAACCCGGGAAAAAATATTACGTCACAAGAAATAATTCCAGCATCATCGCGGTCAAGGCCGGAACCGACCTGGATGATTACAGCTTCCATGTGACCGCATCCCACAGCGATTCTCCCTCTTTTAAGCTGAAAGAAAATGCGGAGATCGAAATCGCAAAAAGATACACGATGCTGAACACCGAAGGGTATGGCGGAATGATTTGTTCCACCTGGTTTGACCGGCCCCTTTCCCTTGCGGGAAAAGTAATGGTAAAAAACGGAAATCGATTAGAGACTCACTTGGTGAAAGTGGATCGAGATCTTCTGATGATTCCAGGCCTGGCCATTCATATGGATCGAAAAATCAATGAAGGCCGGCCTCTCAACAAGCAGATGGACATGCTGCCCATATTATCCGGCAGCGTAAAGGGACCGGGTGCCGTTAAAAAACTGATTGCGGAAGAGCTGGGCGTATCGGAAGAGAACATCTACGGGATGGATTTGTTTTTATACAACCGAATGGAAGCGGTACGATGGGGCCATGACGATGAATTCATCGGATGCCCGAGGCTGGATGACTTGCAATGTGCTTTTACCTCTATGAAGGGATTCCTGACGGCAGAGAACAATCGGAATATCAATGTCTATGCCTGCTTCGACAACGAAGAGGTGGGATCGGGCACAAAACAGGGAGCAGCGTCCACGTTCCTTTATGATGTTCTGTGGCGGATGAACAAGGCGCTGGGCAAAGACGAAGAGGAATTCTGCCGTGCCGTGGCGAGCAGTTTTATGCTGAGCTGCGATAACGCCCACGCGGTGCATCCGAATTACCGGCAGAAGAGCGATGAAACGAACCGTGTCTACATGAACGAGGGCATCGTGATCAAATCCCACGCCGGGCAGAAATATACCAGCGATGCGGTCAGCGTGGCGATTTTCAAGATGCTTTGCGAAAAAGCAGAGGTGCCGGTGCAGTTTTTCTCCAATCGGTCGGACGAAGCGGGTGGCAGCACTCTGGGCAACATTGCCATGTCCCAGGTGTCCATGAATACCGTGGATATCGGATTGCCGCAGCTGGCGATGCATTCGGCGTATGAGACGGCGGGGGTGAAGGATATGGAGTATATGGTAAAAGCAGTGACGAAATTCTACGCATCGAATATCCGGGGGGATTCCGACGGAAATTATCGGATTTAGCGGCGGATTGATTTTCTTGTTTACAACGAATAAACGTATAAGGTATACTCACTTTGTTATGTTCATTGATTTATTAAGAGATGGGCTTGCATATTCTATGTACAAATAAATGGAGGCTTAGATGAAAGCAGAAAGACGTGTAGGTACGGTTTCCCGTGGAATCCGGTGTCCGATTTTCCGTGAAGGAGATAATCTGGCAGAACAGGTAGTGGAGAGTGTTCTGAAGGCAGCGGAATCCGATGGGTTCGAGATTCTGGACAGAGATGTAATCGGTATTACCGAGTCTGTGGTTGCCAGATGTCAGGGAAACTATGCTAGTGTGAACGACATTGCAGAGGATGTAAAGAACAAGTTGGGTGGAGAGACCATCGGAATCGTATGGCCGATTCTTTCCAGAAACAGATTCTCCATCTGCCTGAAGGGCATGGCAATGGGTGCCAAGAAGGTTGTTGTAATGCTCAGCTATCCGTCCGATGAAGTGGGAAATGCACTGCTTACCATCGATCAGGTGGTGGATGCGGGAATCAATCCGTATTCCGATGTGCTGGATGAGAAGAAATACAGAGAACTGTTCGGCGTGAACAAGCATCAGTTTACAGGCGTGGATTATGTGGAGTTCTACAGTGAAATTATCCGGGAAGCCGGTGCTGAGGCGGAGATCGTTTTCTCCAACAAGCCGGAGACGATTCTCGAGTACACGAACAATGTCATCAATTGCGACATTCATACCCGATTCAGAACCAGAAATAAGCTGAAGGATCTGGGCGCAAATGTTTACGGCATGGATGAGATTCTGAATGCACCGGTAAACGGAAGCGGCTTCAACGAAGAGTACGGCCTTCTGGGAACCAACAAATCCACCGATGACAGCGTAAAGCTCTTCCCGAGAGATTGTCAGCCTTTTGTGGATGAGGTTCAGACCATCATGAAGAAGAAAACCGGAAAGCAGGTGGAAGTTCTGGTATACGGAGACGGCGCTTTCAAAGATCCGGTGGGCAAAATCTGGGAACTGGCGGATCCGGTGGTTTCGCCGGCATATACGGAAGGCCTGAACGGAACACCGAATGAGCTGAAGCTGAAGTATCTGGCCGATAACGAATATTCGGATCTTACCGGAGATGAACTGAAAGAAGCGATTAAGCAGGCCATCAGCGATAAGCCGGAGGAGAGCCTTGTGGGAAACATGGCATCGGAAGGCACCACGCCGAGAAGACTCACCGATCTGATTGGTTCGCTTTGCGACTTGACATCGGGATCCGGAGATAAGGGAACACCGGTAATTCACATTCAGGGATACTTTGATAATTACACCACCGGAATGTAAATGAAAAAAGAGCTGAACGGAGGTCTGGAGGATGAGTAACAGGCGAACCTTCTTTTATTATGTGATCCCCTCCGTGTTGTCCTTCGCACTCTCCGGAATTTACGCCATTGTGGACGGTTTTTTTGTGGGAAATTCCATCGGGGATGCGGGGCTTTCCGCAATCAACATCGCGTATCCGATTACTGCGGTGCTGATTGCCACCGGAACCGGAATCGGCATGGGCGGTGCTGTCAAATACTCCATCCTGAAAGCCGGCGGGCACGAAGAAAGGGCGCGGGATTACGCCGCCGAGGCGATATGGATGATGCTGTTTTTCAGCGTGCTCCTTACCGGATCTTTCTATGTGATGTCGGAACGGCTACTTTCCGCGCTGGGGGCATACGGCAAGCTGCTGGTCCTGGGAAAAGAGTACACGACGGTAATCATCCTGGGAACTGTGCTGCAGGTATTCGGCACCGGAATGGTTCCTTTTATGAGAAATTACGGCGGCGCGATGTGGTCCATGATCGCCATGATATGCGGTTTTGCCACCAATGTGACGCTGGATTACATCCTCGTATGGGTGCTGAACTGGGGGATGTACGGTGCGGCTTTCGCGACGGTGATTGGACAGGGGGCCACCATGGCGGTGGCGCTGGTCTATTGTGCTGCCAAAAAGAAATTGTTTTTGAAGGTGACTTCCGGCGATATGGGGGTACGAGCGCTGCAAATCGTGAAAATTGGGCTGGCGCCCTTCGGATTGACGCTCGCTCCGGAAATTTCCCTTGTGATTATCAATCGCTTTTCCGCTTCCTACGGCGGACAGCGGGCAATCGCAACTTATGCCTGCATTTCCTATGTCATCTGCATTATCTATCTTCTCTTGCAAGGCGTAGGCGACGGTAGCCAGCCCCTTATGAGCCAATTCTACGGAGCGGGGCAGGGGAAAAATCTGAAGGAAACCAAGAAGCTGGCGTACAAATCATCGATGGCCATCGCGGTAATCGGCGGGATTCTGATGTATCTGCTTCGCGGTCAAATCGGTGTGCTGTTCGGCTCGTCGCCGGAAGTCAATGCGGAAATCATAATGGTCATGCCGATTTTCCTGCTTTCCCTTCCGGCCGATGCCATTACAAGAGTAACATCGGCAGCCTTCTACGCAACGGAGAAAAGCGTGTGGTCCTATGTGCTGATTCTGTCGGAGCCGGTGTTTACGCTGGTACTGGTGCTGATTCTGCCGCCGCTGTTCGGAGGTCAGATTATGATCTGGTGGAGTTCCGTCGCGGCAAAAATCGCTACGGCAGTGGTGGGCATTGCGCTGTCTGTTTTTATAAGAACGCAGAAAGGGCATGAACCGAAATTATTGAAAGAGGTGTATTGAGGAGGCGGACGATGGGACTTATCGGATTGAAATTCGAATATATTAGGTATGGCTCGGAGCACCGAATATTGCTGCTGCATGTCAAAAATGAACTGCAGGCATTTCGAAAGCTTTGTAAGTCTTTTTCCGGGTTTTTCGTGGAATTTAAGTGTTACAACAAGCGAGATTCACGTTGCGTGTGATGGGAGAGATATTTTTCCTCCGAACTGGAGTGAATTCTGCGATTTGCTCCATCGGCTCGGAATGTCGGAGTTAAAAGATTCTTTTTTCTGAGGTGTGAAGTTGGATGTATTGTTTCGGCATATCCAACTTCATTTTTTACTTTAGGATGATTTAATTAGAATGAAGTACGATGTATCTATTAGAATTGTATTAAATTCTTTGCTTAAATCTCCCAATCTGCTGTGTGAACCGGGTTCGAAACTTCTTTTGTTTATTATCATCCTCTATTTTCACCTCGCTTGTTGTGCAAAAGTGTGCTCAAGAGGGCAATATGCATAACGTTTCACACTAACTACACAATCCGCCCCGATGACGATTCTAATTACCTTAAAAGGCAAGCCGAATATGTGGGATGTCGGTTGTTGTTGGCAGCAATGAAAGTTTTTTTATCGTCGTGAAAGTGTTCTTTATAATATACAAACAAATTCTCCAAAAGACTTGATTAGAAATTACGAAACCGTTATAATTTTGTCAGAAATTGATAAATAAATATCAAGTTCAAAAAGGACTTTATTTCCGGTACTAGAGGAGGAAAATAAAATGCAAAGATTTACTAACCCAAGAGACATTTATCATGGCAAAGGTGCACTGGAAGTGCTGAAACAATTTGAAGGAAAGAAAGCGGTTATCTGTGTGGGCGGCGGCTCCATGAAGCGCTTCGGTTTCCTGGATAAAGCAAAGAGTTATCTGGAAGAGGCCGGAATGGAAGTTCGTGTATTTGAAGGAATCGAGCCGGATCCATCCGTTGAGACCGTAATGAAGGGTGCGGCATTTATGCAGGACTTTGGTCCGGATTGGATTGTAGCAATCGGCGGCGGTTCTCCAATCGATGCGGCGAAAGCAATGTGGATTAAGTACGAATATCCGGAAGTAACCTTCGAGGATATGTGCGTGGTATTCGGACTGCCAAAGCTGCGCACCAAGGCAAAATTCTGTGCGATTTCTTCCACATCCGGAACAGCTACAGAAGTTACCGCATTCTCCATCATCACAGACTACGAAAAGGGAATTAAATATCCAATCGCCGACTTTGAGATTACCCCGGACGTTGCAATCGTGGATCCGGAGCTGGCAGAGACCATGCCGAAGAAGCTGGTAGCTCATACCGGAATGGATGCGCTGACCCATGCGATTGAAGCTTTTGTATCCACAGTTCACAGTGATTTCACCGATGCACCGGCAATCCGTGCAATCGAGCTGATTCAGGCGAACCTGATCGATTCCTACAATGAAGATATGACCGCTCGCGACAGCATGCACAACGCACAGTGCCTTGCCGGCATTGCGTTCTCGTCCGGCCTGCTGGGCATCGTACACTCCATGGCTCACAAGACCGGTGCGGCATTTGCGGACTACGGTTCCCATATCATCCACGGTGCGGCTAATGCAATGTATCTGCCAAAGGTTATCGCTTACAATGCGAAGAATGAAGAAGCGAAGAAGAGATATGCCGTAATCGCAGACTACATGCACCTTGGCGGAACCACCGAAGATGAGAAGGTTGCCGCTCTGATTGAATACGTTCGCGGAATGAACGACAAGCTGAACATCCCGCACTGCATTAAGAACTACGGCGGCGACAGCTATCCGACTGAACAGGGCTTCGTACCGGAAGACGTATTCCTGGAAAGACTCCCGGAAATCGCTGCAAACGCAATTCTGGATGCCTGCACCGGTTCCAACCCGAGACAGCCGAGCCAGGAAGACATGGAAAAACTGCTGAAGTGCTGCTACTACGACACCAAAGTAGATTTCTAGAGTGCGTTGTATAATTCAAGACAACTTAATTCAAAATAGTCACTAGAAGAAAAGGACCTCCGCATTTCAATCCAATGCGGAGGTCTTTTTCTTCTATTATCACTTATAAAACAAAATGCACTCGTTCCGGGTCGAACCGATCTTCCTGAGGGCAGGCGTTTTCCGGCTTTGCCCCGATAATATCACAGATGACAAATTTTTGAAATATACGTGCGAATAGGCTATAATGATAAAGTTCGAGAAAAAATGAGCAGAGAGAAGATCGCATTATGGATGAAAGAAATATTGTTATTGTAAATGGAAGTTTGTGTGACGCTTCGGAGTACGATGCACTGATTAACTCGCAGGAGGCATATGCGTATGAAGTGATTCGGGTGATTGAAGGAAAACCGCTTTTTCTGGAGGATCACCTGGAGCGGCTGAAGAACACCCTTGCGGGGATTGGAATGCGCTGTGATTTCACGGCGGAGTCGCTTCGGGCGGATTTCGGGCGTCTTTGCACGGCGAACGGTGTTTTGTCGGATAACGTAAAAATCATCATTTGGAAGGATACGGTGTGCATGATGTTCACCGGGGCCACCTACCCCAGCGAAGAGATGTATCGCGATGGCGTTGGCGTAGGAGTTGTGGCGGCGGTTCGAGAGAATCCTCAGGTGAAGATCAGCAACTTTCGGCTTCGGGAATTCGCCAATCGCATGATTGCGGAGAACGGTTTTTTCGAGGTGATGCTGGCCAATCGGAAGGATTGCATCACGGAAGGCAGCCGATCCAATATGTTCTTCATTAAAGACGGCGTTGTGGTGACCAGTCCGGCCGAGGGTGTTCTTCTTGGAATTACTCGTAAAAGAATCATTTCGGTGTGCGAGGAGAACCGGGTGCCCATCGAATATCGGGAGATTCCGCGGAAGGATCTGGGGGATTTCGATGCGGCGTTTATCAGCGGAACTTCGCCGAATGTACTGCCGATTCGTTTTGTGAAAGACGGTAATCGGATGCTGGAGTACGATGTAAATGACCGGACGCTGAGACGCGTGATGAAACTGTACGATTCGGAGATTGCCGGATACCTTGAAGAGAATGGCTAAGATACAAAAAAATAATATAAGCGCACATCTATATTGAAATCGTGAATTTGACTTCACTTTTTTCGGCGATTACAATATTCAGGTACATTAATTGGGAGATTTGTATCATC
>Ga0129312_1000765_pt1 | contig 23686 bp, 26 predicted proteins | sample O827metagenome_FD_94434 | JGI IMG/M metagenome (GOLD analysis project Ga0129312, IMG submission 94434) | Orangutan group fecal microbial communities from Wisconsin, USA - O827 metagenome | ecosystem: Host-associated > Mammals > Digestive system > Large intestine > Fecal | place: USA: Wisconsin... | reverse complement strand
TAAGTGGAAGGCAGAAGCACAATGCAAAATGGATGGCTATTTACAATGATTTTGTTGCTGGTTATGAAAGTGGAATGACTATGGTGGAGATTGCAAGAAGGAATAATGTCAGTGAGAGAACGATTTACAGATATAAAGCGTATTATGACAAGATAAAAGAAAATGGAAATTAGAACATATTGCTTACGTCAGCAGTATGTTCATATGAGATTTGCGGATGATCTTTTAAGTACAAAAGGTATGGAGGGTTTTATGGCAGAAGATAAAAGGAAAGAAGAAATTGCGGTAATTGAAATCAATGAAGAATTTATGAAGAAAAAACTATATGAATTTCGAGGAACTAAAGTGTTATTAGATGCAGATTTAGCTGAAGTATATGGATATGAACTTAAGGCTTTTAATCAGCAGGTAAAAAGAAATATTGAAAGATTTCAGAACGATATGATGTTTCAATTATCTGATAATGAAGTTGATTATTTGCGGTCACATTTTGTGACCGCAAATATAAGCAGCAAATCCGGTAATAGATAAGTTGTTATTAGCTCAGGATAAACAGATATAGTCATTTTTGTGTCGGGAGTTCGTAGAGAAGCGAGGGTAATGCCCGAATCCCAATACCTCATTAGTGGGTTGGCAGTAAGAGTGATGGCATCCTATTTTTTGTTCGAAGACAGCTGAATCAGATACATGTCAAGGTATAAATGAAAATCCGGGAAATTCGCTTACAAAACGGGATTTGGGACTCTAGCTCTACATTTCACTGAAGAAATAGCTGATATTTTGTGAGAATTATAGTAAAATCAATAATTATAATGCAAAGAGGATTAATACATGGAATATAGATTGGCGGGAATCGGTGATATCGAGGATATAGTTTGCTTAATAAAAGCTGTCATTGTTCAGCTGGAGTCAAATGGTATCGAAAAAATGGTTACGAGGTAAGGGGATATGCTGACTGGAGAAAAGGTCGATTTGAGTTGATGGAAAAGGAAGTGTCAATGAATGTTGGATAAATTAAGAGAGCTGGGCATCCGGGAGGATCTGATCGAGGGGATCGCAGCGTTTCGGGAGAAATATCAGGTAGCTGACATCTACAGATCGAGAATTCCCGGACCGGAACAGTTATATTACGGAAAAGAAGTGTGGGAGCAGGCAATCACTGCGATCCTGTGCGGAGAGAATCTGCTGTTAGTCGGTCAGAAGGCGACAGGCAAGAACCTGTTTGCAGAGAATCTGGCCGGTGTATTTGGAAGACCGCGTTGGGATGTGTCTTTTCATGTGAATATGGATGCGGCATCGTTGATCGGTATGGATACATTTCGCGGAGGTGAAGTGACTTTCCGGCCGGGACCGGTGTATGCAGCGGCAAAGGCTGGCGGTTTTGCAGTGTTAGATGAGGTAAATATGGCCAGGAGTGAGGCGCTGGCAGTTCTTCATGCGACACTGGATTTTCGACGGAGCATCGACGTGCCGGGGTACGAGCGGATCGAACTGCATCCGGCAACGCGGTTCATTGCCACGATGAATTACGGGTATGCGGGTACAAAAGAACTAAACGAGGCACTGGTATCACGGTTTGCGGTGATACAGATGCCGGTGATCTCCAAGAGCAGCCTGATCCGTTTGCTCCGGGCACATGCTCCGGCTCTTGGAAAGGATGGAGCCGGAGAATTGGCGGAGATGTTTCTGGAATTATATAAAAAATGTGAAAATGGTGAGATCTCGTCAAAAGCACTGGATCTGCGCGGACTTCTGGGTGCAGTCGGATTGATAGAGAGGGGACTGGATATCTATACAGCATTGGATATGGGACTTACGAATAAATCATTTGATCCGTATGAGCAGACCTTGATCCGGGATACGATCCATACGAGGATCTCAAGAAAAATGACGCGGAGCGAGTGGTTTGGCGAGTGATGGCAGAGAAAGAATTGACAGAAGCCAAAAGGGCACGTAATTTCATATGGGCAGCAGCGGAGAATTATGGAATAGAGCCGCTTTTCCTTGCATTTACACCGGATGGAACAGCAGATATGTATCTGAATCTGATCATCGGTTTGATGTATAAATGGTACGATCGGGAGAAGATCGATCGTTTTTTCAATCAATTGGGTGGTAAAGACCGGGAACTGTATGAGGGTCTGCTTTGGATCGGACTGGAACATGCGTTATATCAAAAGGAACGGAAGACGCGTTCTGCGCTGGAGGATCTGCGAAGGGAATATGCGGAGGAGAATCTGAGCCGTTACCGGAAATACAAGGAGTATTCCGTGATCGAACAGATCAGAAACGGACATTGCAGAGAGATCTTAGGGGAAGACTCCGGCCTGAATGCAGACGATGAAGAAGTCCTGCATGCATTTTCTTATACGGGAGAGATGACCACAGATCAGATCATTGAACAGACCAGACAGAACTTGTGGAAGTATTTTTCTTATCGTCCGACTGTTGCAGTGAACAAGAAGGGTGTCTATTTTTTGCAAAAGGTCGTAGGAGCCTTCCATTCGGTAGGAAAAGTCAGTTCAGGGTATGTACGGGCAAAAAACTATGAGGATGCAGATCTCAGCGCAGATGGAACAAATGCGGCAAATGACCGGGCAAGACATTATCTGTTGCAGTTTTCTGTGCGCCAGGATCCGGAAGCCGCAAAACGGTATGTGGAAGCCTGTTTTGGAAAAAGTATATATTCAGGGCGGCAGCAGGAGCAGATAGAGCAAAATGTATGTACCGGAAATCATAAAAATTGTCATCTGTTGTTTACGAGAGGTATTCAGGGAACTGTCAGGGGTACTTTAAAAGATAAAAAGGCAGATGCGCGTGAGCCGGTAAAGGGAAGAGAACTGCGGGAAATACGCGAATTCAACGAGGCATGCGAGCAGCAATGCGAGAAGAACAGACGTCATTTTGAACAGAACCGGGCGCTGTATCAGAACAGTATTCGAAAACTCACAGAGAGAATGAGGATCTGTCTGGAGGAACGGGAAGAGGCATTCGCGAGGACTGCGATACATGGTACGCTTCATCCGTCAAAAGTGTGGAAAGCCGTCTATCTGGATGAGCCGGGGATCTTTGAGCGCCGGGAGGAGACGGATTCACCGGGATTTTCAGTCGATATATTAATGGATGCATCATCTTCGAGAAAGCAGATGCAGGAGCAGATCGCGGCGCAGGCATATGTATTGGCGAAGAGTCTGGGTCAGTGCGGGATTCCGGTGCAGATCTGTTCCTATTGCAGTGTTCGGGGCTATACGGTGATGCGGATATTTAAAAGCTATGAAGAAGAGCATGGAGAGACGGAATTATTCCGATACGTTGCGGCGGGCAACAATCGTGACGGACTCGCGCTCCGGGCAGCGGAGGTCTTGATGGAAAGGAGTGATCAGTCACAAAAGATCCTGCTGGTACTGACCGATGCGAGTCCGCAGGATGACCGGAATGTTGGAGAAGGAGCATTTTACAGGGATAAAGAGTACACGGATCTGACGGCTGTGCAGGATACGATCAGGGAAGTCCGGAGATTGAGACATCATGGAGTGCGGGTGATCGGTATCTTTATGGGAAGTACACGTGCGGGAGAGACTGCGGTTCAGATCTTCGGGCGTGAATTGGTGAAGATCCGTAATATCGGTGAATTTGCGGAGGCAGTGGGACGCGTGCTGCAGGAGGAGATAAACACCGGAAAACCGTAGCTGTAACCGGCAGTTTACAAATTGTAAAGCCCAATTGATAGCGGGCAACCGCTTTTTCGTGCATGTATTAGGCATAACGGAGAATCTGGCGATCTCCCTGCCGACCGGCCGGTGGGATACGACATGGATCGTATGGCCGGTGGCAGGAGTCATGTATGCAGTCGGGGTGACGATCGCCGGGATTGTGATCAAGGCAAAGGATTGATCAGTTGTTACAGGCAATCATCGTAGATATCAATGATATCATCTTTTGAAAGCACTGTCGGATTATGCGACATGATCACCTGTTGATAAGTCAGGACGCTTTCGGCAAATGCGGGGATATCGTCGGGTGTGGTGCCGTACTCGTGCATAGCCTTCTTTGGCAATACGACAGATAATAACTGATCCAGTTCTGTGGTAACATTTTTAGGATCACATTTCAGCGCTTCGGCTAAAATACGGATGACTTCATCGTATTTTGCGGAGCAGTTTTTGGCAGCATATTTTTTGAGCACACTGGTGAGCAACGCATAATTTGCTTCGCCGTGTGCAACATGATATTTGCCGCTGAGCGGGTAACTGAGTGCGTGTACTGCGCCACAGCCGGCTTTGCCAAAAGCGATTCCAGCAAAATTGCTGGCGACTAAAAAGTCATCCATCAGAGAATCCAGTATGTCATAGCCATGCTGACGGATCTGCTGGTATGCGCGGATAATCATGCGCATCGCCTCGTGACCAAACACCTGGGAATATGGTGTGGCCAGGGGTGACAGGCTGGATTCGATGGCATGGATCAATGCGTCGATCGAACTTGTAGCAAACACCTGACGCGGCAGATGGCTGGTTAATTCCGGAATGATGACTGCATCATCTGCGTATAATGCGTCTGCGGCAAGCCGCAATTTTGTATCCAGGGACGGAAAACCAACGATGGATACATTAGTTACTTCGCTTCCGGTGCCGCAGGTGGTGGGAACGAGTATTAAAGGACACTTCTTTTCGGGAGTCACCTTTCCGGTGAATAACCCGACGAGAGGTGTCATTTGTTTTAATGCGAACAGCTTGGAGATATCCATAACTGTGCCACCGCCGATGCCAAAGATCCGCTCGTAGGAACCATCAATGGCTGCGGTCATATCGAGGATCATCTCATCATTCGGTTCGCCGGCTCCGTAGCGGTCCTGATAGATGATCTGTGCATCCAAATGAAGATCTTTGAAAAAGTCTTCATAAATGTAGCTGCATGTAATGATCAGATCGTTTTTACTGATCTGAAACTCGTTGACAAAATCCCTGCAGGATTCAAATTGGTTTAACTTGGAATGTAAGCTTAGTAATTTCATTTTATAAGATCCTCCGTCTGGTCAATAATTTTTAATCCCTTTTAACGTAATGCATTTTATCTGTGTCAGTTCATCAAAGGTGGAAAATACGCCTTCGCTGCCGAGCCCGGAATACTTAAAGCCCCCGAATGGCATTTCAAAGCTGCGAAAATAGCTGGAACCGTTGATGACGACACTTCCGCAGTCCAGATCGTCTGTAAACTTCATTGCTTTTTTCATGTCTTTGGTGAACACGCTGCCTCCCAGTCCATACATGGTAGCGTTCGCTAGTTCTAATACTTCCTCTTCCGAATCAAAAGGTGCGATCGGCATCACAGGTCCAAAGATCTCCATATCATGCATCGCATCGGCTGAGAACGGTACATCGCGGATCACGGTAGGTGCAACGAATGCTCCATCGCGTTGACCGCCGAGAACGATGCGGCCACCCTGTTTTACGGTTAATTGGATTTGTTCTTCTACTATTTTGGCAGCGCGTTCACTGATGACAGTTCCGACTTTCGTATCCGGACTCAGCGGATCACCGAAGGAGAACGTAGCGATTCTTTCTGTGACAGCCGATACAAAGTCCTCATAGAGAGAGCGGTGGATGAGAAAGCGCTTCGGTGCGCAGCAGATCTGACCGGCATTGAAAAAACGGGCATTCACTGCTTCGTTGATCGCAAGCGCCAGATCGGCATCTTCTAATACGATAAATGCATCATTTCCACCGAGTTCCAAGGCAATACGCTTGAGCGAAGGAGCAGCTTTTTCGGCTACTTCTACACCGACTGTAGTAGAACCGGTGAGCGTGATCGCATCGATCCCTTTGTGGGTTGACAGATACTCACCGATGGAGGAGCCACGGCCGGTGACGACCTGTACAACGCCATCCGGGAAACCGGCTTCTCTCATGAGTGCGACTAGCCGACAGATTGTGAGCGGGTTATCCGTCGCAGGCTTCACGATGACGCAGTTTCCGGCGAGAATCGCGGGAGCAACCTTCTGATTGAACAGGTTACACGGAAAATTAAACGGAATAATGCATGCCACAACCCCCAGGGGTTCGCGTCTCGTCAAAACAACGTTGTTGTCATGGTTATATTCCAGACCGGCGGGAATGACCGTGTCGTATAAGTGTTTGGCTTTCTCGGCAAATGCGTGCCATGCAGTAAAGATATTGTTCATTTCGATGGCGGTCTCGGTGATTGTCTTGCCGGATTCGAGGCTGAGCAGTCTGCCAAGCCCGGTACGGTTCTGATCTACTAATGTCAGGAAACGATTTACAAGATCTACGCGTTTATAGACCGGTGTTTTCTTCCAACTCTTCCAAGCAGTTCTTGCGGCGCTTACTGCCGCATCAATATCTTCTTTGGCTGCGGAAGGAACGGAATCAATCCGTTCATTATTATAGGGATTGAATACATCAATTGTCTCACCACTGGATGCAGGCACATCCTGTCCGTTAATGATCATGTTCATATGAATACTCCTTTGATTGTTGTCAATATTTGATTTGAATTATGCATCATATTATAAACGCATAAGTCAGCATTTAATTCCAAAATAGAAATATAAAAATGAAAATCGTAATATAATTCCAAAATAGAATGAAATTATAGAAATGATGTGCTATTTTATGGGCGTTGCATAAGAGAAAACAAATAACACTTTTGAAAAAAATAATATTAATAAGGAGATATCACACATGAACATGAGAAAAATGAGAGTCGGCATGCTGATGCTGGCAATGACAGTACTGGCTGTGACCGGATGTGGAAAGAACGATGGAACAGGAGAAAAAACGGTGCGTCTGGCGACAATGACGACTGGATTCACGGCGCTGATACATGAGGCAAATACTTCCGGTGTATATAGTGATCTGGGGCTGAAGGTAGAAGAACAGTATTTTGACAACGGTCCTACGACCAATGAGGCGATTGCGGCAGGAGATATCGACGTAGCGACGATCGGAGCTATGCCCTCGATCACTGGAAATATAGCAAATGGGACGAGAGTCGTAGCAGTGCTGACGGATGATGAGCAGTCCGTTCAGATCTATGCGCGCAATGACAGCGATATCGTAAAAGCAGGAAAGGGACATATCGAAGGATATGGGAATATTTATGGCACGGCAGAGGAATGGAAAGGGAAAAAAGTAGTCTGCGCCAAGGGTACATCCAGCCATTACACGTTGCTGGCAGCGCTGTCTACGATGAATCTGACGGAAAATGATATCGAGTTGATCAATATGGAAGGTGCTTCCGGTGCATCTGCATTTGCATCAGGTACCGGAGATATCTTTGTGGGATTTGATCCGCAGTGGTCTGCTTTTTATGAGAATCCGGATGAATATACCTGTATTGCCACGTGTGCGGATACCGGTAAAAAATTGATTGATGTTGTCATCGCAACCGACGATTTTTGCGAAAACCATGCAGAGGAGCTGACTGATCTGTTGCGTGGGGTTCTACAGGTAGAGAAAAAATATGAGGACGATCAGGATGGTTACGATCAGGTTATGTATAACTGGCAGAATGAGTATGGTGAATGCAGCGAAGAGGTAGCAGCTTATAGTGCACAGATCAAACCGATTCTGTCGATTGATGAACAGCTGAGCCGCTTTGACGATCAAAATGGTCAGTCACAGACGCAGCAGACATTATTGAAAATCGCAGATTTTATGGTGGAAAATAAGATTATTGAGCAGAGTGATGCGGATACCCTGATTGATAATAAACTTGTAGATGCTTCATTTTTAAAAAAGGCAGCAGAGGGATTGAAATAGTTCAACATCATTAAGTATAGAAGGATTGGAATCATGTATCAGGAAAAAGAACGACCCTTGTGGCAAAACGTGCTGCTGAGCTGCAGCGGCATCCTGGTGTTCCTGGCAATCTGGCAGTGCGTTGTGTCATTTGGAATCGTATCAACAGATAAGCTCGTGGCACCCTATACGTTATGTATGACTTTTATAGATAAACTGAACAATGTAGTACCGGATGGCAATACGATTCTGGTACACATAGCGACCAGCCTGAAGCTGGTATTGGCAGGATTTGCATTATCCTGCGTGATCGGTGTGCCACTCGGAGTGTGTATGGGATTTTTCAAAACGTTTAAAGCACTGTTTTCACCGATTTTTGAGATCGTCAAACCGATTCCGCCACTGGCATGGATTCCGATCGTCATCGTTGTATTCGGTATTGGCATGAAATCAGAGTTGTTTATTATTTTTGTGGCGGCATTTGTGCCGTGTGTCATTAATTCCTATACCGGTATCCAGTCGACAGACCCTGCGTTGCTCAATGTGGCAAAGACAGCTGGGGCAAGCCGGTGGCAGATGTTTTTTAAAGTAGGTGTACCTTCGGCACTGCCAATGGTGTTTGTAGGTATCAAGGTATCTTTCGGAAGCGCATGGGCGACGCTGGTAGCAGCAGAGATGATCGCTTCTTCTGTGGGACTTGGCTATATGATCCAACAGGGACGGCAGGCATCGCGGCCGGATATCGTGTTGCTCGGCATGTTGGTCATTGGAATCATCGGAGGGGTACTGACCGGATTATTAGGGCTGTTGGAAACCAAGGTGATACCGTGGGAGAGACATTAGAGATGACAGGTGGAAAGATGAGTAGAAAATATAGATACAGTATATTATCGGTAATATCGGTGATCTGTGTGTTTGGTCTGTGGTGGGCGGCTTCCGTATGGAATACGAATCTTGCAGGACCGATAGATACGGCTGGAAGATTTATCCGGTTGGTTGAAAATCCGATCATGGGAGTGCCGCTGTGGATGCATGTATGGGCGAGCGTGCGTCGCATTCTGGTCTCGTTTGTGCTGGCCTGCATAGTAGGAGTCTCATTGGGAGTCGCATTTGGTATCTTCCCGACATTCAAGCGGATCATGTGGCCTGTATTTTCCTTGATCCGGCCAATACCGCCGCTGGCATGGATACCGATTGTAGTCTTATGGGTAGGTATTGTAGGTGATACGTCCAAAGACATCATTATTTTTATCGGAATTGTCATGGCGATCGTGATCAATACGCAGGCAGGTATCCGGCAGACGGATGAATTATTGTTAAAAGCAGGAAAGCTGCTCGGCGCAAATAAATGGCAGCTGCTCATAGACATCACACTGCCCAGCAGTATACCGGCTATTTTTGCCGGCATGAAAACCGGATTGTCAACCGGTTGGATGTCACTCGTGGCGGCAGAGATGATCGCAGCGAAAGAGGGAATCGGATTTTTAATTAATCAGAGCATGAAAAATTCATCGGATACAGCACTTGATTTTATAGGTATTATTTTAGTCGCATTGTGCAGTGCTGCATTTACGCTGCTTTTGAACGCGATAGAAAGGAAAGTTTGTTTATGGTCCAAAATGCGCACAAAATAGAGGTGAGACATCTGTCCAAATCATTTGGGGATACAAAGATTCTGGATGATGTATCGTTTGATGTATATGAAAATGAATTTTTAGTCATTTTAGGTCCCGGACAGTGTGGCAAGACGGTACTGTTAAATATCATGGCAGGCATGGACACCGCTGACGAAGGAACCGTGGAATTTCAGGATCAGGATAGCAATATGGGCTTCGTATTCCAGAAGTATGCATTGTACAACTGGAAAACAGTAGAGAAAAATGTGGAACTGCCGTTAAAATTCCGTGGTGTAGGGAAAAAAGAACGTGGCAGGGTCGCAAAAAAATATATTGACCTGGTGGGTCTGAATGGCTTTGCACACAGTTACCCGGCGCAATTGTCCGGAGGTATGAAGCAGAGAGTCGGTATTGCGCGTGCGTATGCGATGGGGCATTCCATGATCCTGATGGATGAACCGTTCGGGGCATTGGATGCGCAGACCAGATATCAGATGGAAGATGAATTGCTGCGTATGAGAAACACGGAAAAGGCAACGATCGTATTTGTGACTAATAATATAGAAGAAGCGATCTATCTCGGTGACCGGATTCTGCTGTTTTCCGACAAGCCTTCAAAGGTTGTGCAGGAATATATACCGGGGTTGGAACGCCCCAGAAATAATGCAGCAGACGATTTTATGTCATACCGGACAATGATCACCGGGCAGATGGATTTAGCATTATAGGAGCAGGAATATGGCAGATCAACCAAAGATAGTAGTAAAGAATTTAACAAAGGTGTTTGATGACCTGACGGTGTTGGATCACGTTTCCTTTGAGATCAATAAAGGTGATTTTGTATGTATTGTCGGCCCGACCGGATGCGGAAAGACAACATTCTTGAATCTGCTCGCGAAACTGATCGAGCCGACAGAAGGACAGATACTGATCGACAACGAGCCGGCAGATCCAAAAAAGCATAATATCAGCTTTGTTTTCCAGGAGCCGTCTACTTTTCCGTGGCTTACGGTAGAGGATAATATCAAATTTAACATGAGACTGAAAAAGATGGATAAAAAGGTGATTGATCAGCGGGCGGACGAGATCCTGCATATGATCGGTCTGGAAGATCAGCGGCAGTTGTACCCAAAAGATCTCTCTGCATCTGCGGAGCAGAGAGTGGTGATCGGGCGAAGCTTTGCAGTACATCCGGATCTGCTGCTTATGGACGAACCGTATGCGCAGATGGACATTAAAGTCAGATATTATCTGGAGGATGAAGTGCTCAAGCTGTGGAGAAACACAGGCAGTACGGTATTGTTCATCACGCATAATATAGAGGAAGCGGTATATCTCTCACAAAAATGCATGGTTATGTCCCAGAAACCGACAACCGTCAAAGAGATCATAGATAATCCGCTCCCGTATCCCCGAAATGTATCAGATCCGGAATTCATCCAATTAAGAAAGAGCATCACCAAAATGATCAGATGGTGGTGAGCATAGGTAACACATTTCGTATGATCTTACCTGTTGTTGTGCGTGGAATATGAGCTACTTCACGTATGGCAGCAGGTATTTTATATGGCTCTAAATGCGCCATCAGAAAGTCCAGAAAATCTTTTTTATCGTAGCCATCCGTTGTCACTACATACAGGACAGGGAGTTGTCCGATCTCTGCGACTTCTACGCATGTACAGGCGCAGTCTTCGATATGCGGATAGTCGCTCGCGATTGTCTCAATATCATCAGGAACGATCGTGTAACCGTTCACATTCATAATATCTCCGACACGGCTTACATAATAGTAATATCCATTTTCGTCAAAATATCCGATATCATTGATCTTCAGGACGCCGTCGGTTAACACCTGTTTGGTCAGTGCTTTCCGCTTATAGTATTCGCGCATGTTCATTGGACTCTGAACCGTAAAATAACCATATTTTCCGGGCTGGGTGACCGGCTGGCCGTTTTCGTCGATCAGACGGATATGAGCTAATTCCGTAGGTTTTCCGATGCATGAGTCCGAGGGATTCTCGGAAGTGTTATTCACGAGCAGACAGCCGGATTCTGTGGTTCCGTATACGTTGTACAGGACAGAATGTGGATAACTCTGATAAAATTTCATGATCGTGGTAGAAGTCAGCCGGCCGGCATAAGTTTCAACCACCGGAATCTGGCCGGAGATAGCCGTGGTCTGCTCTTTGTCCCACTTCAGCAGGGTAACGATATCTGAACTCACAGTACACAAAAAGTTGATGTGAAAGTTCTCCGCAGCTGCGGTTATCGTCTCGATCGAAAGAGGCAGATCGGAGATCACACTGGTTGCACCGACATATAATGCAGACAGAACCCGGCGGAATCCACCTGCCAGATGAAATGGAACAGCCGTATAGATGATGCTGGACTGTGTCATCGGAACCCGGCTCAGGTAAGTGATGGCAGTGGATAAAATGCTGTTGTTTGTGTGTACGATCGTGACCGGTTTCCCGGTAGTGCCGGTCGTCGCTATGATCGCAGCAGGTGTTTCAGAGAGTGGCTGGTCCTGCGGTGGTTCATGCACGGAACTGCCGGAGAAAAAATCGTCGGAAAGTTCACCGGTATGTCTGGAAAAGACCATGGCGGGTTTCTGCGATTTTAATATTTCCTGTAAATGATAGAGAGATATATTTTTCTCTAGCGGAAGTACGATGCAGGAACGGAGCTGGACTGCCAGAAAAACTGTGTAGAACAGGATGGGATCATCTGCTTCGATCGCGATCCGGCTTCCCTTTTTGACTTTCTTTTGTTTTAAGTAATCAGAAAAAATAAGGATCCTTTTTGCAAGCTCCCGGTAGGAGATATGTGTTTCACCATAGATCAGGGCATCTTTTTCGGGATACTGTCTGCTGTTTTCCAGGACTATATTTACAAGACTATTCATGTTAAACCTGCTTTCTATCAATACTGTAAGTTTATTTTAGCATAAGATCACAGGATTTCCAATGAGACAGGGGAGGGAATTTTATTTCAGCCGGGTAGAAGCAGCAGGAAAACTATGCTAAAATAAATACGGATAAGTCATATGCTTGTACGATGAAAATAAGGAGGATGATCCTGTGAAACCGCGTCAAAAACCGTTAGGAGAAAAGAATATGGTAGGTGCGTCTGTTACGAAATTGCGCAAACTAAAACATATCTCCCAGAAGGAACTGGCCATAAATATGCAGTTAATGGGTATAGATATCAATCTGTCATCTCTCTCAAAACTGGAAGGACAGGTGCGGATCGCAACGGATAAAGAGATCTATGCGATCGCTAAGATTTTCAATATTTCAATCGATGAATTGTTCAGGGAATTATAGACCGGAAGATCCTGAGGATGTACGGTATGGTATCTTGGCTATTGACAGAATCAGGCTGAGATTGTAAAATTTATAAAACCAACCGAACAGGTAGGATAACAGAAGGCGGATACTCTGGTGGGTGTCTGCCTTTGTCCGTGTAATGAAAGCAATGATATTTAAAGAGAGGAATCAACATGTTAAATCAGTTTTCCAGAACACAACTGCTTCTCGGAGAAGAAGCGATGCAGCAGCTTGCCCGGTCCAGAGTAGCGATATTCGGTATCGGCGGTGTCGGCGGGTATGTGTGCGAAGCACTGGTACGCAGCGGTGTCGGCGCATTTGACCTGATCGATGATGATAAGGTGTGTCTGACCAATCTGAACCGTCAGATCATAGCGACGCGCGCGACCGTCGGAAAATATAAGGTAGATGTCATGAAGGAGCGGATGCTTTCCATCAATCCGGATGTGGATGTACGCACACATCAGTGCTTTTTCCTGCCGGAAAATGCAGATCAATTTCCGTTTGATGAATATGATTATATTGTAGATGCAGTCGATACGGTGACAGCCAAGCTGGAGATCATCATGCGCGCCAAAGAACTGGGTGTTCCTGTGATCAGTGCGATGGGCGCAGGCAATAAACTGGACGCGAGTCGTTTTATGGTCGCTGATATCTACAAGACACATATGGATCCGCTGGCGAAGGTGATGCGCAGGGAACTGAAAAAAAGAGGGGTAAAAAAACTCAAAGTCGTCTATTCGGATGAAAAACCGACCCGTCCGATCGAGGATATGTCCATCAGCTGTAGAACGAATTATATCTGCCCGCCGGGTGCAGCACATAAATGTACCGGGCGGCGCGATATCCCGGGCAGCACGGCATTCGTTCCTGCCGTGGCAGGACTGATACTGGCGGGAGAAGTGATCCGGGATCTGTGTGCGCCCTATCGGAAGGAGGATGCGTGATATGACAGATGGATTACAGCAAAAATATGAACAGTTACAGGAGTATCTGAAGTCATTAGGCAGTGTCGCAGTTGCTTTTTCAAGCGGCGTGGACTCAACTTTTCTGCTCTATGCGGCAAAAGAGGCACTGGGAGAGCGCGTGATCGCTGTCACGGCGAAGTCCTGCTCGTTTCCACAGCGTGAATTAAAAGAAGCAGCGGCCTATTGTGAGAACAATGGTATCCGGCATTTTATCGTGGAATCGGAAGAATTGCAGATCGAGGGATTCTCACAGAATCCGTCGAACAGATGCTATCTTTGCAAGCATGAGCTGTTCGAAAAGATTCTTGCAATCGCCGAAAAAGAGGGTATCGCCGCGGTGGCAGAAGGCTCGAACATGGACGATAACGGCGATTACCGTCCGGGATTACAGGCCGTGGCAGAACTGGGCGTCAAAAGCCCGCTGCGTCGCGTAGGGCTGAGCAAGCGGGAGATCCGTGAACTTTCCAGACAGTTTGGACTGCCAACCTGGGAAAAACAGTCGTTTGCGTGCCTGAGCAGCCGTTTCCCTTACGGGGAGACGATCACGGAGCATAAGCTGCATATGGTCGATCAGGCCGAACAGTTGCTGCTCGATCTGGGATTTTCGCAGGTGCGTGTGCGCATCCATGGGACGATCGCCCGCATAGAGCTCATGCCGCAGGAATTTGCAAAACTGATGGAGGATGCGACCAGGCAGCAGGTAAATGAAGCATTTCATTCCTATGGGTTTACCTACGTGGCGCTGGATCTGCAGGGCTATCGCACCGGCAGCATGAACGAGACACTGGATCTGCCAGAGGAAGCATCGTCCGGACATCTTGCGTGATCGTCCGCAGAGTGTTATGATAGGCGGGAGGTAATTTGACGATGAAGAATATGAGACAGACAATATCCAAGGGGAAACGCATAATGATCTATCTGCTTGCAGTATGGATGCTGTTCGCCGGTGTATGCTCCGGCGAATCACGGATGTCGTCTGCCCATTTTCAGGCGGCAGCCACAGATATGGATGCTGTCTATCGCCTGATCCCGGATCTGATCCTTTCGGATGAGGCGTGTACCGAGCAGATGATCGGTGCACAGACCCGTATGCCGCAGATCCGTGCGATCCGCCTGAACAGACGCGCACTTCGTGTGCTGTTGACCGAACTGTCTGTGGGAGAGGTGCAGTCTGCCACAGAACCCGGTTTCTTTTTATATCGGAGCGAGTATGCCCTGCCGGATCTGGCACAGGGACTCGTGACGACGATTCAATATATCCATGATCTGGATGGGAAAAAATCCGCATAACAGACACCACAACAGAATATAGAACCGATTAGAAAGCAGAAAGCAAAAATTTCGTTGCCTGTGTGAAGCATTTGCAGCATAGGTTTATTTGTGTATGCCAAAAGGAGGAACATATATGGACATGATAGTTGTAGCGGTAATGGCAGTGGTGATGGTGGGCGCAGCCGTTTGGTGCTGGCGCATCGAGAATCTGCCGGGTGCGGATGAAAAAAAAGAAAATTCAGAACATGGAGGATATAAAGCATGAACCCGTTAATGTGGTTATTGGTAATTATAGGAAGTATCGCAGGAGTAGGAACAACGATCTATATCATCGTATCATTTATTGTAGTCGTAGCATATAAGATCTATCGGAAGGCAAAGTATCATATGTCATTGTATGACTAAGAACTGTCTCCTGTATACACCCCCTCTGTACGGTATGTGCAGAGGGGGTTTTGCACCATTAAACTTCTTTAATAAAACATTGAAATATAGAGGGATTATCTGTATAATGAGTATATCATGATTGGAAGTCTGCCCACTTGCAGCCCAAAGGAGTACTTTTGCCGGAAGGCATCAGAAAGATACAAGTCAGTAAATATTAGCTGGAAAATGACAAAAGGAGAAAAACAATGACAATACAAGAGTGTTATGAAAGCTTTGGCGGCGATTTTGATGACGTACGTCAGAGAATCCCGAAGGACGAACTGATCCAGCGGTTTGCATTAAAGTTTCTGGATGACAAGAGCTATGAGAATCTGCAGGCAGGATTGAAAAATGATGATATGGATCAGGCATTCCGTGCGGCACATCACCTCAAGGGTGTGAGTCAGAACTTAAGTTTTAAGAAGCTCGGGATTTCATCCAGTGAATTGATGGAAGCACTCAGACATTGGGAGACAGAGCCTGTGGACAAGGCGCACTGCGAGGAATTGATGAAGCAGGTTTCCAGTGATTATGAGGCTGTGACCGGGGCAATCAGACAGCTGTAGAAAACCTATGCATCACCGCATATCGGCTATGAGACGATGAAACAGCTTGAGGAGATCCGTGAAGCCCTGCACAAAGGGATCGAGATCAAGGGCTACGTCAATAAGGAGCTGAGAGGTATCGCATTACGCGAGATATTTCTGGGCTTGGAATGGCAGAACGCAGGGAGCGCAAAGAGCGTGAGATCAGAAATACAATGGATCTGTATCTCAAGATCGAAAGTGCTATCTATACAAAGGGACGTCAGCTTCAGAAATTATTTTCACAGAAGCAGGAGTTATTAGAACAGCAGATCAGGCATTAGATGCTGAAGAACCGGAAGAATAGTATGATAGTAATAGGAATCGGGCAATGAGAACAATCGTAACATTAAAAAAGGGTGAAGGACGGACGATCAAGTCCGGAGGACTATGGATCTATGACAATGAGATCGATACGATCATGGGATCGTTTGAAAATGGTGACATGGTGATCGTACATGATTTTGACGGTTATCCGATGGGGCGAGGATTCATTAATCTGAATTCCAGGATCCGGATACGTCTGATGACACGCCATGTGGACCAGGAGATCGATGAAGATTTTCTTCGGATGCGCGTGCAGCGGGCATGGGAATATCGCAAGACTACGGTGGATACATCTTCCTGCCGTGTGATATTCGGGGAAGCGGACTTTTTACCCGGTTTTGTAGTGGATAAATATGAGGATGTGTTAGTCGTACAGTGCCTTGCACTCGGAATGGAGCAGTTCAAGCTGTTGCTCATCCGGCTGCTACGGGAGACACTGGAGGCAGATGGCATTCATGTGCGCGGTGTATACGAGCGCAGCGATGCAAATGAGCGTAAAAAAGAAGGACTGCCAAAGGTAAAGGATTTTATCGGAGAACCGTTCGATACAGATATAGAGATCGTTGAAAATGGAGTACATTACCTTGTGGACGTGGTGAATGGCCAGAAGACCGGATTTTTTCTGGATCAGAAATATAACCGGCTGGCGATGCAGCGGATCTGCAAGGGGAAAAAGGTACTCGACTGCTTTACACATATGGGTACATTCGCACTCAATGCAGGGATTGCTGGTGCATCAGATGTGCTGGGACTTGACATTTCGGAGTATGCAGTCGGACAGGCCAAGGCGAATGCGCGGCTCAATCATCTCGATGAGACCGTGCATTTCCGTTGCGCCAATGTGCTGGACGAGCTGCCACGGCTGGCAGAGGCTGGCGAGGACTATGACGTAGTGATCCTCGATCCGCCGGCGTTCACCAAATCCAGGGAAGCAACGAAAAATGCGATCAAAGGCTATCGTGAGATCAACCGTAAGGGATTGAAACTCGTGCGGGACGGTGGCTATCTGGCGACTTGTTCCTGCTCACATTTTATGACACAGGAACTGTTTGCCAAGACGATCCGTGAGGCTGCAGCTTCTGTGCACAAGCGTCTGCGTCAGGTAGAATTCCGCACACAGTCGCCGGATCATCCGATCCTGTGGGCGAATTCGTCAAATGTGCCGGAGAGCTATTACCTGAAGTTCTATATCTTTCAGGTCGTCAGTGACAGGTAGGAGAGAAAACAATGTATTCATTTCAGACACGCGTCCGTTACAGCGAATGTAATAAAAACCATACAGCGACATTGACGGCACTGTTAGATTATCTGCAGGATTGCTGTACTTTTCAATCGGAAGATCTCGGTATCGGGCTGGAGTATCTGACGACGAATCACGTTGCATGGATCTTAAGCAGCTGGCAGGTAGATGTGCTGCGTTATCCGGCGCTGGGTGAGCAGCTGCGGATCTGTACATGGCCCTACGCGATCAAGGGATTTTACGGACTGCGTAATTTTAAGATCGAGGATGCACGCGGAGAGGTCATCCTGAAAGCCAACTCCGTGTGGGTGTGTGTGGACACGCAGAGTGGTAAACCGATGCGTCCCCTGCCGGAGATGGTGGATAAATATCCGCCGGAGCCGCAGCTGGATATGGAATATCTCGGTCGGAAGCTGCCGAGGCTGCCGGAGGGAGAAACCGGAGCGCCTATCCGGGTACCGCATTATTTTATAGATACCAATCAGCATATGAACAATGCAAAATATATATTGATCGGAGAAGAATGTCTTCCGGAGAATTTTGATGTTTACCGGATCTGGGCGGAATATCGCAGACCGGCGATGCTCGGGGATGTGATCAGTCCGCACGTATCGGTAGAACCGTCCTGCACGGCGGTGAGCCTGTGTGATGAAGACGGATCGCCATATGCCAATCTGCTGTTTTATGAGAAGAGCGGTATACACGATCAGACATAGATATAGGTAGAGAGTTAATAGGAGAAAAGATGAGATTAGGAGAATATCAGACACTGACCATTGTTAAAAAAGTGGCCTTCGGAGTATATCTGGCCGAAAGCCGGGAATCGGCGGACAAAGTATTGCTGCCGAAGTCGCAGGTGCCCGCGAATGCAGTGCTGGGTGATTCGATGAAGGTATTTTTGTACCGTGATTCACAGGATCGCATGATCGCGACCTGCGCGCAGCCGAAACTGACATTGGGTGGCCTTGCTGTTTTGCGTGTTTCCCAGATCGGTAAGATCGGTGCATTTTTGGACTGGGGATTGGAAAAGGATCTGTTTCTTCCATATAAAGAGATGAGCGGAAAGGTTCGCGAGGGAGACGAAGTGCTGGTGACATTGTATCTGGATAAAAGTTCCAGACTGTGTGCCAGTATGAAGCATCTGTATGATAAGCTGGAGACAGATGCACCTTATGAAAAAGGAGAGACAGTTACGGGCAGAGTCTATGAATTCGGACACGATTTTGGTACATTTGTGGCAGTGGATGACCGCTATTCGGCAATGATCCCGCGCAGCGAGGATACATCTGACTTGAAGATCGGGGATATCATAGAGGCACGGGTCACGGACGTGAAAGCAGATGGCAAGCTGGATCTGACACGCCGTGCCAATAAAGAGACACAGATGGATGCAGACGCCGAAAAGGTACTGGGTGTCATCGAAGAGTATGCAGGTGTGCTGCCGTTCAATGACAAGGCATCGCCGGAGATCATTATGCGGGAGATGCAGATGAGCAAGGCTGCATTTAAGCGCGCGGTAGGCCGGTTGTACAAAGCACGAAAGATCGAGATCACGGATAAAAGTATCCGGTTGTTATGAAAATAAAAAAATCACAGGCTGCAGCCTGTGATTTTTTGTGGCATAATAAATGATGCATTGTGCAGACTATGCATAAAAATCGATATTTCTGCCGAGCCCCGGATTTACGGACAGCTCCATTGCACGAACGAGAGCTTCGCCGCTGGTCTGGCTGGCATCTAACTGCTGGCTGAGCATGGCAACACCGATATCCGAAGGTGTGTCAAATCCATTGACTTTTGTGGAATTCTGATTCATCTGATACAATGCGGTTGAAGCAAGAACTCCTATTTCCATAATGATCCCACCCTTCTCATAAGATTTTCATAAGATATATCTTAGTTAAGATCATTATAGCACCGGGATATGAAAAGTGCAATGCCGGAAATAATTGACAATATCTAGTGGTTGACATAGTTAGATAATCTTGTTATAATGGCACTGTAACAAATGTAATAAATTCGTAACAAATAAAAATAAAGTTGAAAGAATTATACGTTTGGAGGGTATTATGAACTATAGAGCATTACGAAGAACGACCTGCTGCATCGCCGGTGCATTGACACTTGTAGCAAATCCTGTGAGTGTAGGGGCAGCACCGATTGCAGGATCTACAGGTTTTACAAACGTTAATGTGACATCAGAGCTGACAGCGTCTTCACCGACATCTGGTATTTCACTTCTGTTATCCCAGTATCTCGCAGAGAATACGATCTCATCCGATATGGTAGCAAAAGAGACGACCGCAGTACAGACAGTTACGGCTGCAGAGACAGATGCCGCAGTTGATGAGACAGAAGGTGTTGTTGAGGAAGAGACGACACAGAAGTCAGCAAAGAAAAAGAAAGTAATGATCGTTGCAGATGTGGATGGATATGTGAATGTCCGTGCACGTGCAGATGAGAATAGTAAGGTATTAGGCAAGCTTTACGATGAGTCCGTAGGAACCGTATTAAAAGAGAAAGACGGATGGTACAAGATCAAATCCGGAAGCGTGACCGGCTATGTAAAGGCTGATTATGTGAAAAACGGAACAGACAAGCTTTTGAAAAAAGTGGGAACCAGGGTTGCAACGGTAGATACACAGACACTGCGTGTCAGAGAAAAGGCAGATGGTGATGCGAAAGTCATCGAACTGGTACCCGGAGGCGAAGAACTGACTGTTGTCAGTGAGTCAAAGAAAAAAGACGGATGGATCAAAGTCACAACAGAAGGCGGAAACGGATATGTGTCCGCGGATTATGTTACTCTGACCACTCAGTACACATATGCAGAATCCAAGGAAGAGGAAGCACAGCGTCTCGCAGAAGAGGAGGCTGATCGTCAGGCCGCAGCTGCTGCAGCCGCACAGAGTGTTGCAGCCAGCCAGAGCAGTTCTTCAAGCAGCTCAAGCAGCAGTTCTTCATCATCTTCTTCAAACAGTTCATCATCCAGCAGCTCCAGCGAGCGCAGCTATAGCGCACCGTCCGGATCTAATGGACAGGCAGTTGCCAATTATGCATGCCAGTTTGTCGGCAATCCGTATCGCTATGGCGGAACCAGCCTGACTAACGGTGCTGACTGCTCCGGATTTGTAATGTCAGTATATGCTGCATTCGGTGTATCGCTTCCGCACTCATCCAGCGCACTTCGCAGCGTGGGATATGGCGTGAGCATTGATGACATCCAGCCGGGTGATATCGTATGTTACAGCGGACATGTAGGCATTTATGCCGGCAATAATACATTAGTGCATGCAAGCTCACCGGAGACCGGTATCAAGTATACTTCGCCGATCACTTACAGAACCGTACTTGCAGTTCGAAGAATTTTCTAATATCTTCCAATATACTATAAGTATACGAGAGAGACTTCATTTTTTATGGGGTCTCTTTTTTTTATTTGATAGAAAATTTCTGTCAAATAAAAAACACTCCGTGAGGAAGCGAAAAGGCAAATTGCACAAAACGACAAAAAACGTCCAAAAAGTTATACAAAAAGTTATGTATAGGCCCAAAAGTTATCCACAGCTCTGAAAACGATTTTATCGAAAAAAGTGAGTTATACACGGAGTTATTCACATTATCCACAGAAAAAGTGACAAAATTTGAGGTTTACATAGTAAAAGAAGCGAACAAAAGTTTTGTGCACATGCCATAAAGATGAAAAATATGGCAGAATTTGTCGAAAAATGCTTGACAATCGAGTAGTAAAAAAACTGTGCATCATGTCGGAAAATGACGAAAAAACACAAATAATTATCAGACATTTTCTGCAGGTTGAAAAAAGAGCCTCAGTCTGTTATACTATCCACGGATTATAATTATGATATAGGTGGCTTATGATTAAACAGATACAGCTTTTGGGGATGACATTCCCCAACTATTCTCTGAGGGATGAGTTGCAGCTGGCGCAGGAGGCACTGCACAGTGAACGGCTCTGCATGTTTTTGACGATGTCTATGCAGTCGCTGATGAAGGTAAACAGCAGCGGATCCGAGGAGGAAAAAACGTTTGTGGAACAGGCAGATCTGATCGTCGTAGAAGATCCGGAGATACTCAGTGTGGCGGGCATTACATCCAACCAGCGCATCAGAGAGGCTTCGGATCATCTGTTCTTTACAGAATTGATGAAACGCCTCCAGCGCGGACAGCAGCAGATCTATCTCGTTGCAGGCAGGAATGCAGCACTTGATAAAATAAAGGAAATTCTGGAAGATCAGTATGAAAAGCTGCGAATCGTCGGACAATATAGTATTGAAGAATATCCGGATGATCTGGATCGAATGATCAATGAGATCAACAGTGCCGCTCCGGATGTCATATTGTCAGTCATGCCGACTCCCCAACAGGAAGAGTTTCTCATGAAAAACCGCAGCAAGCTGCTGGCAAAGCTGTGGTACGGTCTGGGAGAGAATTACGGCCTTCTCATGGAAAAGAAGGGATTTGGTTGGCGGATGAAGCGGCTGATCCATTTTGGCAGATTCAAGATGCATGTGAATCAATATGATGATGAAGGAAAAATGTAAGGAATATGGCACGAATTCATAAAAAGAAAAAAGAATTAGTGAGAGACTATATCCTGCTGATCGCAGGAACCGGTCTGATCGCGCTGGCGGTGCAGGTGGTATTTGACCCTATGGGTATGGTAAACGGTGGCTTCACGGGACTCGGTATTATCATACGACGGATGACGTTGGGAGTGATTCCCGGAGGAATCCCACTGTGGTTTACAAATATCGCATTAAATCTTCCGGCGTTTATTATCGCATGGTTTGTCATGGGCAGGCAGTTTGTGCGGCGGACGGCGATCGCGGCACTTTTATTGTCGGGCTGGCTAGCCGTCATACCGTCGATCGATCTGGCAAAGGGCGATTATCTGCTTGCGGCGCTTTACGGAGGTCTGATCAGTGGAGTCGGCATTGCGCTGGTGTTCCGCACCGGCAATGCGACAGGTGGTACAGATCTGGTTGCATCGCTGCTGCACAGGAAGTTCCGCAATTATTCGGTAGCGCAGATCCTGCTCATTCTGGATGGGGCAGTCATTATCGCCGGATATTATCTGGTAGGCGCACGCCCTGCGCTGTATGCGATCATATCGGTGGCGATCGTGACGAAGGTGTCGGATACGATCCTGCAAGGCATGAATTATTCCAAGATGATATTTGTCGTGTCGGATCGTTCCTCCGAGATCGCGGAGTATATATTATATGAGATGGATCGTGGCTGTACAGCGATACCTGCACAGGGCATGTATTCCGATGAAATGCGGAAAATGCTGTTTTGTGTCGTGGGGAAAAAAGAGGTGTTGGATTTCAAGGATTGCGTCAAAGAACTCGATCCGCATGCATTTGTCATTGTGACGGATGCAAATGAGGTGCTGGGGGAAGGTTTTTTAGAATATTAGCATAAAAAATATGGCAATTCCTCTTCCCTTTTTTGGTGATTTGCATTAAAATGAGATACACAAAGTCTTTCTCGCTTACAATATGACATATTTTTATTGTGAAAAATGTCTAACAAAGCACACATCGTGAAGGACGGGAGGAGCCGATATGATATCAAATCAGATCTTGCAAAATACAATTGATGGATTGAAGGGTATTACGAGGAATGATCTGTGTGTCATCGACACAGAGGGAACAGTTCTTGCTTCGACATTTCCGGAGGCAGATAATTATATTGACCCGGCGCGGGCGTTTATGGAATCGCCTGCAGATTCGCAGGTTGTGCAGGGGTGTCAGTTCTTTAAGGTGTTCGATGAGCACCAGCTGGAGTATGTGCTCTTAGCCTGCGGAGATACCGAGGATGCATATATGTTCGGAAAGATTGCGACTTTCCAGATCCAGAATCTGCTCGTTGCGTATAAGGAGCGGTTTGATAAGGATAATTTTATCAAAAATCTGCTGTTGGATAACCTGTTGCTGGTTGATATCTATAACCGTGCGAAAAAGCTCCATATCGAGATCGATGTGCCCAGAGCGGTATTTATCATTGAGACTAATCGTGAGAAGGATGGAAATGAGTTAGAGCGTGTGCGCAGTATCTTCCATGGGAAAAACCGTGATTTTGTGACCGCGGTCGATGAGAAGAATATTATCGTGGTGCGTGAGCTGCTTGAAGGAGAG